>Ga0310810_10003376_pt1 | contig 17389 bp, 14 predicted proteins | sample NCmetagenome_FD_207641 | JGI IMG/M metagenome (GOLD analysis project Ga0310810, IMG submission 207641) | Soil microbial communities from experimental microcosm in Duke University, North Carolina, United States - NC | ecosystem: Engineered > Artificial ecosystem > Soil microcosm > Unclassified ... | reverse complement strand
CGCAGGGTCTCGTCGGGCAGGAGCTCGTAGATCGCCGGGCGGTTGACCTTGCCCACCAACTTGGCGAACCCGCCGTGCACCGGGACGAACACGACGTCGCCGCTCTGCAGCCGGGCGCCGGTCGGGTTCACGCCCTTGGTCAGGTATTCGTACACGTCCACGCTATCGACCAGCTTCCCGCCCCGGCGCACCTCGACCCGCCGGAAGCTGCCGTTGGTCGTCGGGCCGCCCGCCGCGTACAAGGCGTTGAGCACGGTGGCGGCGGCGGAGATCTGGTAGCTCCCCGGGCGCACGACGTCGCCGGCCACGAAGACCTGAATGTTGCGAAGGCTGGAGATGGAAACCTGGAACTTGGTGCGCGCGTTGGGGGTCCGGCGGATGCCGGAGTAGACCCGACCCAGCCGGGTGTAGAGCTGGTCCTCGAGCTGACCCATGGTGAGGTTGGCGACGTAGAGCGAGCCTACCGTCGGGATCACCACGAAGCCTTCGCGGGTGACCTCGAGCATGTCGGCCCGCTCCACGTCACCGGTCAGGATCAGCACCAGCACATCGCCCGGGCCGAGCCGATAGTTCTCGTCCACCGGGCCGTTGTCGGGCACCTCGAACTGGTTGGTCAGCTTGCGAAAGGTGGTGAGTCCGAAGATCCGGAGTCCGGTAGGCCGGATCCGCTCCAGGGAGTCGGCCAGCGAGTCGGCTCGGAGCGAATCCAGATGCACCATGCGCAGCGAGTCGAGCAGGTGCCGGACCGAGTCCGACTGAGCGAAGAGACTATCGCCCAATCCCAGGCTGTCGGCCTCCTGCGGAGACAGGATGCCGAGCGCCCGCACTGCGTCGAGGGTCCCGGCACTGGGCCTCGCGGCGGCGGTGGTGTCGGCGCCCGAGAGGTACTGGTCCAGCAGGTCCTCTGGATAGCCCAGGGCCCGGAGTCGGCTCCGCACCTGGTCCGGCGTGAGGCCTGACTGGGAGATCCGCTGCCGCAGCTGGTCCACCAGCCCGGGCTGGTTCTGCAGCATCTGCTTGGCCTGGTCCGGACTCGGGAGAGCCTGCCCCGGTCGGGAGGGCGCCGGCACCTGCGCGTGGCTGGAGACGACAGGCATGACAAGAAGCAGACCCAGCAGGAAGGCTGCCCGCCGGGGAAGCCACCGGGAAATCGCCGTGATGGACATGGAGGTCCGAAGTTGTCTCGTAAGTTACCGGATGTCAACCGGTTGCGGGAATACTCTCGCGCCAGAAGGCCGCCGTCCTGGCCGCGATCGCCGCGTCGGTGTGCTGGTCCATGATGAGACGCCTGCCGGCCCCGCCGAGTCGCTGGTGCACCGAGGGATCATCGTGGAGCCGCTGGAGCGCCTCGGTCAGTGCCGCGACGTCTTCCTCCGGCACGACGATGCCCGTCCCCTCGACCAGCTCCGGCAGCACTCCCGCGGCGCTGGAGACCACCGCGACGCCGTGGGCCATCGCTTCCAGGGCCGCGCGGGGCATCGCCTCGATCCAGCGCGGCGCGGTGCGGGAGGGCAGGACCACGCAATCGAGACGCGGCCAGATCTCCTCCACCTGTTCGCGGGGGAGGGCTCCCAGCCAGGTGACCCGTCCCGCGATGCCGAGCCGCTCGGCCAGACCCTCCAGCTCCTCCTGGGCAGGCCCCGTGCCGACCACGGTGATGGTCCACCGTCCGACCAGCTTGACGCACGCGCGGAAGAGGAGGTCGAGTCCCTTCTCGGGAATCAGCCGTCCCAGGAACCCGATGGAAAGGCCGCTGTGGCGGACCCGGTCGCCGGCCAGCGGGAGCGGCGTGCCGAGCTGGGGAATGATGCGCTGGGGGAGCGCCGGGTGGTCCCGCACCGCGAGGCGTGCCGCGAGCCTGTTGGCCGCGACCACCCCTCGGGCGCCGGCCAGGGTCCGCGCGCGCCGGAGCCGCCCCATGAGGCCGTGCGGCTGAGCCAGGCTTTCGCGGGTGAGCACGAAATAGGGGATTCGCATCCGGCGGGCCAGCAGTCCGGCGGTGGCGGCCGCCCGGGTCCAGGGCTCTTCCTCGACCTGCAGCAGATCGGGGCGAAACTCGCTGAGGAGCCGCCGGAGCGCGCCGCTGTTCCAGGCCGGGTCCGCCCCCGGTGCGGTGGGACCTCGCACCCCGACCGGAACGGTCCGCACTCCGCCGTCCTCGCCGAAGCTGGTCTGGCGCTCGCCGCGCACACCGGTCGGCGCCCAGCGTTCCGGCACGGCTGCTGCAACGGAGATCCCGAGTCCCGCGAGCGCCTTGAGCTTTCCCCGGCTGGCCGGGTCGGCATAGACCCGGCTGACGATCACGGCGCGCACGTCAACGGAGGTGAGTCAGGGTAGCGATCCTCGGCGGGTGATGGCGGCAGTCGACGCCGTAATCTGGCGGTGACGGGCCCTGCCTCCAAGGCCTCCATCGCGGTTAACTTCGGCGGCATCCATGCGCATTCTCCATCTGGCGAAGTACTACTGGCCGCGCTCGGGCGGCATGGAGCGGGTGGTCCAGGGGCTGGCCGAAGGCGCGGCGGCCCTGGGCCACCAGGTGGAGGTTGTGGCGGTGGAAACGGTCGGCCGGGCCGGGCGACCGATCCGGCAACGCTCCTCGGTCACCCGGGCGTTCTCCCTCGCCGCGCTCGGGACCCAGGAGATCGCTCCAGGCTACATCGCCGCGGCGTGGAAGCGCGCCGACATCATCCACGTCCACCACCCACACCCCCTGGCCGACGTCGCCTGCCTGCTCCGGGCGCGCCGCACTCCTGTCGTGGTGACGCAGCACGCCGACAGCCGGCGCGGCATCTACCGCCCCGCGACCCGGCTGGTGCTCTGGCGTGCCGCCGCCGTGGTGGTGCCGAGCCGGGCCCATCTGGCGCTCTCCTCCGAGCTCGCGGGCCACGAATCCAAGGTGGAGGTGATCCCCTTCGGCATCGACCAGACCCGGTGGGAGGTCGTGCCTCCGCCGCCGCCCGGCGGCGCGCCTCGCGCGATCTTCATCGGCCGGCTCGCGGCGTACAAAGGACTCGACGTCCTGCTTCGGGCCCTGGAGCGAGTACCCGAGCTGCGGCTCGACGTGGTGGGCGCTGGACCCGAAGGTCCGCGGCTCCGGACCCTGGCCCAGGCGCTGGCGGTGCATGATCGGGTGCGCTGGTACGGCGAGTATCCGGACGAGGACCTGCCCCGCCGGATGGCCGACGCCGATTTCCTGGTGCTGCCATCGGTGACCATCGAGGAGATGTTCGGTCTGGTAGTACTGGAGGCGATGGCCGCGGGGCGTCCGGTGATCACCACGGCGCTGCCCAGCGCGGTGCGCGAGGTGAACGTCCCCGAGGTGACCGGGCTCGAGGTGCCGCTCCGCGACGTAGGCGCGCTCGCCTCGGCGCTGGAGCGCCTGGCCCATGACCCCCGGCTCCGCCGCACCATGGGCGATGCCGGCCGGAAGCGCGTGGTCGAGCGGTTCACCCAGTCGGCGATGGCCGAGAAGCACATCGCCCTGTACGAGCGGATTCTGGCGGAGCGGAGCTAGCTCTTCGGGTTGGCCCAGTTGCGTCGGGCGATCGCCGGATAGCCGTAGTGCCGCCGGACCAGCATCCAGATGACCGGGGCCACCAGCAGAGTGGCAAGCAGGGCGATTCCGGTCTCGGTGTTGGGCAGATTCAGCAGCTTGAGCGCCGACGCCAGCAGAACGAACGCCAATGCCCGCCGCACCAACCCGCCCGGCAACCGCGCCGACAGATGCGCACCCACCCAGACGCCGGGGATGCAGCCCAGCAGCAGACCGGTGGTGAGCTCCAGCTTGAAATCGCCGAACAGGATGTGTCCCAGCGCCGCGGATGCGACCAGCGGGACGGCCTGGACCAGGTCGGTTCCCACCAGTTGGCTCGCGGTGAGCGCGGGGTACAGCACCATCAGTGCGATGATGATGAGTGACCCCGACCCCACCGAGGTGAGGCCGACCACGATACCGCCCAGAAGTCCCACCACGATCGTCGGCCAGGGACGGAGCACGACATCGGGACGCTCCTGCGAGAGCGGCCCTGCCCGACCGTCCCGCCGGCGGGCATGCTCCACCATGCGGATGTAGGCTCTCGCGATGAGCCCGAACGCGGCGAGGAGCAGGGCGACGCCCAGCGCCGTTCGCACCAGCTGCTGGATGTCCTCCCCGCGTCCCAGCGCTCGCGCGATCAGCACGCCGCTGAACGCGCCGGGGATCGAGCCGATGCACAGCCACTTGACCAGTCCGAGGTGGACCGTGCCCCGGCGGAGATGAACGAACGACCCGACCGGCTTCATCACGGCGCTCGCCACCAGGTCGGACGACACCGCGGTGAGCGGCGGAACGCTGAAGAAGAGCACCAGCACGGGCGTCATGAGGGCACCCCCGCCCATGCCGGTGAGGCCGACCACGATGCCGATGCCGAACGAGGCCAGACTGAGAAGTGGGTCGATGGTCATGCCGTCTCGGGAGATGAGGTCGTTCGGGCCGGGCGACCGTCAATCATGACCCGGACCGGATCGGAAAGCCATAGCGCAGGAGCAGGGGCCAGGTGAGCGCGGTGACGGTGCGCCGGTCACCGCGCGAGAGCCGATCCTTCCATTCGACATCGGCCCGGATCGAGATCTCGTCCCGGCCCAGCCGCAGCGGGTTGCCCGCGACCGTGTGGTTCGGCTGCACCGAAAGGCGCCCCGCGGCCAGCCCACCCGTGTCGCCGGAGAGGTCCAGGCGTTCTAGCGTCAGTCGCAGCGCCTCGGCGGGCTGGGCGGTCAGCTCGTCGTACCGCAGTACCGCCGAGCGGGTGGCCGCGGGACGAACCAGCTCGAGCGCGACGTTCTCCAGATTCCAGAAGGCGGCGCTCCGCCAGGCGGGCAGGACCGGCATGTAGCGCTCCTCGTCCGCCACCTCGCGCAGGCGCTTGGTCCGGGTCCAGCTGTACGCCACGGCCCGGCTGTCACGCACGAGATGGACCAGGCGCAGATCGAGTCCCGGCGCTCCAGCAACCAGGCGGCCGTACGCCGCGTACTTGGACGAGTCCACCACCACGGCCGCGCCGGCCACGGCGGCGATCGCGCGATACAGCCGGGCGAGCACCGCCTGAAAGGCTCGCAGATCGCGCCCCAGCCCGGCAGGGCGCCACGGGCCCGCCGTGAGGGGGAGTCGGCCGAGCCCATCCACCCGGTCGCGGAGGGCGACCATGTCGGCCGGGTCCGGGCCGGCGCCGGGGCCGAAGGCCTGGTTCAGCACCGCCCCCCAGAATGGACAGCGCGGGACCGGCACTCCGCATCCGCAGAGCTGTCCCTCGATCAGCCCACGGTCCCAGAGAAAGCGGACCTCGCCCGCCGAGACGAATGCGGGTATCCGGCCCAGCATCAGATCGAGGAGCGTGCTGCCGCTTCGGCTCCAGCTTCCCACGTACAGCACCCGTTGGGGCGCGGGGGCGGTCACGGGCGCGCGCCCACCAGCTCCCGATAGATCGCCTCCAGCTCCCGCACGGTGGCGCAGACGTCGAAGCGGCGGCTGTCCTGCTCGGCCCGCGCGCCGAGCCGGGCCGCGAGAGCGGCATCGTCCACCAGCTCCAGCATGCCCGCCGCGAGCGCCTCGGGGTCCCGCGCGGGCGCCAGCAGCGCGTTCTCCCGGTGGCGAAGGACCTCGGCCAGCCCGTCCACCGCGGTGGAGACGATCGGCAGGCCCATGGCCATGGCTTCGAAGACGGTGAGCGGGGTTCCCTCCCAGAGCGAGGGAAAGACCTGCAAGTCGAGCGCGGACTGGAGCGCGGGCACGTCTTCGCAGAAGCCGGTGAAGGTGGTGTGCCCCGCGATACCCAGGGCCTCCGCCTCGGCCCGGTGCTCCTCCAGCAGGTGGCCGTCACCCGCCACCACGAATCGGGTTCGGGGACGGAGTCGGTGTACGTGAGCCGCGGCCTGGAGGAAGTAGGTCGTTCCCTTTTGATGGTCGAGGCGCCCGACGGTGCCGATCACGAGCTCGTCTCCGCCGAACCCCAGCCGCTCCCGGTGGGCCCGTTTCGCGTCGCGGGTGGGCCGCTTGAACTCCTCCAGCGGGGCGCCGTTGAAGACCACACGCACCCGATTGGCGGGGAAGGCCCGCCGCCGGACCATGAACTCCCGGGTCGAGGCCGAGACGGCGATGCCGACATCGGCGGCCCGGGAGAGCAAACGATCGACGACCCGCTGGTATCCGGGAATGGTGGGAAAGGCGGCGTGCTCGTGCACGATGACGCGGGTGCCGGTGAGCAGTCCCACGATGCGGGCGTAGTCGGAGGTGGCGTAGCCGTGGGCGTGCAGGATGTGGGGCCGATCCCGGCGGACCATCGCGAGCAGGTCGCTGAGGACTCGAGGGCTGAAGCGGTGCCGGCCGAGGCTCAGGGGCGCCAGACCCTGTCGCTCGAGGTGCGCCGAGGCCTCGTCCGGCGGACGGATGCCGATCAGGCGGAGCTCGAACTCCGCCGCATCGAAGCGGGGAAACCACCAGCTGAAGAGCCGCGAAACGCCGTGGGTGCGGGCGCCCCGGATGCCGAACTTGTCGCACAGATGAAAGACGCGAATCGGCGCGGGCACGGGGCGATCGAAGTCCGGGTGGGGGCGGGTGAATGGTAACTCATCCCCTACCAGGGCGCTCGGCAACTTGCCACGGCCGTCATCAGGGCCTAGTGTCGCAGGATGAGCGAGGAAGGCCCCATCCTGATCGGCGCGTCGGCGGAGATCGACCTCACCCACGCCGCGACCCTGCTCGCTCCGGCGGGCGCCGGAATTTCGCGCCCCCGCCGCGGCGACGCGGCGGCCATCGTCATGCCGCGGCCGCCCGTGCGCGTGGAGCTCGAGGGCGGAGTCACCGCATCGCTGTACGACTTCGGGGTGGTGTCGCTGCGCCTGCAGTGCAGCCCGGCGCGCGATCTGTCCTGGGCGGAATTCGTGGCGCAGGCGGTCAGGCAGCAGGCCGCGTCCGAGCTGCGCGCCACTCTGGACCGGGCGCTGGAGGACCTGATTCAGCGCATCCGGCCGGCCGTGAGCCGCCCGGCCGTGGCGACCGTCACCGAGGAGTACTTCGTCTTCCGCGGCCGAGGTCTGCGGGAGGTGGGAGGCGGGCGGGTCGATCCGGCCGGGGTGTCATCCGACGCGCTGGCCCGGCTGCTGCTCAACGAACCGCGGACCCTCGCCCCCGCCGCGCTGCGGGATCTCCTACCCCATCGGTTCAGCTACACGATCGACGATTTCGTCGTGCTCAGCTGGGAGGCGGCGCTGGTGATCGAGCCGGATGCCGCCGACGACGACGTGGAGTACGTGCTGGAGTTCGCTAACGCGCAGCTGCTGGAGCTTCGATTCTTCGACGCCTTGCTGGATGATCAGGTGCCCAGAGTCTACGACCGGATGGCGCTGGTCCGGCGGACGCCCTCCCTGCTTCTGGGGCGGCGCTACCGACCCCTGCTCGCGGACGTCCAGACCTTCGTCGCCGACACGACCGACATCGTCGAAAGGGTGGAAAACGCCTTCAAGGTGACCGAGGACGTGTATCTCGCCCGGATCTACCTGTCGGCGATGGAGATCTTCCGCGCCGCCGCCTGGCGCCAGGGGATCGACCGGAAGCTGGGCATCCTGCGGGACACCTACGGCATGCTCAACGCCGAATCGCAGGCCGCCCGGGGGGAGGCGCTCGAGGTGGCCGTCGTCTTGCTGATCCTGAGCGAGATCGTGCTCTCGCTCCTCCGCGCCTGAGCGACCGCCGATCGCTCAGGAGGCGGGTGGGGGCGGTACCAGCGTTTCGGTCAGGCGTTGGAGCACATCGCGGCGCTCCTGCTCGCACACCTGGGGCGCCTTGTCCGCCATCTGTTCCGGCGCGACCCACCGGCTGGTGGTGCTGACCTCCCCGGCGTCCGGCCCGCCCCCCACATCCATCGCGAGGACGACCCGACACCTCGGCCCGGTGCCCATCTGGGCGTTGCTGCTGGGATAGCGGGTGCCGGTGAGACGGCCGTGGGTCGAGTCCACCACGTCCATGGTAAACGACTCCGCGGTGAGCCCTCGGCGCGCCCGTACGTAGGCCGAGTCGCGCGAGGCTGGGACCGGCGTAGTGGCGGCGACCTCGGGGCCGGCGACGAGGCCGGTGCAGCCGGCGCTCACCAGCGCGAGGGCAAAGGGAAGAACGAGGACAGGACGAGCCTGCACGAAGACCTCCGGATCGGGACGGGGACGCCAGGACCGGGGGCAGAAATACCCTGTCCCTGTCACGATTGCGTCACATCATCCCGGCTGGTCGGCTCGGTGGCAGCGGGCGAGCTCCCGATCGAGGCATTCCGGACAACACCCGTGGCTGACCAGGATCTCCGTCGCGCGGGAGAGGCGGTGCCGGTCCCCTGAGGCCGTCACCTGCCACTCGCCGTCCCCATCACGCATGCGCTCGCAATAGGCACAGACCACGACTACCGGACTCACTGGGCGCAACAGCCAGCGCCGCGCCTGGTCTTCGGAGGTTTCAACCATGGAAGCAATCTGCCGGGGGAGTCATCGCCACCGGACGACGGCGACGTCACGATTCGGCAGCGCGAACGCCGATCGTCTCAGGGGCGGGCCGGGACCCGATCCGTCGCGGATTCTGCGGGGTGGTGAAGCGTGCGGAGGAGGCGGGTGGGGTAGATCCGGGCCAGTACCGGGGAGGTCATGAACGTGGTCGTGAGCGCCATCAGCACCATCATGGCGAAGAGCGCCGGGGAGATGACGCCGACGTCCAGGCCCACGTTGAGCACCACCAGCTCCATCAGGCCTCTGGTGTTCATCAGGGTGCCGACGGCCCAGGAGTCCCGCCAGGACATCCCGGTCGTGCGAGCCGCGAGGGCCGAGCCGCCGAGTTTTCCGAGCACGGCAACCGCGATGATGAGCCCGCAGTAGAGCCACAGATCGCCGCTGATGAGCCCGATGCTGGTACGGAGGCCGGTAAAGGCGAAGAAGAGGGGCAGGAACAGGATCACCATCAGGTCGTTGAACCGGTCGAGCAGGGGGCGGACCAGCTGCTCGTCGCGCGGCATGACGACCCCGGCGAGAAACGCCCCGAACACCGCGTGCACCCCCAGGCGCTCGGTGGTCCAGGCGGAGGCGAGCACCAGGAACACCACGATGGCCACGATGTCCTGGGAGAGTCCGCCGCGGCGCTCGAGGACATTCTCCAGGCGACGCAGCGCCCAGCGGACCACTGTGACCATCACCAGGACGTAGAGCAGCGTGCCGCCCAGCATCACCGGGAGCGATATGGCCGTTTCGGCCGTCCGCGCCACCACGATCACGACCGCCAGGATGCACCAGGCGGTGACGTCGTCCACCGCGGCGGCGGCGATCGTCACCGACCCGAGCCGGGTACGGAGCATGCCCCGCTCGGTCAGCATCCGCGCCAGCACTGGAAAGGCGGTGACACTCATCGCCGCGCCCACAAACAGGGCGAAGGCGGTGAAGCTCACACCGTCGTCGGACAGGCGGGGATACAGGAACAGCGCGAGCACCGCCCCAAGGCAGAACGGCGCGATGATGCTCGCGTGGCTGGTGACGACGGCGGCCTTGCCCTGACCCCGAAGCAGCTTGAGGTCGAGCTCCAGGCCCACCAGGAACATGAAGAAGACCAGGCCGATCTGGCTCAGCGCACTGAGAAAGCCGAGGCTCCCCGGCGGGAAGAGGCTGTGAGACAGTCCCGGCGCAACCCAGCCGAGCAGCGACGGTCCGAGCATGATGCCGGCCAGCATCTCGCCGACGACCCGGGGCTGACCGATTAGGGCGACGGCCCGACCGACGAGCCGAGCCGCGACCAGAATGCCGGCGATCTGGGCCAGGAGAAGCAGGGTGTCGGGCATCAGAGGCCACGCGCCAGCGTCGGGATCATCCGCTGGGCGTGGAATTCGGTCGTGGAGCAGTCGGCGCACCGGAGGAAGGCCAGGGTGCCGTCGAGGTGGCCGTGGTCGGGGGCCCGCCGTGCCTGGCCCACCAGGCGCACCGTATCGCCGACCGGGCAGGCGGCCTGCGCCGGCAGCACCGGTACCACGCCGACAAGGGTGAGCGTCGAGCCCTCCACGTGACCCCGCAGCGTGACGGCGCCGGCCCGGCCCAGGCTGGCCGTCACCTGTGTACCCGACTGTGTCATCGTCAGGCTGGAGTCGCCGCTCAGCAGGTAGGCCTGGCAGGTCCCGGCGGACTCGAGGTGGGTGACGGCATAGCGGCCGTGCACCGCCTGGGGTGCACGAATTCCCTGACCCAGCCGCAGCACACCCATCAGTCCGGCGAACGGAATGCCGACGAATACGAGGTAGGCGAGAAGGTGCCGCACCGGTGGGAAGGTAGGCCGAGCCAAGGCGATGGCGCCAGGGTCGAGCGCCCGCTGGATTACGGGACGCCGCGCGGGCAACCTTGTAGAGGAACACCGCCGTGTCGGTCCAGACGAACGAAGGAGGATCCCGATGCCCGGAAGCCTGCACCAGGCCGGCCGCTCGCTGACGCGAAGCCCGGGCTACGCGGGCGCCGTCGTCCTGACGCTCGCCCTCGGCATCGGCGGCGCGGCGTCGGTCGCCAGCGTGCTCCGGTCGGTCCTGCTCGCCCCGCTGCCGTCCGCTCCGGCCGACCGGGGAATGAGCCTGTTCGAGAGTGACTCGCTCGGCAACATCCGGCCGATCTCGTATCCCACGTTCCAGGACCTGCGGGCGGCCGCGCCCCGCACCTTCGAGGCGCTGGCATTCGCCCGCGGCCTCGGCGTCGTGCTCAAGGGCGATGCCGGGGCCGAGCGGCTTACCGCCGCCTACGTCACCTCGGACTTTTTCCGGACGCTGCCGTCGGCTGCGGTCCTGGGCCGCATCCTGCTCCCCGACGACTTCACTCCCGGCGGCTCGGGAGTCGTCGTGCTGTCCCACCGGCTCTGGCTCCGGCGCTTCGCCGGGGATCCCAAGGTCGTCGGCCAGCCACTCCGACTGGGCGAAGGAACGGCGATCGTGGTCGGCGTGATGCCGGCCGACTACATCTACCCCCCTTGGGCCGAGCTGTTCGCGCCGATCGAGGCGATCGCGGCGGATCCGGCACTCGCCCAGCGGACGCTGCACGTGGACAGCCGGGTGGTCGGTCGGCTCCGCCCGGGCGTGGACAGCGCGCGCGCCGTGCGCGAGATGGCGCCGATCGCGGCCCGGCTGGCGGAGGCGTACCCGGCCGAGACCGGCGAGTTCCGGAGACTGGGGGTGAGCCCGGCGGTAGACGAGGTGATCAGCGGGATCGGTCCCCAGCTCCGGCTTCTCACTTTGGCGGCGGTGCTGGTGCTCCTCATCGCGAGCGTGAACATCGCCAACCTCTCGCTCGCGCGGGCGACGGTGCGGGGCCGGGAGCTGGCGGTGCGCACGGCGCTCGGCGCCGGGCGGGGCGCGCTCCTCCGGCTCCTTGCCACCGAGAGCGCGATACTCGGCGCGGTGGGCGCGGCGCTGGGGCTGGTGGGGGCCCACTGGTGCGTGACCCTGGTCCGCACCGCGGGTCAGGAAGTGCTTCCGAGGGCGGCGGAGATCTCGTTGGACTGGCGGCTGGTACTGGGCTCGGCAGCGGTTGCGGTACTGCTCGTGGTGCTGCTCGGTGTCCTTCCCGTGGTCTGGCGCGCCACCGCTGACCTCGGCACCGAGCTGCGCGAGGGTCGCGGGGCCGGTACCGCCCCAGTCCGGCGCCGGATGCGAGCGGGCCTCGTGGTCGCTGAGTTCGCCATCGCGCTGGTGCTCCTGGCCGGCTCCGGGCTCCTGGTGCGGAGCCTGCTCCGGCTCCAGCGGGTCGACCCGGGGTTCGATGTCCCGCACCTGGTGGCTGCTCCCCTCGCGCCGCCCTCACCCAGGTACGACGATCCGGCTCGCGCCGTCGCTCTCTACCGCGCCGCCGTCGCGGCGGTCTCGTCGGAGCCCGGGATCGAGGCCGTGGCCCTCACCAGCCACGTGCCGCTCACCGGTGCCGGCATTCCGACGCCGGTCGAGAGCGACGGGACGCCGGCCGGCGCCGATCCGCCGGAGGCGCTCTTCCGCGAGGTGGACGAGCGTTATTTCGCGACGGCCGGAATTCCGGTCCTCCAGGGTCGTGGTTTCACCGCGGACGACATGACCCACCCCGGCGACGCGGTGCTGGTGAACCGCACGATGGCCCGCCGCTGGTGGCCGGACGGCAGTGCGATCGGTCGGCGGATCACCGTACGCAAGTCGGTCCAGGGGCGGCTGGACTTCGGGGAGCCGGTGCGCGCGACGGTCGTCGGTGTCGTAGGCGACGTGCGCCACTACGGTGTCGAGGTCGAGCCGGGGCCGGAGGTGTACCTGCCCTACACGCTCGTGGTGTGGCCCCGGATGGCGCTGCTGGTGCGGGTGGAAGGCCACCCCGACGCGGCGGTCCGGCAGATCAGCCGCACCCTTGCCCGCCTCGAGCCCGATCTCCCGCTCATTGGGGCGACGCTGCCCGGCGGAGTGGAGACCGTCGAGGCGATCCTCGACGAGGGGCTGGCCTACCGCCGCCTCATTGCCGGGCTGCTGGGCGTCTTCACCGTGCCGGCGCTCCTGCTCGCGGCGCTCGGCATCTACGGTGTCATCGCCTATCTGGTGGCGCAGCGCACCGGTGAGATCGCGATCCGCCTCGCGCTGGGAAGCACGCCCTCGGGCGTGCGGCGGTTGGTGCTGCGAGACGGACTCCGCCTGGCCCTCGTCGGTGTCGTCCTCGGGTTGGCCGGGGCATTCGCGCTCACCCGGCTGCTCCAGTCGGAGCTGTTCGAGGTGAGCGCCACCGATCCCGTCACGCTCGTAGGTGCGGCGGCGGTGCTGGTCGCGGTCGCGGCGCTGGCGACGTGGCTGCCGGCCCAACGCGCCACCCGGGTCTCACCGATGGAGGTACTGCGGGGCGAGTAGCCGCCGTGACCTCGTCGTCCGCACGGCTGCGGCGGGACTATGGAGACCGAGGCGGGATGCGAAGAGCGTACACCCCGTCGGCACCCGGGCTGACCAAGGCAGTGATGCGTGGGCCCTGCTTGAGAAAGAGCCGGGATGTCCCCGAGCGAATCTCGATCCTGGTGGCGGTGCGCGGCACCAGGATCCGGAAGACGGCGGACGCATCGGACGTCTCGACGGCCAGCCGCTCGATCCCCGAGCTGAACGACGCCCTGCCCGAGACCACGCGAACGGCAAGGTCGGCGCTGTCGGCGAGGGATACGTAGGCCAGGACACCTCCCGGTGGCGACGGCAGGATGACCGTGAGCCGCTCGCCCGGGCTCACCGCGATCCCCGAGGCGCCGGTCTCGGTGCTTTGCGTCGGTGCGGCTGGAGCCGGAACGGGGACGGTCGGCGTCGGCCGGATCCTGGCCGCGACGGAGCGCAGCCATGCGGGCACCGGCGACCCGGGTGCAGCATAGGCTGCGCCCGCGAGTCCCAGCCCCAGGAACACCATTGCTGCCCGCCGGCCCCATCCGAGAACCCGGCTGCCCGCATGCATCACGTCACCGGGCTCGAGGCGCGGCGCCGGGTGATCGAGAAGGCCAAGCAGCCGGCTCACCTCCGCGATTTCCCGTTCGGCCACCGCGACCTCATCCCGGCAGGGCACGCAGCTCTCGAGGTGATGCCTGACCGGCGCCCCGGCGCCCGGTTCCAGCTCCCCGTCCAGCAGCCGCTGCAGATGCTCGGCGTCAAGGTGCATCAGTCTGACTCCCATGGGCCGCGAGGAAGGCCCGGCGCGCCCGTGCCAGAAGGGTGCCCACGCTCGCCTGGTTCAGCTCGAGCGCGGCCGCGATGTCCCGGTAGCTGTAGCCTTCGGCCTGGAGGAGCAGCAGACGCTGCTCTCGTGCGGGCAGTTGCGCGAGTGCCGCGCGAACCCGAAGATGCGCATCGCCGGCGGTGACCGACTCGTCCGGTCGCGGCAAGGGGTCGGAGTGGACTATCTCCGCCCGCGCGGTGGTCAGCAGCCGACGGCGGCGGCTGCGGGTCGAGCTGGCGTTGCGGAACAGATTCAGGGCCACGCTCACGAGCCAGGCCTCGGGCGCGTCAGGCAGCGACCCGCGTCGGTACAGCCGGACGAAGGCATCCTGAGCCACATCGGCCGCGAGCTCCGAGTCGCCCGAGAGCCGCTGGACCAATCGATAGAGCCGCGCGTGGTGCGCTCGGAAGAGGCCCGCGAAGCTCTCGTCGAACGACGATGTCGGCTCGGCCAGAGCGTCCGCCCTTTCCGGGCAGCGAGTCCACGCGCCATACGACGCGACCCAGGTGTCCATGCCGCCCTCCCGAGCAAGGAACCGGGCAGGGGCTCGCGCCGTGACAAGGCGCCGGCATTCGGTCAGAACTGCCAGTCGAGTCCTACGACCAGGGGCGCGAGCGGACGCATCTCGATCGGGGTGAGCCTACCGTCGCCGGCGCGGGAGTAGGTGAGCACGTTTCTGCGGTTGAGCACGTTGGTCAGGGTGCCGAACAGCGCCACGACCGCGTCGCGCCGGCCGACCGTCACGTGCCAATGCTTCCGCACCCCGAGGTCCATCCGGAAGTAGGCGGGCAGGGTCGCGGCGCCCAGCGCGCCCGACGTCGTCGGACTGCCGCCGAATTCACAGCCCTCGTCGAGCAGGTTGCAGGCCTCCCACTCGAATCCTCCGGACACCGCGGTGGCTCGCCGGCCGAGCGCGCCAACCGCTCCCAGGCGGATTGACGTGGTGGCGGTGGGAAAAAGGTTCACCCCGCCCTCGAAGTGTTGGGTTGCGCTCTGCGACGGGACGTAGGCCTGCGTGCCCGCCTCGAGGCGCAGCTCCTCCCAGCCGTAGCTGGCGACCACGCCCCACCGCGCGGTGGTCATCCCGGCCTCGAGCGACACTCCGCGCGACCGGCCCGACCCTGCCGCGAAAGTTCCGGTGGTGAACGGCCCGGCTACGGCGGGCGCCACCAGCACGACCCCGGCGAAATCGCGCTGGTACGCCTGCAGCCCCAGTCGTACCCCGGGGGTCGGCCGGTACTCGGCGGCGACCGCCGTCTGGTCGCTCCGGGCGACCGGCACCCCGGGCGCCCCGGCGCCCATGAAGAGGTCGGCCGGGAAAATGTTGCCGACGACCGATTCGGCGTTGCGGAGCGACTGGGTGAACTGATGGGTCCGCGCGGCGCTGGCGGTCAGGCTGAGCCGTTCGGTCGGCCTCCATCCCAACTGGACGCGCGGACCCAGATAGCGCCCTCCGTTCGTCGCCGAGAGGGTTGCCCCGATCCGGAGGTCGGTCGTGGGCCCCAGTGCACGGGCATGCTCGGCGAATGCCGTGGCGACCGGGGTCTCGGCGTGCAGAGCTCCCGTCTCCGATGTGACCGAATCGGGGCCGACACCATACGACGTCAGGCTCCGCTCGAAGCGGAGCCCGGCACGGGTCACTCCCCGGCGGGTGCGCTGCTCGACCGACGCCGTCACCCCGCCGTCCCGGCGCGCCGACTCGAGCCGCATCGGGCCGGCCGAGTCGGCCCAGGTCGAGCCGGCATCCGCCGTGGCGTGCCAGGCGAGCACGCGCAGTGATACCTGCCGGAACGACCGCCGCCATTCGGCTCCGAGCGATCGGCCCCGCCACTCGAAGCGGTTCCGCCCGGGCGTAGGCTCGATCTGCACCTCGGCGCCCGCCGCCGCGCTGATCTCGTTCTCGTTCTCGTAACCGAGCACCCGCACCCGCCCGCCCAGCACTGGCGTCTCGATGGTGGCGAGCCAATCGCCCGCCTCGCTTCGGAGGTACGAGGCCTCGTGCTTGGAGAGGAAGTAGGGTGACGCGGAACGGAGACTCAGCAGGAAGCGGGTGTCGCCCACACCGACGGGCCCGTCCAGGGTAATGCGACCTTGCGTGGTGCTGAGACTCCCCTGGGTCCTGAGCGACGCGCCCGGAGCACGCGTCTCGCCGGCAATGGTTCCGGCCAGCGCCTCCGGTTGGTCGAGCGAGGGACTCGAGGTAGAGAGGTGGAGTCCGGCGAGCGCGTCCGGGTTCCAGGCGCTGAAGACGCCCGCCGCGTGATACGGGCTGAACACGGGCACGCCGTCGAGGAGGTACCCGGTCTGGTCCGAGGCGCCGCCGCGGATATGCATCCCGCTAGGGGACTCGGGATCAAGCACGACGTCACCGCCGCCGAGCGCCTTGAATCCGTCGGGCTCCGACAGCAGCGGGTGATTCCACACCGCCGCCATCGAGACGCTCCGGTCCGCGACGGCGCTGGTATCCCAGGTTTCGACGCCGCGCATGCTGAGCGCGGGCCGCACCTCGATGGGCGCCAGTCGGGTTGGAGTGGGTTGCAGGGCGACGTCGATCTCGAGCGAACCCTCGCGCGGTACCAGGGCATCGAGCGTGCGGGGCGCATACCCGATGAAGCGCACCGTGATGTGATGGGGTCCGGGTGAGATATCCGAGAGGGTATAGCGACCGCGGCTGTCGGTCGAGGCGGATAGGTCGAGGTCGGTGAGCGCGACCAGTGCGTGCTCAACCGGGCGACCAGTCTCCGCGTCGCGCACCATCCCCGCGACAGTGGCTTGCACCACTTGCAGGGTGAAGACGACCTTGGCGAGCGCGGCGACAGCGAGCGTCATACGCCCCGATCACGGCAGATAAGCGAAGATTGGCTCCGGGAGAGAGGGGCACAAGGTCGGGGAGTACACAACGGCCAGCGCGATAGCTTAGAAACTACTTGAGATAAATAACGTAAGTCTTTATCACATCTTAGTATCAAGAGTGTACCTGATGTCACGCTGGAGGGCGACGGTCTCCTGGTCAGCGGGGTACCGATCCAGCTCGGGACAAGCGCAGTGGCGCTCCCTCCGCCCATACCAGATATGTTGAAAGCGTTGCACGCTCCGGCCTCGATGAATTCGAATAGTGCGCCCCTCGCCGTCTCAACTTTGCCAGTCGGGCAGACGCTCTGCAGCACACCTTTCTCGGGAGAGGAGCCTCGCGGTGCATTCGCTCGGATTACGAGAGTCACTGGCCGCGCGGCTCGCGGCCGTGGACCGCTAGGCATCTATGCGCGAGCAGATCACCCTGCTGGGACCGCAGCAGGCGACCACCGACCGTTCATCGCTTTCGGCGCTGCCGCGGGACCTGCTGGAGCAGATCCGCGGGCGCGTTCGCCTGCTCGCCCTGCTGGTCGCCGCGGGCTTCGCCGTCGACCCCGTGCTCGCCATCGTGGTCTCGATCATCGGCGCCATCGCCCGAGTCCCCGTCACCCTGGGCAATGTCGGGTTCATCGCGGCGGACGCCTCGGTGGCCGTGGCCTCACTCGGGCTTTGGTGGATCGCGGGTCGGCAGCGGCTGCCGGCCACTCGGCTTCACGCCATTGGCCTTGCCTACCAGGTGGTCATCTGCTTCGTCGTCGCGCTGTCGGTCTACTGGCAGTGGTGGGTGGAACACGGCAACCTGCCGCCCGTCACCTGG
>Ga0310810_10003373_pt1 | contig 17397 bp, 15 predicted proteins | sample NCmetagenome_FD_207641 | JGI IMG/M metagenome (GOLD analysis project Ga0310810, IMG submission 207641) | Soil microbial communities from experimental microcosm in Duke University, North Carolina, United States - NC | ecosystem: Engineered > Artificial ecosystem > Soil microcosm > Unclassified ... | reverse complement strand
TCTGCTTCGAGCTGATGTTCACCCGGGCGCGCTTCCACACCCCGGACATGATCGAGCAGCACAAGCTGCTCAACCAGGTCGCCGAGTGGCTGGACGCCGGCAAGCTGCGGGGCACGCTCAAGGAAACGCTCTCGCCGATCAACGCCGCGAACCTGCGCAAAGCGCACGCGAAGCTCGAGTCGGGGACCATGATCGGCAAGCTGGTCGTGAAAGGCTGGTCCTGATTCGCCCGGCGGCCGCGGCAGGACGCCGGCCACCCAGCCGGTGGCCTTGAAAAACCCCGCGTGAGACAATACGTATCCGTTGCAGCACACACGATTCCGGGGGCGACCTGGTTTCGACGTGGGTCGCGAAGCAGCGCAGGGCATGCCGAGGACCAGATCACCTCGTAAATCCAGTCTGGAAACACTACAAACGCCAACGACGAGCGTTTCGCTCTCGCCGCCTAACACCGGTGAGACGCTGCACTAGATTGCTGATGGTCTAGGCCCCGCAAGGGGTGCAGCGTCATTTACATCAGCCTCTCCCGCGGCTTTGGCCGCTTAGGCCGCGGGATCCGTCGAAGCGGCTAGCCGAGCGTCAGCCTGCCGGTGGGCGGGCGCGAGGCGAAGCTCAAAGCACCAGGCTAAGCATGTAGTCCTGACTGTCTAGGGCTTGCGGACGCGGGTTCGATTCCCGCCGCCTCCACCACATATCTCCGACCTGTCGCAGACCCGACCGTTAACCTGGCGTCGGGGCTTCCGCTCGCAACGTAGAGCGCAGCGTAAGGCAAAGGCCCCCGACCAGCCAAAGCGCCGCACCCAGCAGGCCCGCTAGCCACATCAGCGGTCGCGTGGCATGCATCGACACGGATCCCATATAGCCGATTGCGAGCGCCACGACGGCGAGCACGAACCAGGCGCTCCAGCGCGTGCTATCCGGCGCGGGCGGCTGGTCGCTGACGCGCTCGTCCTTTAACCACCGCGCCAATTCCTCGGCCGAGCCGGGCTGGGGCACATTGCCCTCGAGTTCCGCCTCGCGAGCCACCTCTGCCGCCTCCTTCTCGATGCGTCGGTCGAGATAGCGCTTCAACCAACCCGGCTTTCCCTGTGCCCGATCGACTTTCCGGCTTGGCAACTCGGGCGCAACTTCCGGCGCGCGGCCCGGCAAACGATCCCAGAGCACCGCCACGCCCGCAATGACGAGCCCCAGCACATCGATCCACCAGGCCGTCTTGACGATAAGGATCGCAGCGCTCAGGGCGAAGGCGAGCCGCTGCACAAGGTTGAGCGGCTTATGGAAATAGCCGGCGAGCGCCGCCGTAGTCAGAATGAGGCCAACACCCGCGATCACCGTGGCCGTAACGATCTCGACCGGCGAGCCACGCATCAGCAGTGCCGGCTCGAATACGAAAACCAGCGGCACGATAAAGGCCGCGATGCCGAGACGGGATGCCTCTAGCATCGTCTTCATTGGATTGGCGCGTGCGAGACCTGCAGCGGCCACGGCGGCGAGCGCCGTCGGCGGCGTAATGTCCGAAACGACGCCGTAGTAGAAGGAAAACATATGCGCCGCCATCTCGGAAACGCCGCTCGCCTTGAGTATCGGAATTACGGTCGCCACCATGGTGATGTAAACCGCCGATGCAGTCAGACCGGTTCCCAGGACCAGCGAGATGATCGCGCTGATGATCAGTATCAGCCAGAGGCGGTCGGCGACCATGTTGAGAATCAGTTGCGTGACCTGAAAGCTCAGGCCCGTCGCGAACATCGCACCGATGATGATGCCGGCGCACGCGCAGGTCGTGGACAGACCGCAACTTACCCGCGCCGTCGCTTCCATCGCCTCGCCGATTCGCGATGGCGACAACAACGTCGCGCGCGATACGAACGAAAGCAGGAAAGTGCCGAGGCTGGTTACGAGCGCTACAAGAATGATCGAATAGCCCATGATCAGCATGACCGCGATCATCAGCAGCGGAATGGCCAGATAGCCGTTGGCGCGGATGATGCGCCACGCTTTGGGCATCGAATCCTTGGGCAACTGCGACAGGCCGAGCTTGCGGGCCTCGAAGTGCACGGTCCAATAGATGGAGAAGTAATAGAGGAACGCCGGGATCGCTGCCGCTACGACGACCTTGACGTAAGCGACGCCCATGAATTCAGCCATCATGAACGCCACTGCGCCCATGACGGGAGGCATGATTGCGCCGCCGACCGCGGCGGCAGCCTCCACGCCGCCGGCAAAATGCGGGCGATAGCCGAGCCGACGCATCATCGGCACCGTGAAGGCGCCCGTCGTGAGTACGTTGCTGACGCCGCTGCCCGAGAGCATGCCGAACAGGCCTGAAGCGATCACGCCCGCCTTCGCCGGCCCACCGATGCGGTGGCCAAAGATGGCAAAGGCGATACGGGTGAAGAATGTTCCTGCGCCCGCGGCCTGGAGCAGACGGCCGAACAGCAGGAACAGCACGATGTATTGCGCCGCGACCAGCAGCGGAATCCCGAACACGCCAGCATCGCCTACGACCAGCGTCTGTATGAGCGCCTCGGGCTTGATGGGCGGACCGTAGAAAACGCCGGGGAAATGATTGGCGAACAGCGCATGGCAGCAGAAGAGCAGCGCCAGGAAGATCATCGCCCAGCCCACCGTGCGGCGCACCGCTTCGAAGACGAGGAAAACAAGCGCTACACCGGCGACGTAGTCACCCCGCCGCAGCCCGACATACAGGTTCTGCCACGTGTCGATGATGGAGAGGTAGTAAGCCAGCAAGACAGCGCAACTGAGGATACAAAGCGAGTCAAGCAGGCGGAACGCGAAAACAGGGTTCTTACGATCGCTCCGGTCACCGCCCAAGGGATTGAGCAAGAACACGAGCGACAGCGCGACCAGCAGATGCACCGGCAGAAAGATCGCGTTGGTCGGAGCTCCGTATACACCGATATAGATGTGATAGAGCAGTAGGTAGATCGAAAGGGTCGCCACCACCGCCAGCCGTGCCGCGCCTAGCGACGCGATGGGCAACCCCCCGCGCAGGGACGTGTGCCGGCCCGAGGCCAACGCCACTATGCCGGACACGGTTCCTGGCCCGCGGCGGTTACTTGATCAGGCCCACTTCCCGGTAATAGCGTTCCGCGCCCGGGTGGAGGGGTATCTTGTTTCCATCGAGCGCAGAGCGAGTAGCGACATCGTCGGAGCCCGCAAAGAGTCCATGGAACTCCGCGCTGTGCTCGTTGATCAGCTTGGTCACCTGGTAGACCAGATCGTCGGGTAGAGCGGCCGAAGTTACCAACTCATTGATCAGGTAAGGCGTAGTCGCTGGCTCCGGCATGCTCTTATAGAGGCCTCCCTTGAGCGTGCGCATCGTCACCCCCGGCAGCAATTCCGCCATTTTGTCTCCCGCCGCCTTGTCGAATGACAGCACGCGAAATCCGGGCGCGCGATCCAGCTCCATCATCGGGCCGTAGGGCGCCGGACCGGAAAAGAACGCCACGTCGATCTGCCCGTCCTGAAAAGCCTGGCTCAAATTCTGATAGCCCGCGGTGTTCAGCACACCGCCCGCCTTCGTGATGTCCTCCGGCGTTACGCCGTGCGCAGCCAGAGCGGCGACGTTCAGCGAATAAAAGATCGAAGCCCGGGTACCGAGCCATACGCGATAGGGCTTCTTCTTCAGATCACTCAGGCTCTTGATATCGGAATTCTTCTGCACCACCGCCATGTAGTACGCGCCATAGAGGCTCATGACGTGACGCAGATTGCCCGCCTTGAAGTTCAGCGAGCTCTCCCCCTGGCGCATCTGCGCGCTCTGGTAGGTGTAGGTGAGGCCGAACTCCGACTGGCCATTGTTGATACGGATCAGGCCTTGCTCGGTCGGGCCGGCCAAGGTCGAGGCGCGGACGCCCTCAATGCCCTTGTTCATCATCTCGGCGAGCTTGGCGCCGAAGATCGGATAGGTACCTGCCAAGCCGGACGCGATACGAACGAATTGTTCCGCGCTCGCCGCATTCATCGCGAAGACGGCGACGGGCATGAGCACCAGAAAAGCTAGTTTACGAAGCATCGGATCCTCCTCTTTTTCGATCGCAAGATCATAAGGCAAGCTTGCTCGCCAATTTGACGAGCTCTGCTTTGAGAACCTTCCCGGCAGAGTTCCTCGGCATGTCGTCGACGAAGAAAATTGCCTTTGGCACCTTGTAGGGCGCAAGCCGGCCCCGACAAAGCGCGAGCAATTCCTCCGGCCGAACGGCACCGTTCGTAACGACAAAGGCGGCCACCTCTTCGCCCATTTCCGGCGAGGGAATGCCCGCTACTGCCACTTCGGCCACCTTTGCGTGACCGGCCAGAGCCTCCTCGATCTCGTTCGGGTAGATATTTACGCCGCCGCGAATGATCATGTCCTTGCGCCGGCCCTTGAGGAAGAGATAGCCCTCCTCGTTGACCGCGCCGAGATCGCCCGGATAGAACCAACCGTCCTTGAACATTTCCGCGGTCGCCTGCGGGTCGCCGAAGAACTCCGTTGCGCAGCCGGGACTGCGATAGCGCAGCACGCCGATCTCGCCGGCCGGGAGTTGCCGACCTTCGCCGTCCACCACCTGCACTTCGATGGCAAACATGCAACGCCCGACGGAATCGCCATACACCGACTGGTCCTGCGGCGTCAGCAGCGATACGCCGCCGCCTTCCGTAGTTGCGTACATCTCGTAGAAATGCGGGGTGATCTTGCGGCGAATGGCAAGGCGTTCCTCGGGCTGCAAAGGCGAGCCGCTCGAAAGCAGCAGGGTGAGCGATGGCATCAAAAGCCGGTCGAGCGCCTCGAGCGCCAGCAAGCGCCGCAGCAACGTGGGCACCAGAAACAGGGCGGTGCCGCCCTGCCTACGCACCTCCTCGACCAGCTCCTCCGCCCGATACGGGGGTGGGAACATTATGACGGTGCCGCCGCAGAACAATTGCGACAGCGCGAATGTTCGCCCGCCGCCGAAATAAAGCGGCGTCGCGGAAATGTACCGGGACTGCGCGTTCAGCCCGAGGTTGACCCAATGCGTCCAGAAGCGGCGCATGAACTGCTCATGCGTGATCAATGGCCCCTTTGCCATTCCCGTCGTGCCCGAGGAGAGCGAGAGCAGCAATGGGAGATCTGCACCCTGGGCCAATTCCTCGATCGGCCCCGCAGATGCGACGCCTTCATTCCATGCGCTGTCGCAGCGAACCGCTGGCACGGCGTTGTGCCACACCGCGTCTGATTCGAGCAGGACCCTCGTGGCCTTGAAGCGGCGCGCAATGCGCTCCTGCTCGGCGACGGTCCAACGGCAATCCATCGGCAAGACGATCGCGCCGAGCCCTGCCAACGCCAGGAGGGTGACCAGGTGCGTGGCGGTATCTTGTAGCGCCACCCCGATCACGTCGCCACGCTGAATGCCCTGGCCCGCGAGCCAGCTTGCGGTGCGCCGCACCAGGCCGTCGAGATCTCGATAGAGAATCGTCGCCCCGCTATGGACGAGCGCCGGATGTAGCGGCCGCGATTGCGCCAGGATGCGCAAGGAGCCGGCCAGGTTCATCACTTCGTCGGCAGCTTGTAGATGCGGATGGCGTTGTCGCGCAGGAATTTCCGCCGCGCCGCGTACGGGATATCCAGCGCCTCGATTTCCGAGCGCGTGCGCTCGAAGCCCAGCACCGGGAAATCGGTGCCGAACAGCACCTTGTCCTGGCCGTAGGTCTTGACGTAATGGAGGAAGCTCGGCGGCCAGTATTTCGGCGAATGTGCGTCCGCGCCGATGTAGACGTTAGCGTGCTTCCACGCCATGGCGACCATTTCGTCCGACCACGGGATGCCGATGTGAATGCCGATCAACACCAGCTCGGGAAAATCGCAGGCCACGTCATCCAGGGTAATGGGCCGTCCGACGCTGCGGCGCGGGTAGTCGGCGGCATAGATCATCGACTGGCCGACTTGCAGCTGGATCGGGATATCGAGCTCGACGCATTTCGCATAGAAGGGGTAATAGCGGGCATGGTTGGGCGGCAGCTCGAACCAGTGAGGATAGGTATGCGCACCAATGAAGCCCATGTCCTTGACCGCGCGCTCGAGGGCCCGCACACCCTCCATGCCTTCAGTGGGATCGACACCGGCAAGGCCGTGAAAGCGTTCGGGATATTGCTTCACTGCGCGCTCAACCAGCTCGTACGGCAGGTGGTAGCAGGAAGGATGGCCGAGCGGGCCGTTCTTCGAGGCGATCAGGAACGCCCGCTCGATGCCGGCGGCATCCATGCGGCGCAACATCTCGTCGAGGGCTACGCCCTTCATCGTGCTGTCCTCGACTTTCATCTTCCCCTGATAGAAAGCCGTGCGGTTCTTGGGGCGATACTTTGCGACCTCCTCGGTGAAGAGATTGCAGACGATGTCGATGGCTGGAATGTCGTACACGCCCTTCCTCCGTGTAGACGCTAGAGACCGAGTTCGCGCGCGATGATATCGCGCTGGATTTCGTTGGCGCCCTCGCCAAATGAATACAGTCGCGCGTCGCGCCAATAGCGCTGCATGTCGCTTTCCGCCGAATAACCGGCACTCGCCATGATCTGCATGCCATGCTCGGTCACGAACTGCAGGCACTCCGTGGCCTGCACCTTGGCCTGCGCCGCTTCGCGGCGACAGGGGTCGCGGCGAGCGATCAGCCAGGCGAGATGACGAACGGCATGGCGGCTGGCATCGACGCGCATTTGCATGTCTACGAGGCGATGACGAATGACCTGGAAAGAGCCGATCGGTCGGCCGAATTGCTGGCGCTCCTTCGCGAAGTTCATTGCGCAGTCCACGGCTGCCTGCGCGCAGCCCGTGGTAGTCGCCGCCATGCTCGCGCGTGAGTAGTGCAACGTGGACATCAGGCATTGAAAGCCGCGGCCGCGCTGGCCCAAGACTGCCGACTCGGGCACAAATACGTCATCGAAGCCGATGTCCCAGCTCGGCATGCAATTGTTTCCAACCTTGGGTAGTTGACTCATCGAGATCCCCGGCGCACCGCGCGGGATCAATAACATGGACATGCCGTCCGCACCCTCGCTGTCCGGTTCGGTGCGCGCCGCGGTCAGCAGGTAGTCCGCGCCGCCGGCGTCGCTGATCCATGTTTTGCGTCCCCTGACGATCCAGCCACCATCGCGGGGAACGCCGCGAGTCGTGATTGCGGCCGCATCGCTCCCGGCCTGCGGCTCGCTCAAGGCCAGGGCGATCAGGCATTTGCCGGCCGCGAGGCGCGGCAGAAACTCGGCCTTCTGCGCTTCGTTGGCATAAGTCAGGAAGGACATGACCCCGAAGCCGACCACGCGGTTGAAAATCGACGCCACACAGTAGCCGCGCTGGCCGAGGCGCTCCTGCACTAGCGCGACCGTGGTCCAGTCCTGACCGCTGCCGCCATATTGCTCGGGTACGGCAAGCGCGAAAAACCCCGCGGCCCCCATTTCCGGCAGCAGATCGTAGGGCGGCACATGGGCCGCATCGCGGCGGCGTATCTCCTCCGGCGCCGCATAGCGGGCCATGAAACGATCCACCGTTTCGAGAATCTCCTTCTGCCACTCGCTGATTCCAAAATCCATCGACCTACTGCTGGCCCTTCCAGGCCTCAAGGATTTGCGAGCAGGTGGCCGGCCACACGCCACCCTTTCTCAGCATGTGGTCCAGCGCAGCCGTCAGCGCGGCCATGCGATACGGCTGTCCAACAATCCAGGGTCTCAGCGCGATGGAAAGGATACGCCCGCCCTGCTTTGCGGCTTCGTCATGCAGGACGTCGAACTGATCGATCAGTTGTTCGGTGAATTCGCGCTCGCTGTGGTGGTTGCGAATGAGGATACTGAAATCGTCGATATCCGGCGAATGCGGCATGGCGTAGAGCGTCCCCGAGTCGGTACGCATGGCATACGGCATGTCGTCATTGTCCCAATCACAGATGTACTCGAGTCCACGCGCCCGGACGAGATCGGGTGTCGCAAACGATTCGCCCTTCGCCGGCGAAAGCCAGCCCCGCACCGGGCCGCTGACCGTCAGCGCGGCTAACGCCTGGTCGATCAATTCTCCTTCTCGTGCCTGATCCAAACCGCCGTGGTGCAGGTGCGCCATGTCGGTTCCATGCGCCATGACTTCCCATCCGCGCTGCCGGACCTCCTGCATCAGGGATGGGTAGCGCGTCGCCACCGCCGCGTTGACCGCCGCCGTCGCTTTGATGTTGCGCGCGTCGAACTCCCGCATCAGGCGATAGATCCCGACTCGATTTCCATAGTCCCGCAAGGTGTAGTGGCGCAGGTCGGGATAGGAAGTGACCATCGCGCCCGGCGGCGCGAAAGGCTTGTTGCTCATGTCGAGCGGAAACCATTCCAGAGCCGTGACGACGGACAGGGCAATCCTGGCACCGCCCGGCCACTGCACCGGTTTGCGTCTCGGCAGGATCGACCATTCATAGCGGTCGTGATCCATGCCGTAATGGCGATGCGGGTATTGCAGGTAGCCATCCGGCAAGCTCACTTCGGATCCCCCACCGGCATCGAAGCCGCTTTGAACGCCTCGTAGCTGTGATCGATGAAGTACTTCGCGATCTCACGTCCGGTAGCGAACCACACCTTGTCGTGGCCGGCGATGTAGGCGAGCGCTTCCTCGAACGCCTTGATGCGATGCGGCCAGCCGACGAGGTAGGGATGGAGCGGAATGCACATAACCGTACCCGATTCGGCACCCTCTCTGTACAGATAATCGAATTGTCTCTTGATGATCTCGGCGAACTGGCGCGGCGCCACGAGATTCACGTTATAGGCGATCACGTCATTCATCTCGAGCGAATACGGCAGGGCAATCAATCTGCCGTGCTTGACCTTCAGCGGCGCAGGCTGGTCGTCGTGGAAGAGGTCGCACACGTAGCTGAGGCCCATTTCCGCCACCAACTCGAGGGTGCGATCCGTATAAGTCAGCGCCGGCGCCAGCCACCCGTCGAGTTTTTGGCCGGTACAGTCGCGAATGGTGTCGATCGAATCCCGGATCACGGCGCGTTCCTGGGCCTCGCTCATGTTCATCAGGTAGCGCGTGTTATAGGTGCCGTGGCTGTAGAACTCCCAACCGGCACGGGAGCATGCCTCGATGATCTCCGGATGATGCTGGCACATCGCGACGTTGAGCGACACGCTGCCGCGGATCTTGTGCCGTTCCATCGCTTCGTACATCCGCCAGAAACCCACGCGATTGCCGTAGTCGCGATACGAATAGCCCGCCACATCAGGTAGCGGACGCGCCCATGCCGCGCGCGCAGGATTCACAGGCGGGGCCAATTCGTAGAATTCGATATTCGGCGCGACCCAAAACGCGACGCGCGCGTCGTTGGGCCAGCGGATCTTCGGCCGCTTTCCGTTATACGGCAGATAGTCGTAGAGCCCCGGGTCCCGCTTCACCGCTCTTTCCTTATTCGCTCGTCGGACGGTACTGCTTCATATAGGAGAAAACCTCCGCGACCGGCACGACGTCGGCGTATTTCAGCGCCATGTCGTAGAGGTTGGCGAAGTGCGGGCTCTCATGCTTATCGGCCGTGCATTCCTCGGGAACGATAGTTCGAAACGAGCGCTGGAGGCTGTCGACTACCGTTGCGCGCACGCAACCCGACGTGGAACCGCCCGTCACGACAACCGTGTCGACTTTATGGAACGTAAATAGGGAGCCGAGATTGGTCTCGAAGAACGCGGAGGCCATTCTCTTGTTGATCACAATGTCGCGCGCCCGATCGACGACGCAGCGTTCGTCGATCTGCGCCCGGCGCGAGCCGACTTTGATGTTCTGCAGCGAGTCCGGAGTGTCGGTGCGCGTACCCCACACGCCGCAGTCTTCACCCGAGTCCATGTATGCGACATACGTCCAGACGACCGGGCATCTGTTCGCGCGAAACAAGCGGGCAAGCTCGTTGACGTATTCGATCTGCCTGGGATTGGTCTCGTAGGCCGTCATGAATTCGCCGACCCTGGTGTAGGCATTCTGTATGTCAACGTTGATCAGCGCCGGCTTGCGACCAAAGCCGAAGCTGCGCCGTGACTTTACGGTTTCGTACAGTTCTCGGGCGGTCTTGTTCGAGATCTCCATTTCAGCCTCCGAATAGCGCTAGACGTCTGCGTCCAGGAAACGCGCCATTGCCACCGCCGCATCGGCGGGGTCCGTTATTACAGAGGGCGTCGTTGCCTTGATTGCGCCTGGTATGAGGGCGGCGAATTCATCATGCCACGTTGCCAGCATGTCGCTAGAAGCACAGGCAGCCAGGGTGGGCACTCGGATCATCGGAAGCCGCTTCCGCTTGTCGTAGCGAAAGGCGGCCTGATACGAAAGATGGTAGGTGCCGATGGCTTTCAGCACATCGACCACCTTGTCGTGCAGGACCTGTGGCGCCGGCAGGCCGCCGCTGCGGCGATGTGCGGCATCGGTGGAATACCAAGGCCAGAACATATAAGTGTCGCGAACGAAGTGCCATGCCCAGTTGACATGAGCGCCATGCAGATCTGGCTTCATTGCGGGGGCATATCGCTCCAACAATTCTGCCTTGAAAGGATCCGGATAAAGACCCATGCCATCCAGAATGAGCTTGCGTACGCGTCCAGGTGCCTGAATGGCGATCTCCGCGGCAATGCATCCGCCGGTGTGCATTCCGTAAAGGTCGAAGCGATCGATGTCCAGTGCATCGATTGCTTGCAGCGCTCGTTCGGCAAAAAAGCCGATGTCCGGCCGTGCCGGCATAGCGCCTTCGGAGTCGCCATTGCCCATGGTATCGGGCGCGATGGCACGCCTCGTGGACGCGAACGCGCGGATCAGCGGCTCGAGTGAGCGCGCAGAACCCGGGGAGGCATGAATCAACACCAGCGGGCGCGTGCGTTGCCCGCTGGCCTCGCGATAGTGGATTTGTCCGCCAGGCACGTCACAGAAGCCCCGCCTTATGGACCATGCCGGGTTGGAGGTATCGCTTATGGTGTTCCTCTATTGCGGCTCGAGAACGAAAGTCAGCTTGGTGCTTGCCGTCACTATGCCGCCCCGGTTGCCAGGCTCAATCGAGCCATAGCGTGGACCGTAGACCGGCGGCAGCTCGCGCGCATTTCGCGGCGCGAGCCAGAGGCGCAGGAGGTGGCGCCGCCTTTCCGGCTCGGGCCAATCCTCGAAGTCGGTGCGGCTATGCAGGATCTGATGGTTGTGCACGAACTGCATGTCGCCCGGCTGGAAATCCATCGTCAGGTTGAGCGCCGGATCGTTCGTGAGCGCGTCCAGCATGTCGAGCGCTTCCCGCTCCGTCGCGGTAAGGCGGCGCGCCTGCGGAAAGTTCTCCTGCGCAGAGCGGATGTATTGTCCGACGTAGATGGTGGACAGCTCGCCGGCATGCCAGTTGAAGACGGGAATGTCGAACCACGGCGCCATTCCGGGCGGTACCTCGCCGCGCCGGTCGGTCGGGAACGCGTGAAACAGCTCCCGCCATAGATCCGGCCGCCGCCGCAGCATCTCGTCGTGCAGGGTCACGGAGCTCACCAGCCGGCTCGCGCCGCCGGCTTTCGCGGTCCGCAGGCACAACAGGCCGACGACGTCGCAGGAATCGGTGTGATATTCGAGCTGCCGGTTGGTCTGATAGTAGCGAGTCGTCGGCTTGCGAATGTCCAGGCCGAGGTCGCGGACGTGGCCGAGCAGGTGTCCTTTCGCGTTCTGCGACCGGAAGCTGCCCAGATAGGATCCGATGCCGAGATACGCGACCGCGCTCTCCGCAGTGCTGTAACGATGCACCGGCAGGCCGCGCAGCAACACGAATCCGCAGCCGTGCAGGACCATCGACAGGACCTGGTCCAGCTTCCGGGCCATTCCCCGGAGCTTGAACGTCTTAGGCGAGATATCGGACATCTCTCGTTGCGCCGCGAAATGCTCTCGGACCGCGGCGTCTATCTCGCCCAGATCGCCGGTCGTGAGGTCGATCAGCCACTCCCGGCTGCGATCGATGTCCGGGCCCTTCCAGGCGGCCGGGCCGCCGATCGGGCCCGGCGACAGCGGCGACGATAGAGATCCTGTCGTACTGGCCATTGAGCTCATCCCCCCCTCGGCATGACCCACGGCATTTCCTCGCCGTAGCGTCGCTCGAAAGCCTCGATCTCCGGCAGCAGCCCGAGCGTGACGCCGAGCTCGTCCACGCCGTGCAGCAGCATGTCCCGGAAGAACGGATCGATCGCGAATCCATGGGCGGCGCCGTCCGGCCCGATCACCCGCTCCCGCTCCAGATCGACAGTGAGCTCGGTGCCCGGCCTCGCGAGGAGCAGCGCGCGCAATTCGGCGCACGCCGCGTCGGGCAGGCGTACTGGAACGATGCCGTTCTTCAGGCAGTTGTTGAAGAAGATGTCGGAAAAGCTCGGCGCGATGACGCTGCGGATTCCGTAGTCGAAAAAGGCGTACGCGGCGCCTTCGCGCGAAGATCCGCAGCCGAAGTTGGTATTGCCGACGAAGATCCGCGCGCGCCGGTATGCCTCCCGATTGAGGACGAAATCCGGGTTCTCCGATCCATCCTCGCGCAAGCGGAGGTCGCGGAAGAGAAACTGGCCGTAGCCGCCGGAGCGCGGATACTTCAGGAAGCGGGCCGGGAGGATCTGGTCGGTGTCTACGTTGACGGGCTCATACGGCGCCGCGATGGCCTTGAGGCTCGTGAAGCGCTCAGGCATCTTGGGGATCCCTTCTGACATCGATGAGCTTTCCGGCGATCGCCGCAGCGGCGGCCATGGCCGGGCTGACGAGGTGCGTTCTCACGCCTTTGCCTTGCCGACCCTCGAAATTGCGGTTGGAAGTCGACGCGATGCGCTCCCCACTGCGCCCGGTGTCGCCATTGATGCCGACGCACATCGAGCATCCAGCGTGGCGCCATTCGAACCCCGCCTCGCGGAACACGCGATCCAGGCCTTCGGCTTCGGCCTGCTTCTTCACCAAACCGGATCCCGGGACGACGATCGAAGGAACGCGCACCTTTCGGCCGCGAAGCACCGCGGCGGCGGCGCGCAGGTCCCCGATCCGCCCGTTGGTACACGAGCCGATGAACACCCGATCAACCGGCAGGCCCTCGAGCCTGTCGCCGGGGCGCAGACCCATGTACTCGAGAGCCTTTGCCATGGAATGCCTGCGAGCGGTGTCGGCGATGGCGCCTGGATCAGGCACGACGGCGCCAATGGACAGCGCGTCCTCCGGACTCGTTCCCCAGGTGACCATCGGCTCGAGGACGCTTGCATCGAGGACTATCTCCCGGTCAAAGCGCGCCTCGTCATCCGTGCGCAGGGTCCGCCAATAGTCGACAGCCGCCTCCCAAGCGGCGCCTGATGGCGCGAAAGGACGCCCGTGGAGATAGGAAAACGTCGTGTCATCGGGCGCGACAAGCCCTGCCCGGGCACCCGCCTCGATAGACATGTTGCAGACGGTCAGGCGCTCTTCGACGCTCATCCGCTCGACCGCCCGGCCGGCATACTCGATCACATGGCCGGCCGCCCCTCCGGCCCCGATCTTCGCGATGATCGCCAGGACGACGTCTTTGGCGCCCACCCCGCGGGGCAAGCGGCCGTCGACGCGCACGCGAAAAGTCTTTTGCGGTGCCTGCCAGATCGTCTGCGTAGCGAGGACGTGCCGGTTCTCGGACTGGCCTATGCCGAAGGCGAAGGCGCCCAGCGCGCCGTGGCTCGACGTGTGGCTATCGCCGCAGACGAGCAGCAGCCCCGGCAACGTGATGCCCTGCTCCGGTCCCACGACATGCACGATTCCCTGACGCTCGTCGTTCAGGCGAAAGGCGGTGATCCGGTGCGCGGCGACGTTCTGATCGAACGTTTCCAGCATCCGCCGGATCTCCGGCGTGGGCGCGTCCGCAGCGGCGCGCCCGACGGTCGGAACATAGTGATCCGCCGTTCCGAACGTCTGGCCCGGGCGCCGCACGCTGAGCCCGCCCTCGCCGAGCATGCGAAAGGCGTGAAACGAGCCATCGTGGACGAGGTGCCGGTCGACGTAGAGAAGCGCAAGTGAGCCCCGTCTCGCCACGACGTGGCGATCCCAGATTTTCTCGAACAGCGTCCGTTTGGCCGGCGTTCCAGTCATTCAATACTTGACGCGCGTCTCTTCGTCGACGCCGTATCGCGCCTCCAGCGCTTGGACCTCCGGCATGCCCAGCAGGTCGAAGAACTCCTTGAATGTCGTGACTTCCTTGGCAATCTCGGCTATCGAGCCGGTTGTTTTAAGCGTGGAAAGGACTTCATTCGCCGCTTTGATCGCCGCGAGCAGGACCCAGTTCGGGTAGATGATGATCTTGAACCCCAGCCTCTCGATCTCGGCCTTGCCGAGGAATGGCGTCTTGCCGCTCGCGGCCATGTTGTAGAGCAACGGGGCATCGACGCGCGGCGCGATGAGCGGCAACTGCTCGCGACTCGGCGCCTCGACGAAGAGCACGTCGGCGCCAGCTTCGCGGTAGCGGGCGGCGCGCTCGAGCGCGGCGTCCAAGCCTTCCACCGCAATGGCATCGGTACGCGCGATCAGCACGAAATCCGGATCCGTCCGCGCGTCTGCGGCAGCCCTTATCTTGGCCACCATCTCCTCGGTCGGCACGAGCTGTTTCCCGGCCAGGTGCCCGCAGCGCTTCGGGATAACCTGGTCTTCCAGGTGAATGGCCGCGACACCGGCCCGTTCGTAGTCGCGAATGGTGCGGCGCACGTTAAGCACGCCGCCATAGCCATTATCCGCGTCGGCGATGAGTGGAATGCCGGCCGCGTCGGCGATGCGAGCGGCGTTGTCGATCATTTCCGTCGCGGTCAGCAGGCCCACATCCGGCATGCCGAGGCGCACCGCCGTCGTGCCGGCTCCGGTCATGTAGACCGCCTCGAAGCCATGGCTGCGCACGAGCTTGCCGCCCAGGGCGTCCACCACGCCGGGTGCCACGATGGCTCCGGGCCGGCCCATCAGCTGACGGAGCGCTTTGGTCGGTCGCATGCTAAGGAGCCGCGTGGACTCGCCGCCTGGTCGGCTGAAACCGGCGCTCGAGCTCCGCGGTGACGTCCTCGAGCTTTTCCACGTCGCCGAACTTCATGTCGATGTCGAATAGATTGGCGCGATGAGCGCTCATGCTACGGTCACCGCATGCTTCCTCCACGACCGTGACGCGGAAATTGTGGGAGAACGCGTCTACCGCGGCCTGCCGAACGCAGCCACTGGTCGAAAGGCCCACCATCACGACCGTGTCGACCCGGTCGTAGCGGAGCCACGACTCCAGGTTGGTGCCGAAGAAAGCGGATGGCTTGTTCTTGTAGACGATCACGTCTTCCTTGCGCGGCGCGTATTCGGGCGGCCACTCGTCCGCGCGGGGATCCTCGGCATAGATGTAGGAGTCTGCATTCGCGATCTTCAGGTTCCACATTCCTCGCCGCGTCGGATGGCTGCGGTCGTCGCGCCGGCTATAGTAGATCGGCAGGCCCAGGCGCCGAAATACCTCGGTGATCTTGACCAGCGCGGCGACCAGCTCCGGCATCGCCTGCGCGCCGCACTGGGGAAATTCCGGGTCGACAAACATCCTTGTGCTATCGATGTTCAGAAGCGCCGGTCGCTCTCCGATGCCGAGGCGATTGGCGAAGGCCCCTTTCGCATAGTTGGCCAGTTCCTCGTCGGGCACGTAGCCGCGCCATTTTTCGAGCTTGTTCATGTTATCGCTCCCCATTACATCGGTTGAACGCCGGCATCGCGCAGCAGCTTGCCGAATTTCGCAACGTCGCTCTTCAGCTCGCGTCCGAGACCTTCCGGCGTGCTCGGCGCGGCCTCAAGCCCCTGCTTGGCGAGAAGCTCCTTTACTTCGGGCATCGCCAGGACCTTTGCCACGTCGGCGTTGAGAAGCGTGACGATCTGAGGCGGCGTGCCGGCGGGCGCGAAGAGCCCATACCAGGCGCTCAGGTCGAAATCGGGGTAGCCCTCGTCGATCATGGTGGGCAGCTCGGGCATCTGCGAGAAGCGCTTTGCCGTCGTGACCGCGAGTGCTCGAATGCGACCGGTCTCGATGAACTGCACCACGCTGGTCGGATTCGAGAAGGTCAGGTCGACACGGCCGCTCAGGAGATCCTGCATCGCTTGCGCGCCGCCCTTGTAGGGCACGTGCACCATCTTGATGCCGGCGAGCGTAGAGAGCAGCTCCGCGCAAAGATGGGGGCTGCTGCCTGCCCCGGTCGTCGCGTAGCTGAGCTTGCCGGGATGCTCCTTTGCATATGCCACGAGCTCCTTGACGGTCTTTGCCGGGACCGAAGGGTGCACGACCAGGATCGAAGGTGCCACGACGGCCTTGGATATCGGAGCGAAATCCTTGATCGGGTCGTAAGGCAGGTTCTTGAACAGGCTTACGCTCACGGCATTGATCGTCGTGCCCATATAGATCGTGTAGCCGTCGGGCGGGGACTTGGCGAGCACATCCGCCGCTATGTTCCCTGTCGCGCCCGGACGATTTTCGATCAGGACCGGCTGCCCGAGCATCGGGCTCAGGCGATCGGCGATGATGCGAGCGGTGACATCGACGGACCCGCTGGGAGGATAGCCGACCAGGATGCGGACGGACTTGGCTGGGTACTGCTGGGCATGGATAGGCGCTGCAACGATCCCAAGCGCGCAAGCCAGAAATGCCGTGACGAGACGCATGCGTCCTCCTGAACGGAAATTGCCATGAAAGGGGCTGCTCATTCCCACAGGCGCTCGGGGAGCGGTAGCCCCTCGAGATCCTCGGCAGTGAGCCTGCCCTCGGGTTCGATGCCCAGCCGCTCGAGCACGGCGATCAACTGGCGCGCATGCTGCGCCGAATGCCAGGTCGATCGCTCGAGAAGAAGGTGCACCGGCTGCATGCCGAAGAAAGTCTTCACCTTCTGCTGGCAGGATTTGTCGGCAAGCGTTTCCCACCAGGTCGCGAGCCGCGCCACTACCTCGTCCCCGTAACCGGCGATCTGCTCACCCCGGGCAAATGTACCTTCCCCGGGCGGAACGTTGGCCGCGAGAGGCGCGAACTCCGCGCCATCCACGAGGGTTTCCAGGAAAGCCTCGCCGATGCGGAAGACGTGGTGACCCATGATGCGGATCGACCGGTCCCGATTGGCAACGGCACGCTCGGGGAGCCGTTCATCCGGCACCTGGCGGATGTAGCGCTGCACGGCGCGGTAGACCCTGAGCCACTTGTCGACCAGCCGATCGGGAGGCAACGGCTTGTGGGCGCCACGCTGCATGCCGACGAACTCAGCGATGTCATCGAAACTCTGGGCGAAGATGAACTGGTTGCCGCGTGCGATCACCGGAACGGTGCGCACTCCGAGCGCGAGCAGCCTTTCGCGCCCGCCGGCGTCGTTGAGGACGTCGACAGCCACGAAGTCGATACCTTTTTCCGAAAGAAACTCTTTCGTTCG
>Ga0310810_10003372_pt1 | contig 17403 bp, 11 predicted proteins | sample NCmetagenome_FD_207641 | JGI IMG/M metagenome (GOLD analysis project Ga0310810, IMG submission 207641) | Soil microbial communities from experimental microcosm in Duke University, North Carolina, United States - NC | ecosystem: Engineered > Artificial ecosystem > Soil microcosm > Unclassified ... | reverse complement strand
GCGCGATCGCCGGCCTTGAGTGACATCTGATCGGTGGCGGCGAGCGTCTCGACCTGACGGGCAACCTGCTGCAGCCGCTTCAGGTTGTCCTGTTCCTGTTTCGCGCGCAGCTGCTGATGTTCCTGCTCCTTCTGTTCGAGCGTCGCAACGGCCTGCTCGAGCCGCGCGCCGGCGTCCGGATTGGCCGCGACGTGCTCGCGCAGGACGTCGGCATCGCGACGCAGGCCGCGCCACCGCGCGACGATCTCGTCGAGCGGCTGCGCCGATGCGATCAGTTGCTCCAGCTCGGTCGCGAGCGTATCGATGCGGCTAGCGGCGGCTTGCGCCAGCATTCGCCGCCGCTCGCGATCCTCGAACGCGCGGCAGCCATCCTGGAATCGACGCGTGAGCGATGCCGCATACTCCGAGGGCATCGGCGGGAGACTGTCCCACCGCACTTTGAGCTCCGCGATGCGATCAATAGCAGCGTCGCCGGAGAGATTCTCGATTTCGTGACAAATGGCGACCCGGTCCGCCTGCTCGCGTGCCAGCGCCTCGGCCCGCGCCTGCTCGGCGACGCGCTCCTGTTGACGCTCGGCGATCGCTTCGCGTACCGCCTCGGAGGCGGACTCGAACTGCTGCTCGATTGCCGCATCGGACGCGACATCGGCCTGGAATTCCGCCCACGCGCGACGCACTTCCGACAGCCGTGCCGACGCTTCCTCCGGATTGGTCAGGGTCACGAGTGCCTCGGCGCGCCGCACCAGCTCGGTCGCGCGCTGCCGGTCGGCCGCGCTCATCGACGGGGATTCGGGTTGCGCCTGCGGCTGCGGCTCGTCGAGCGTGCGCACCTTGGTGCGCGCCCGGCGCGCAGCAACTTTGTTCCGTGCGCGCTGCGCGATGGCGCCCAGCGCCTCCGTGCTGTTGATGCGTTCAAGCGCGGCTACGGCCGCATCGGTGTGCTCGGACTTGAGGGCGATGTTCAGCAGCTCCTCTTCGTCGGTAACGCGGGCAAGCGCGCGCAACCGTGTCGAGTTGTCGGCCGCGTGGCGGCTCAGCGAGCCGAGCGCTTTCTGGTCCTCGAGCAGATCCACGATGGCGCCGCGCACCGCTTCGCTGGTGCTCGCACGCGCGACGACGACCACTTCCTTCGTCCGGCCGAGCGTCAGCAGGTGCCGAACGGCGTCCGTAGCGGCGGACACATCGTCTGCTTCGGCTGCGAGTCCGGCCAGACCTCGAATCGCTTCGCTGCGCACCTCCTCGTCCGGGTCGGTGCGCGCGATATCGCCAAGCACGTCGCTCTCATCGAGGCGCGATACGGCCGCGCGGCGTACGCGCGTGTCCGCATCCTCGCGCGCGAGTGCGCGAAGCGCGTCGCCATCCTCGGGTCCGATTTCGTAGACCGCCGCCGCACGCACAGACGGATCCGCGTGCTTCCAGCGAGGTGTTGGTCGAAGTTTCTCGAGAATACCCATCGGCCTCTGACCGCGTAATCACCCGCCGACGCCCACTGCTCTCGCCGGGCTTCGGCGCGGCTTGGTTTACACTGCGTTCATCCGGAACTTTGGATTGGATCCAGAAGCCCGGACTGTTGTCCTGTATCTCCGCTGCAAAATTCCGTAACTGCTTACATGCCCCGTCGCACCGGATTCGCCAACCTTCCGTTGCATCCGGGCCGCGCGCCAGCGTGGTTGTTCACGCGCATGACACGCCTTGCCCGCGAAATCGCTGTCCACGTCGTCGCCGATCGTGGACCAGAGGAACTGCTGCGGCGCCTGTCTGATCCTTTCTGGTTTCAGGCATTCGGCTGTGTTCTCGGATTCGACTGGCATTCCAGCGGGGTCACCACCACAGTAACCGGCGCGCTCAAGGAAGGCCTTCGCAGCATCGAACACGAACTCGGCGTGTACTCCCAGGGGGGTAAGGGCGCCACATCACGTAAGACCCCTGCCGAAATCCGGGAACGGTGCGAGCGGCTGGCCATCGATTCCCGCCCACTTGTTTACGCGAGCCGAATGGCGGCCAAAGTCGACAGCGCTGCTGTGCAGGATGGGTACCAGCTTTACCACCATGCCTTCTTTTTTTCGGCGGCCGGTCACTGGTGTGTCGTTCAGCAGGGAATGAGCGATCAAACGCGCACGGCGCGGCGGTATCACTGGTTGTCGGAGTCGGTGACGAGCTTCGTCAACGAGCCGCATCAGGCGATCTGCTCGGATCGGACTGCGCCGACACTGAATCTTGTCGCCGCCGAACACGACATATTGAGATCTACGTCGGTGGAGCTGGCAACGGATTCACCCGAGCGAGTGATGAGTGTTTTCCGCGGTGGGTTACCTTTCGATCAACCACCAACCCTCGAGATGCCCAAGCATCACGCGCTGCAGTTGCAGGATATCGACCCCCGGCATCTTCATTCGGTGTTGGTGACCACCTACGACCGGGCACCGAAGAACTTCGAAGCGTTACTGGGACTCGAAGGTGTTGGACCGAAGACGTTACGGGCACTCGCCCTGGTGTCTGAGGTGATTTACGGCACGCCGGCAAGCACTCGTGACCCAGCGCGCTTCGCGTTCGCGCATGGCGGAAAGGACGGGACGCCTTTCCCCGTGGATCGCGTCACTTATGACCAGACGATCGACACGCTGCATCGCGCCATGGCACGTGCAAAGGTTGATCGTTCTGAAAAGGTAGATGCGTTGAAGCGGTTGTCTCGGTTCGCGCAGAGCACCGAACCGGCGACCTAGGCGAACTGCTGCCGATATTGTGTCCACGCCGCGCGCGCTCGCAACACGATGCGTCCGCCAGCTCGGCGAGGCAGGATGTCGCCGCCACCGAGCCGCTCAACGATCCCGTAGTGGGAGACGGTGGCACCGACCATGGAATGCGCAGCGTACAAGACACAGGGGCACGGCCAAAAGGCCCTGCCCCTGTATCAACGAACAGCGGGCTACTTAACGAACAGCATTTCGCGGTAGGTCGGCAGCGGCCAGATCTCGTGCGGCGTCAACACCTCGATCGCGTCGCCGACCAACCGGAGCTTCGCCATTGCGGGGACGATCTTGTCCCGCATGTACTTGGCATGCTTCTCCGCCGCGCCGTTGCTCGAATGATCGAGCGCCGCCGCGAGCGCGTCGGCCTGCGCCTTGAACTGATCGACGAGCTTGGCGTACTTCGCAAGCAGTTTCTTCGCCTGCACCGTCGACGCACCGGCCTGCTTCACCGCGGTCACGCTCTGGCCGATGCGCTTCTGATACTCAAGCGCCGCGGGCAGGATGTAGCGGTTGGCCAGCAGCACGGCGAGCTGTCCTTCGATGTTGATCGTTTTGTTGTAGTTCTCGAGGAACACCTCGTAGCGCGCGTGCGCTTCGCGCTCGTTCAGGATCTTGAAGCGATCGAGCAGCTTCACGGCCTCGGGCTTCACCAGCTCGGTCAGCGCATCCACCGTGTTCTTGAGGTTCAGCAGCTTCCGCTTGCCCGCTTCCTTTTCCCACTCCGGCGCGTAGTTGTTGCCGTTGAAGATGATCCGCTTGTGCTCCTTAATCACCTTCACGAGCAGCTTGCCGACGGCTTTGTTCAGTTCCTCGCCCTTCTTCTTAGCGGCCTCCAGTTCGTTGGCGACTGACTCGAGCGAATCAGCCATGGCCACGTTGAGGATGGTGTTCGGCCAGGCGATGTTCTGCGTCGAGCCGACGGCACGGAACTCGAACTTGTTCCCCGTGAACGCAAACGGACTGGTGCGGTTGCGATCGCCCGCATCACGCGGCAGCTTCGGCAGCACGCTGACGCCGAGGTCCTGGATGCCGCCCTGCTTGGTCGACTTCGCGCCACCGCTCTTCTCAATCTGGTCGAAGATGTCGGTGAGCATGTCGCCGAGGAAGATCGAGATGATTGCCGGCGGCGCTTCGTTCGCGCCGAGACGATGATCGTTGCCGGCGTGGGCGACGCTGGCCCGCAGCAGACCCTGCCATTTGTCCACCGCTCGGATGACGGCCGCGCAGAACACCAGGAACTGCATGTTGTCGTGCGGCGTGTCGCCCGGGCTCAGAAGGTTGTTGCCGAATTCGTCGGACAGCGACCAGTTGTTGTGCTTGCCCGAGCCGTTGACGCCCGCAAACGGCTTCTCGTGCAGCAGCGCCGCCAGACCGTACTTCGGCGCGATCTTCTTCAGGAGCTCCATGATCATCAGCTGATGATCGGCGGCGACGTTCGCGTTCTCGAAGACCGGAGCGATCTCGTACTGGCTCGGCGCGACCTCGTTGTGGCGCGTCTTCACGGGAACGCCGATCTTGTACAGCTCGGTCTCGACCTCGGTCATGCACGCGAGGACGCGCTCCGGAATCGCGCCGAAGTACTGGTCTTCCATCTCCTGCCCCTTCGGCGGCGCCGCGCCGAAGATCGTGCGGCCGGCGTTGATCAGGTCGGGCCGGTTGAAATAGAAGTTGCGATCGATCAGGAAGTACTCCTGTTCCGGACCGCAGGTCGAAAACACACGCTCGGCGGTGGAGCCGAACAGCTTCAACACGCGCACTGCCTGCGCCGACACCGCATCCATCGAGCGAAGCAGCGGGGTCTTCTTGTCCAGCGCCTCACCCGTCCAGCTCACGAACGCGGTCGGGATGACGAGCGTGACGTTGTTCTGCGTGTACATCAGGAACGGCGGGCTGGTGGGATCCCACGCGGTGTAGCCGCGCGCTTCGAACGTTGAGCGCATGCCGCCGGACGGGAAGCTCGAGGCGTCGGGCTCGCCCTTGATCAACTCCTTGCCGCGGAACTCGGCGATTGCGGTCCCCTCGTTCGTCGGCGACAGGAAGGAGTCGTGCTTTTCCGCCGTGATGCCGGTCAACGGCTGGAACCAGTGTGTGTAGTGCGACGCGCCATGTTCGACGGCCCAGTCCTTGAGCGCAACGGCGACTGCGTCGGCGGTCGCGAGGTCGAGGGTCTCGCCACGCGTGATGGTGGCGCGCAGCGCGCGATATGCCGCTTTCGGCAACCGCTCCTGCTGCACCTTGTCGTTGAAGACGAGGCTGCCGAACAGTTCGGCGGCCTTGATGGGCGTCGGCGAAGTGCGTCCTTCGGTCGTCGACCACTCGCGGATGCTCTTGATGGCTTCTGAAAGCGCTGCGGATCCCATCGGTGCGGTGTCCTTTCCGTGCCTTGTGGTGGTAGTAGGGCTGCCCTGAAGAAGTGGCGGCTGAGAAGTGAGAATTATGCACGATTGAACGATCACTTCGCAATAATCGGCGCGCGAACCACGCGAAGCGGATCCGTTTCGTGCAATGCGATCTGCATATCTGTGCACAGCGCGCATGATTTAGATAACGCGCTGCAGTTTCGGGCGCCATTTCCCAGCTGATCGGCTCGGATCTCGTGCGTCGATGCAAGACTTTGGCGATCAGTGTCTTCCCGCGATTGAAGCACCGATATCGATATATGTATATTTAGAGATGTTTGCAGCAGGCCTCCGCGCTCTTCCGGCTCCTCTCTGACTCCACGCGGCTGCGCCTGCTGCGCGCGCTGGCGCAGGAGCGTTTCAACGTCACCGAACTAACCGGCATTCTCGGCGTCGCGCAATCGAGCGTTTCCCGACACCTCGGGCTGCTCAAGGACGCGGGGCTGGTCACCGAAGAACGCGAGGCGGGCTTCGTCTACTACCGCGTCGCGGACTCGGCGCGCGCCAACGGCAATGGCGCGCTCTGGTCGTTGCTGCAGTCGCATTTCGATGCCGGCGCGAACGATCGCACCGTCCGCGCCGACGAGGCGCGGATGCAGGAGGTCCTTCGGCTGCGCAAGGAAAACTTTGAAACTCACGGCGATGCCCGCCAGTTGGTGCCGGGCCGCAGCTGGGCGGCGTGGGCGCGCGCGCTCGGTCACCTGCTGCCACCACTCGACGTGGCGGACATCGGCTGTGGGGAAGGCTATCTGACGCTGGAAGCCGCGCGCTGGGCGCGCACCGTCGTCGGCATCGATCGTTCAGACGAGGTGCTGGATCGCGCAAAAGCGCTGGCCGCACGTCGGCATGCCTCGAATGTCGAATGGAAGAAGGGCGACCTGGCGCGCCTGCCGCTGCGCGACGAATGCGTGGATGTCGCGCTCCTGTCACAGGCGCTGCATCACGCCAGCGATCCGGAACGCGCCATCGGCGAAGCCCTGCGCGTCCTTCGTCCAGGCGGCCGCCTGCTGATCCTCGATCTGCGTGAGCACGATCAGGCATGGGTCAAGAACCGGTTCGGCGACCGCCACCTGGGATTCTCCGCTTCCGAACTTGAGAGCCTGCTGCGCGGCGCCGGAGTCACGGACGTGCGTGTTCAGGTCGGCGCCAGCAAGGCCGGCGATCCATTCGCTGTGCTCATCGCCAGCGGCCTCAAGAAGGGACTGAAACGCTACGCATGACGACCACTGACCGCCTCCGCGACCTGCTCGCCGAGCGCATCCTGATCCTCGATGGCGCGATGGGGACCATGATTCAGCGCTACCAGCTGACGGAGACGGACTTCCGCGGCAACCGCTTCCGCGATCACGGACACGACCTGAAAGGAAACAACGACCTTCTGGTCCTGACGCGCCCAGACGTGATCGCCGAGATTCATAACGCCTACCTCGCGGCGGGCGCAGACATCATCGAGACGAACACCTTCTCGTCCACGGCGATCGCGCAGGCGGACTACGGCCTTCAGTCGATTGCGTACGAACTGAGTGTCGAAGGCGCGCGTGTGGCGCGCAAGGTGGCGGACGAGTGGAGCCCGAAGACGCCGGAGCGCCCGCGTTTCGTCGCGGGCGCAATCGGTCCGACAAATCGGACGCTGTCGATTTCGCCGGATGTCGGCAACCCGGCGTATCGGGCCGTGACGTTCGACCAGGTTGCCGCCGCCTATCGCGATCACGTTCGCGGCCTCATTGATGGCGGCGTCGATGTCCTTCTGCTCGAAACGATCTTCGACACGCTGAACGCCAAGGCCGCAATCGCCGCCATTCTCGACGTGTTCGACGAAAAGGGCGTTCAGCTGCCGCTGATGATCTCAGTGACGATTACCGACCGCAGCGGTCGCACGCTGTCGGGTCAGACGCTCGATGCGTTCTACACGTCGATCCGGCACGCCCACCCCTTCAGCGTCGGCCTGAACTGCGCGATCGGCGCACGCGAGATGCGGCCGCATCTGGCGGAGCTCGCGCGCATCGCGGAGAGCTACGTCACCTGTTATCCCAATGCCGGCCTGCCGAACGCCTTCGGCGCCTACGACGAACTGCCCGACGAAACGGCGACGCTGCTGCGCGATTTCGCCGAATCCGGCTTCGTCAACATCCTCGGCGGTTGCTGCGGAACAACACCCGAGCACATTGCGGCAGTGCGCCGCGCGGTTGCGGCCTCACCGCCGCGCCGCCTCCCGGATCCCGGATCGCGGATCCCGCATACACAGCTCTCCGGCCTCGAGACGCTCACAATCCGGCCCGACTCCAACTTCATCATGGTCGGCGAGCGGACGAACGTCACGGGCTCCAAGCGCTTCGCGCGGCTGATTACGAACGACGATTACTCCGAGGCGGCTCACGTCGCACTCGATCAGGTGCGCGGCGGCGCCAATATCCTCGACGTCAACATGGACGAAGGGATGCTCGATTCGGAAGCCGCCATGACGACGTTCCTGAATCTGATCGCCACGGAGCCGGAGATCGCGCGCGTGCCGGTGATGGTGGACAGCTCGAAATGGAGCGTGCTCGAGGCAGGCCTCAAGTGCATCCAGGGCAAAGGAGTGGTCAACTCGATCAGCCTCAAGGAGGGTGAAGAGGATTTCCTCCACAAAGCGCGCACCGTCCACCGCTACGGCGCCGCAGTCGTCGTCATGGCGTTTGACGAGCAGGGACAGGCGGACACCGTCGAACGCAAGCTCTCCATCTGTCAGCGCGCCTACAGGCTGCTGACTGAAAGAGCCGCCTTCGATCCGCTCGACATCGTCTTCGATCCGAACATCCTCGCCATTGCGACCGGCCTCGAGGAGCACAACGAGTATGCGATCAACTTCATCGAGGCGACGCGGCAGATCAAGGCGACGTGTCCGGGCGTAAAGGTAAGCGGCGGGATCAGCAACCTGTCGTTTTCCTTCCGCGGCAACGACGTGGTTCGCGAGGCGATTCACTCGGCGTTTCTCTTCCACGCAATCAAAGCCGGCCTCGACATGGGCATCGTCAATGCCGGTCAGCTCGTCGTCTACGAAGACATTCCCAAAGATCTGCTCGAGCACGTTGAGGACGTGATCTTCAATCGCCGACCGGATGCCACTGAACGCCTCGTGCAGTTCGCGGAGACGGTCAAGGGCGAAGGCAGCAAAAAGACGATCGATCTGGCGTGGCGCGATGCGACGGTCGAACAGCGACTCTCGTATGCCCTCGTGCACGGTGTCGTGGATTACATCGAAGCCGACGTCGAGGAGGCGCGTCAGAAGACCACACGGCCGCTGGATGTGATCGAAGGGCCGCTCATGGACGGGATGAAGATCGTCGGCGACCTCTTTGGAGCAGGCAAGATGTTCCTTCCACAGGTCGTCAAGAGCGCGCGGGCGATGAAGAAAGCTGTCGCCTATCTCCTTCCCTACATGGAGGAAGAGAAGCGTCGCAGCGGCGATTCACGTCAGGCACAGGGGAAGATCGTGATGGCGACCGTCAAGGGCGATGTCCACGACATCGGCAAGAACATCGTTGCCGTCGTCCTCGGTTGCAACAACTACGAGGTCATCGATCTCGGCGTAATGGTGCCGGCCGCGAGGATTCTGCAGACCGCAATCGACGAGAAGGCCGACATGATCGGCCTCAGCGGACTGATTACCCCCTCACTTGACGAAATGGTGTTCGTAGCCGGCGAGATGGAGCGACGCGGCATGACCATGCCGCTGCTGATTGGCGGTGCGACGACGAGCAAGCCGCACACGGCCGTGAAGATCGCGCCTGAATACAGCCCGCCTGTGGTGCACGTGCTCGATGCATCGCGCGCGGTGGATGTCGTCTCCAGCCTGCTTAGCCCGGCACAGCGATCCGGATTCGTCGACGCGAATCGCGCCGAGCAGCAGCGCGTTCGCGAGCAGCATGGCGCCGTTCGCCGCCGTCCGCTGCTCACGTGGGAGCAGGCAAAGGCAAATCGACTACGCTTCGACTGGCGTCCTGATGTGATCGCCAAGCCGTCATTCACCGGTGCGCGAATACTGGATGACGTGAAACTGGAGGAGGTCGTCCCCTACATCGACTGGACGTTCTTCTTCTCCGCATGGGAGCTGAAGGGCCGCTTCCCGGCCATCCTCGATGATGAGCGTTACGGTGCCGCCGCGCGCGAGCTGTACGGCCACGCGCAAGCGCTGCTGAAGCAGATCGTCGAGCAGAAGCAGCTCACGCTGCGCGGGGTCTACGGTTTCTGGCGCGCGAATACGGTCGGCGAGGACATTCAGCTGCTCGACAGTGATGTGCGCTTCAACATGCTCAGGCAGCAGGAGGACATCGGCGACGGGAAGCCGAACCGATCGCTTGCCGACTTTCTCGCACCCGCCGACAGCGGCATCGTCGATTACCTCGGCGCGTTTGCTGCTACTGCGGGTATCGGCGCGGACGAACTCGTGAAGCGTTACGAGGCCGACCACGACGACTACCACGCCATCATGGTGAAGGCGCTCGCCGACCGGCTCGCCGAGGCATTTGCCGAGCACCTTCACGCCCGCGCCCGGCGCGAGTGGGGATACGGCGCCGACGAGCGACTCTCCAACGACGACTTGATTCATGAGCGCTATCGCGGCATCCGTCCGGCCTTTGGCTATCCGGCATGTCCGGATCACAGCGAGAAGACGAAACTCTTTGCCGTGCTCGGAGGAGAGCGCATCGGCATGGCGCTGACCGAGACGTGCGCGATGATGCCAGCCGCGTCCGTGAGTGGTCTGTACTTCGCGCATCCGCAGGCGAAGTACTTCAACGTCGGACGTGTCGGACGCGATCAGATTGACGACTACGCCGCGCGAAAAGGGATGCGGGTCAAAGAGGTGGAGCGCTGGCTGACCTCTAACCTTGCTTACGAGCCCGACAGAACAGCAGCATCCCCCATCTTTGAAACAACGCGCGCATAAGCGGATCGGGGATGCGCGGCTCGACTCGCCGCCGCAGCGGCCCGGGAACGAATTTCACGAGCATCGATTTCTGTTCGAACGCGCGCATCTCGAGCACCTCGAAGCCACGCAGCCTCTCGTGCAGCTCGCGCGCGCTGTAGTAGCGCACGAACGGGCATCCGCCAATATCCCGGCCGTCTGAATAACGCGTCCACAATTCGATCATCGAATGCCGCAGCAACTGAAGCCGAAGCACGCCGTAGCGTGCGACGATGCCGAGCCAGTTGTAGATGGAATGGCGGTTGTACAGCATGAGCCGCAGCTCCCCGCCAGGCTTCAACACGCGGCGAATCTCTGCCAGCGCCGCGCCGAGATCCGGCACGTGCGGCAGAACTCCCCACGACCAGACGAAGTCGAACGATGCATCCGCGAATGGCAGATGCGTCGCATCACCTTGCACCGCCGATCCATGCCATCGATCGAGCGCCAATCGTCGCGTCACAGACCTGACGCCCGTCCAGGTCAAGTCGAGCGCGGTGAGCCGCGCCCCATGGCGCGCGAGCTCCCCGGAGATCGCTCCGAGCCCGCATCCAACTTCGAGCACGCGCTGTCCACGCAGGGCGGCGTAGTCGATCAGCGCGGCGAAGAGCGGCGCATTGGCCGGCTGCGCGAACCACGCGGCGCGCCGGAACTCGCCATCGATGCGCTCGAAAAACGCACGCGCGGCCCCACCTTCCGATAGATCCGGCCGACCCTGGTGGCCGAGATAATCCATCGGATGCTCTTCCCACCAGAGGCGAATGCTGCTGGTAATGTCGTCGCGGCGGTGCGTCAGGGTCCGATCCGGCGCGCCATTATAGAATCGTCAGGTTACCCACTGGAGCCAGTTTGGAGTACCTGATCAAACAGTACCCGCTCGATACGGGCGCGCTCGAAATTCAGTACATCGAAGAGTACTTCGGCGAGTTCCCGCGCAAGAAAACGGCGCAGGAGATCATCAACCGCCTAAGCGACCGCGAATTCCTGATCCTGATGGCGGTAGCACCGCTGCCGGACGATCCGGGACTCGTCGTTCCTGTCTCTTACAAGATCGTCCACGAGCTGCGCGAGCGTGAGACGGAGCCCAAGCTCGCCGATCTGGTCCTCCGTCTGAAGAACGCCGTACGCTTCGAGGGACGCAAGGTGCTCTATAGCTGGATCGGCGGCACTCGCCGCGACTGGCGCGGCCAGGGGCATTTCCGCGCGCTCACCGAGGAATCCGAAGCGTGGGCGCACGCGGCCGGTTATCACGAGGTGGTCGTCAAAACGAAGAACCGCTTCTACGACATGCGCGGCACGCTCGACCAGCTCGAGTTCAACGTCGTCAAGTACGAAGTCCACCCGCACGATAACCGCGAGTCGAAGGTATATCTCAGCAAGCAGCTCACGTCCGACGTCCTGCGCGCGCACACCAGCAGCCGTACGGTGGTCTTCGCCGATTAGCCGATGAGATCGGACCGCAGCCTCGCGCGCTCGGTCGCCTTTCCGCGCGTCATCAACATCGACGACTTCCGCCGGGTGGCGAAGAAGCGCCTGCCTGCGGTGGTGTTCGCCTACATCGACGGCGGCGCCGAAGACGAGATCACGCTTCGCGAGAACGTCGCGGCCTTCGCTGATGTAAGCTTCCGCCCGCGCAACTGCGTCGCCGTACCGTCATGCGACCTGCGGACGACGGTGCTCGGCGAGACGTTCGATCTGCCATTCCTGCTGGCGCCCGTCGGCTTCTGCCGCATGTTCTATCCGAAAGGCGAGCTGCATGCGGCGCGCGCCGCGAATGAGGCTGGAAGCGCCTATATCCTCTCGACATTCTCCGGCACCCGACTGGAGGAAGTGCGGCAAGGAACGAACGGAACGCTGTGGTTTCAGCTCTACGTCCCTGGTGGACGCGACGTAGCGGAGGCCACGATCGCGCGCGCGAAAGCCGCTGGTTACAAGGTGCTCGTCGTCACGATCGACACGCCGGTCTCCGGCATGCGCGAGCGCGACTTCCGCCACGGCGTCCGTCCCATCCTGCAGGGTGATATCTGGGGAAGCCTTCCGTACGCGTGGCAGTTCGTCACACGTCCACGCTGGGTCGTCGATTACTTCGCCGATGGTCGGCCGAAAGTATTTCCGAACGTGGAGCTGCCAGGCAAAGGCGCCATGCCTTGCGGCGACGTCGGCGTCCTGCTCGAAAGCACGATCGTCACCTGGGAAGATCTCCGATGGATGCGCGATGCCTGGCAGGGTCCCATCGTCGTGAAGGGCGTGCATACCGGCGATGATGCGCGGCATGCGATCGACGCGGGAGCAGAGGCGGTCGTGGTATCAAATCACGGCGGGCGGCAGCTCGATGGTGTGCCGGCAACGCTGCGGGCCTTGCCCGAGGTGCTCGAAGCCGTCAGCGGCCGCGTCGAGGTGCTGATGGACGGCGGCATCCGTCGTGGCGGCGATATCGTCAAGGCAATCTGCCTTGGGGCGAAAGCCGTGCTCGTCGGCCGCGCTTACGCCTGGGCGCTCGGCGCGGCGGGTGGTCCCGGCGTCGCGCGCGCGATCGAGATCCTCAGGACCGACCTGATCCGGACGATGCGTTTGCTCGGATGCGGCTCAATCCGCGACCTTGACCAGTCCTACCTCTCGGCCAACACGCGCCACGATTGCCGGTAGCGCCTCCACGTCCGCAAGCTGCGTGTGGAAGTTGACGATGCATGCGCGCAGAGCATAGCGGCCGCGAATGACAGCGTTCGAGACGAAGACTTCCCCGCCGCGCTGCAGCCGGTCGAGCAGCTCGCGATTGATTGCATTGAGCTGACGCTCACCCTCCTCGCTACCCGCGCTTCGCTTCAGGTCCTCCGGCACGTACCGGAACGTGGTGATGCTCAACTCCTGCGTCATCAGCTCGAGCTCCGGATGTCTGTCGACGGCATCCGCCATCGCTCGCGAAAGACGAATGTCATCGGAGATCATTTTCCGGTAGCCTGACGCACCAACCTGGCGCAGCGCGAGCCACACCTTGAGCGCGCGGAACCCGCGCGAGTTCTGCAAGCCGTAGTCGACGAAATTGGTCGCCTGCTCATCGAAATGGTAGTAAGGCGGATGGTGTGAGAACGCGGCGCGAAGCAATTCGCGATCGCGGACGAGCGCACAGCCCGCTTCGAGCGGCGCATACAGCCACTTGTGCGGATCGACGGCAACAGAATCGGCCTCGCTCAACGCACGCAGGTCATCGGGTGCTTCGGGGACCGCGGCCGCGAATCCGCCGTACGCACCATCCACGTGAAACCACGCGCCGTACTCTTTGCAGATCGCCGCCATCTCAGGCAACGGATCGACGACACCGGTACTGACCGTGCCCGCGGTTCCGATGATCAGACTCGCAACCCCCCCGACCGCCTTGTCGGCGTCAAGCTGCCGCCGCAGCGCCGCAACGTCCATTCGCAGACTGGCGTCGGTAGGAATCCATCGCATCAATTCGGCGCCTATCCCACTGATGTCCGCCGCTTTCTGAATCCACGTATGCGTCTCCTCCGATGCGTAGACGAGACCTGGCTTCGCGTGGCGCGCGGCGAGGAAGCACACGAGGTTCGCCATGTTGCCGCCGCTCACCAGCAGCCCCCCGCAACCGGCCGGATAGCCGATCAACTCGGCAATCCAACGCACGGTTTGCGATTCGACCTCTGTTGCGGCCGGCGCCAGGCCAAACGAGCCGACGTTCGGGTTCAGCGCGGCTGCGAGAAAGTCGCCAAGCATCCCGATCGGTGCTGGCGAAGACGTGATGTAGCCGAAAAACCGCGGATGACCGTTGAACAGCGAGTGATCGAACAGCAGGCGCGTGGTCTGATCGAGCAACGACGCCGCATCCATGCCCGACTCCGGAAGCGGACCATTGAGATCGAGCGCCGAGCGGACGGCGGAAGGCGAGTCGGCGCGTGTAATCGGACCGCGAGGCATGGCCGCAAGGCGCTCCGCGAGTTGATCCACGAGTCGATGCCCGAGCATGCGAAACGTCTCCGCATTCAGGTTAAGCGCCGCCTCGCGAGTACCATCAGTCTTCATTTCTGATTCCTTCGAAGAGATCCGTCTCAGGTCTGCGACCGCCGTTCACGGTGCTGAAGGCGCGATAGAACGACTGCTTGCCCCAGATCGCCATGTGGTCTTCCGGCGGAAGATTCTTCAACTGTTCGTACGCCGACATCTGCGATTCGTGGCACGCAATGGCCTTCCATACAGCGGGCACGAACGGGGCGGTATCAATCACTGTCGTAACTTCCCAGTCGGGCCATGGCACGACGTGACGCTCGACGCCGTCCACAGTGGACGTCAGTTTCTTGAACGCGTGCTGATACGCCGCCCACGTCGATTCCCGCCAGGCGATGTAATAGAGCTTCGAGATGGCGGGCTCCGCCGCCGCGACGATCGCGGCGGTCGCAAACTGACTGATGGCGATGTGGTCGGGATGCCCGTAGGCACCATCGGGCCCGAACGTGATGATGACATCCGGCTGTACGCGTCGCAGATGGCGGACAATCTCCGCGATCACCTCACTCGGCTTGGCGCGATCGAGTTGTTGATCGCGGTACTCGAGAAACGCCACATCCTTCACGCCAAGCACCGACGCCGCCGCGCACAACTCTCGTTCGCGAATCGCGCCGAGCGCATCTGCGCCGGGATGCTGCGGGTCTCCGGGGCGGAAGGTGCGGTAGCGCCCTCCATCGCCGCGGGTAGCGCTCAACAAGAACACTTCAACGCCTTCGGAGGCGTACCTCGCAAGCGTTCCCCCGATGCCCAGTGATTCGTCGTCCGGGTGCGCGAGCACCGCCATCAACCTAAGCGTTCGCATTGGCGTCATATAATCCGCGATCCGTATGTGGACCCCACGGCCATCCGACTGCGCGGTAGGCGACGACCTGCTGTCGCGAGGTGTCTGGACGCAGGCGCGCGGCGCCTTCGAGCACGCGCTGCACGAGCGCGAGAGCCCCGACGCCCTCGAAGGGCTCGCGCTCGCGGCGTGGTGGCTCGACGATGCGGATGTGGTCTTCGACGCGCGCGAACGTGCGTATCGCCTTTACACGGAGCGGGGCGACCGTCGTTCGGCAGCACGAATTGCCGTCTGGCTGGCGTGGGACGCGTGGGCGTTCCGCGGCGAGCACGCCGTCTCGAATGGATGGCTGCAACGCGCGCGCAGCCTGCTGTCGGGTCTTCCCGATTGTCCTGAGCAGGCCTTCCTCGAGCTGCGGGAAGGCGCGCTCTGTCTGATGGAAGACGGCGATCCCGATCGCGCGCATACGCTGGCGGCTGAAGGGATCCGCATCGCCCGCGCGTCCGGCAACATCGATCTCGAGATGCTCGGCCACGCCGTGCAGGGCCTCGCACTGGTCGCCTCGGGCGCCGTCTCGGAAGGCATGCGGCGTCTCGACGAGGTAAACGCCGCGATTCTTGCCGGCGAGTTGAAGGACCTCGTCGTCATCGGCGTGGCGTGCTGCTACATGATTGCGGCCTGCGAGCGCGTTCGGGACTACGACCGCGCCGTGCAGTGGTGCGCCCGCCTGAAGGTGTTTTGCGAGAAATGGGGGCTGCGTCCGCTGTTCGCCGTGTGCCGCACGCAATACGCGTCGATCTGCATGTGGCGCGGAACGTGGTTGGAGGCCGAACAGGAATTGATCACCGCCGGTGACGAGCTGGCTGCGAGCCGCCCGGCGATGACGCCTGATGCCATTGTCCGACTCGCGGAGCTGCGGCGCCGGCAGGGACGCCTGACGGAAGCAGCATCGCTGTTCGATCAGGCAGGCGCGCATGGTCTCGCGCTGCTCGGCCGCGCCGAGCTCGCCTTCGATCGCGGCGACATGCGTGGGGCGGTCGAGCACATCGAGCGGTATCTGCGTCGTGTACCGACCCAGAATCGAACCGACCGCGCCGCCGGTCTCGAGCTGCTCGTACGCGCGCATGCCGCGGCCGCTAATCTCGAAGACGCACGCACCGCGCTCGCCGAGCTGGCGGCCATCACCGCGCTCGTCGCAACGCTGCCGTTGAAGGCCGCCACCAGTCTTGCCTCGGGGTGGGTTGCGATGGCGTCCGACGACCGAGACGAGGCGCGCCGGCATTTTGAGGATGCGGTCGATCGGTTCCTGCAAAGCAATGCGCCGTACGAGGTCGCGCGCGCACGCATCGAGCTGGCCCGCGCCCTCGCCGATTTGGATCGCATTGACGACGCGGCAATGGAAGCGCGTCGCGCGATCGATGTGTTGACCGAGCTGAAGGCGGAGCTCGAAATCTCGCGCGCACGCCGGCTCCTCGAATCGCTGCCGCCATCCACCCGCGACGCGACAGCGTCCGCGCGCGCCCGCAACGACAGCGGCCTGACCACGCGCGAGCTCGAAGTGCTTCGGCTCGTGGCCCATGGCCTGACGAACCAGGCCATCGCGGAAAAGCTGTTCGTCAGCGATCACACCGTTCACCGTCACCTCGCCAACATCCTCAACAAGCTCAGCGTCTCCTCACGGGCCGCCGCCGTCGCACAGGCAGCGCGCCGTGGATTGCTCGCAGAGTAGCGCGTCCGGTCGCGCTGAATCGTGGCCCGATCAGGCCATTTCTTCCGCAGCGCGAAAAATGACCCGCCTGTGCGACGTTTCCGCAAGGCTCCAAGCTCCAAGATCCAAGCTCCAAGCTCCAATGGATAAAGGAGGAAATATGAAGACGATCGCATCGGTGATGACGGCATTGGCAATCCTCAGCGGCGGTGCCGGACGCGTGCTCGCCCAGGGTCACACGCACCTGCTTCAAACACCGGCCGAAGCGGCATGGGGACCGGCCCCGCCGATGCTCCCATCCGGAGCACAGATCGCGGTGCTGTCGGGCGACCCGACCAAGGCGGTGCCGTACTCGGTGCGCCTGAAGTTCCCTGCCAACTACGCCATTCCCGCGCACTCGCATCCGACGGATGAAAACGTCGTCGTCGTATCCGGCGCGTTGACCTTCGGCATGGGTGACAAGCTGGTCAAGGGAGCCGCGGCAAATAAGACCCTCGCCGCCGGCGGCTACGCGTTGGCGCCAGCCAACATGAATCATTTCGCCTACACGACAACGTCGGAGACGACGATCGTGCTCTACGGACAAGGTCCTGTTGAATTCAAGTACGTGAATCCCGCCGACGACCCGCGCAATGCGAAGACGGCGACGAAGTAGACTCTTTTGCAGAAAGGAACGAACCCATGAGTACCGTCATCACTGACCGCGCGACAGCGCTGGCCGCACGTCTCGAGGATGGAGCCCGCGCGCTGGCGGCGTTCGCCAACACGCTCACCGACGCCGAGTGGCGCACCCCGTTCGGCAC
>Ga0310810_10003371_pt1 | contig 17405 bp, 20 predicted proteins | sample NCmetagenome_FD_207641 | JGI IMG/M metagenome (GOLD analysis project Ga0310810, IMG submission 207641) | Soil microbial communities from experimental microcosm in Duke University, North Carolina, United States - NC | ecosystem: Engineered > Artificial ecosystem > Soil microcosm > Unclassified ... | reverse complement strand
GCCGGGCGGAACTGGGTCGTGACGGAGGTATTGCTCGGCTCGGTCATTGCCACCTTCGGCCGTCACATGGTCGTGCGCACCGTCGACGGCACGGAGCTGCGGGCGCGTCCTTTCGGGCGCGCGCTCGTGGTGGTGTGCGGCGATGAGGTGCGCTGCCGTGTGGATGCGCGCCACGAGGAAGTGCACGTCATCGAGGTACTGAAGCGGCGCAGCGCCCTGTGGCGCGCCAACTCGCGGGGCGCAGCGGAGCCCGTGGTCGCCAACCTCACGCGGCTGCTGGTGGTGCTGGCGCCTGTGCCGCTGCCGGATCCGTTCGTGATCGACCGTTACCTCGCCGCCGCCACCGCCGCCGAGGTGCCCGCAACCCTCATCCTCAACAAGTCCGATCTCGGCAGCCCGGCAGGACTTGCACTCGAGCTCGAGGCCTACGCGGCGGCAGGCTTCACCGCCATCGGCTGCTCGGCTGCGAGCGGCGAGGGTATCGAGCGGTTGCAGGCGGCACTCGCCCCCGGAACACGCGCGGCACTCGTCGGCCAGTCGGGCGTCGGCAAGTCCTCCCTGGTGCGGCGGCTATTGCCGCAGGCCGAGGTGGCGATCGGCGCGCTCGTGCGCGAGGAGGAAGGCCGCCACACCACCACCGCGGCGCGGCTCTTCGACCTGCCACAGGGCGCAGCGCTCATCGATTCACCAGGGGTGCGCGATTTCGCACCCGCGGTGGGTACGCTCGATGAGCGCACGCTCGGGTTCCCGGAGGTCGCACGGCTTGCCCCCGCTTGTCGCTTCAAGGATTGCCGCCACCTGCGCGAGCCGGGGTGCGCGGTGCGCGCCGCGGCGGAGGATGGCAGCTGGCACGCGCGCCGTTACGAGAGTTACCGCCGGCTGCGACGTCTGCGCACACAACTCAGCGAGACGCGTGGGCGCTGAGAAAGCCAAAAAACTTAACGGCTCATGAACCACTCGTGCAGCACCCAGCGGCGTGCGGTGCTGCGAGCGCGAGCGTAACGGGTTCTGTCAGCCACTACCCACATGAGCTTGAGCAGCCGGCGGGTGGGTCGCAGGCGTGTCGTACGTTAGCCTGCACTCATCAGTAGTAGCTGGAGTAACAACATGCGTTCTCGACTGTTTGGCGCAATGAGCAGCCTGTTGATGTTGTGCTGCGGGTTCATGCTCAACGGGTGCGTCGTTGACCGTGAACACGTCGTCGATCGTGAGCATCAGCCCACCGAGGGCTACTACGACCGCGAACACCACCGTTGGTATCACGAGAATGCGTGGGTGGTGTGCGACGATCGCGATCCGCACTGCCCCACCTAGTGGGCTTAACGCGCAGCAGGGGCGGGCGCACACGCTGCCGCGCATGAGCAATGATGAGCGCACGGTGAGCCGGGTCGGCGGCGACCCGGCTCACCCGGCGTTCTCGATGCGCTACTTGCTGGTATCGATCTTGCTGATCTTGGCGCCCTTCAGCGAGACATCGCCCATGAGCCCCTTCTCGCCGAAGACGAACGCCAGCACCGGCTTATTGAGTGTCTGGGTGTCGTAGCCGCCGCTCGCGCCGCTCTTCACGACCGCTACCGAAGCATCCGCACCGGCCGACCAGTTCTTGCTCGCTGCAAACTTGTTGAGCGCCTCGGGCGTCTTGAACACTATCACCTGGCTGTAACGCGACACCCCGAGGGTGAGCCCTACCGAGGCGGCCGAGGTCGAGTAGTAGCCCATGGTCTTGCCGTTCTCCAGCAGTGCGCCATCGCCATGCAGGCCGCCCACTCCGACTCCGGCTTTGGTGATGCTCGGAAACACCAGCACTCCGGCGGCGCTGCTCACCAGGTTCTTGTTCTGGTCGTTCATGGTGTAGAAGTGCTCGAGCGTAGCCGATACCTCCTTGTCGAGCGCGGCAGTATCGAGCGCGAGTGCGATCGGCACGAGCGAGATGCCGAGCGACAACAGGATGAGCGTCCAGATGCGTGATGTGAGCGAACGAGGGTTCTTGGTATTCATGCGCGACTCTCCGTGACTAACAAACTATGGCCGCAAGTGTGCACGTCGAGCGGGTGTCGACTCAACACAGAGTTGGAAGTCAGTTAGGTCAGCTGTTGGATGGAGCGCCCATCGTCCTGCCACGCTCACGTTCATGCGGTCACAGCGACTGGCGGCCGGCGAGCGCGTGCGCGAGGGTGCCGCCATCGACGTACTCGAGCTCCCCGCCGAGGGGCACGCCCTGTGCGATACGACTCGCACGCACGCCACGCCGCGCGGCGAGCTCGCTCAGGTAATGCGCGGTCGCCTCGCCCTCAACGGTCGAGTTGGTGGCGAGGATGAGCTCCTGCACTGCACCTTCGGCGAGAATGGACTCGAGCTCCCTCATGCCAAGCTGCTCGGGACCGATGCCATCGAGCGGTGAGAGGTGGCCCATGAGCACGAAATAGCGCCCGCGGTAGCTGCCGGAGGACTCGATCGCCACCACATCGGCGGGGGACTCGACCGCACATAGCAGCGCCGCATCACGCTGCGGTGCCGCGCAGATCACGCACAGCTCTCCTTCAGTGAGCATGCGGCAGCGCCGGCAGCGTGCCACCGACTCGAGCGCTGCAGCGAGAGTCTGTGCCAGCGTACGCGCGCCGGGCCGTCCCTCCTGCAGCAGGTGGAAGGCCATGCGCTGCGCGGTCTTGGGTCCGACGCCCGGCAGCGCGCGCAATGCCTCGATGAGCGCGGCGAGGCGCGGTGAATGCTTCATCGCAGCGCGCTCAGAACGGCAGCTTCATTCCCGGCGGGAGCTGCAGCCCCGCGGTGATGCTCGCCATCTTCTCCTGCACACGCGCTTCGAGCTTGTGCACGGCATCGTTGGCGGCGGCTGCGATCAGGTCCTCGAGCATCTCGCGGTCTTCCGCGCTCACGGTAGGCTCGATCTGCACCCGCTTCACCTCGTGACGGCCGTTCATGGTGATCTTCACCATGCCGCCCCCCGCCTCGCCGATCACCTCGATAGTGGCTATCTCGGCCTGGGCCTTCTGCATGTTCTCCTGCATGGCCTGGGCCTGTTTCATCAGGTTGTTGAAGTTACCCCGCATGGAATGACTCACCTGTGGCGCGTCGCGGCGCCGCTGCAAAATCTCATTTTACCGGGCGCACGGTGTCCGGCAGCACTGTTGCCCCGAAGCGCTCGCGCAGGCTCTTGACCCCCGCATCGTCCTCGAACGCACGCCGAGCCGCCGCAAGCTCGGCCTCGCTGGCGCGCCGCTGGGCCTGAGCCGGTGTCTCGGCCGCCGGCGCGGTGGCCGATTGGAATTCCAGCCGCACCGCGGAGCCGAAATGGCGCGCCAGGGCCTGTGCCAGCTTTTCCTCGGTCGCCACGGTTCGCACCAGCTGGTGACGCGGATCGAGCCCGAGGCGGACGAGCGCGCCCTGGCGGCCAATGAACACGCAGTGTGTTGCGAGCTGGCGCGCGGCGCCGGTCAGCTCGAGCTGAGCCACTATGGCGCTCCACCCGGCGCTCTCATCGGTCGGAGGTGGGGGCGCCGCGGCAGCCGCGGCGGAGCTGCCAGCGGCGGCTCCGTGAAGCTCGCTGGACGCCTCTGCTGCGGGTGCCCCCGAGGCGCTGCCGGAAGCCCCGGAGCGCTCTCGCTTCGCGTCCTGCGGGCTCACGCCGGTCGCCGGGCGCAACTCCTCCGCCGCGCCCGCCGGACGGAAGGCAATCATCCGCAGGAGTGTCATGGCGAAGCCGCTCGCCGGGGCCGGTGCGAGCGGGAGATCGCGCCGACCGATGATCGCCGTCTGATAGAAAAGCTGCACGTCCTCGGGGGAAAGTCCGGCGGCGAGTCGCTCGAGCACCTCCGGCGCGTAGAGCTCATCGCCCGCATAGTCCGCAACGGCCTGCCGCAACCCGACGCGTACCAGCAGTCCTGCCAGTGCCTCGAGCACCTGGCCGTAATCCGGAGCGAACTCCTCGAGCGACTGCGCACAGCGCAGCAGCTCCGCGCTGTCACCGCGCGCGAGCAGCTCGAGGATGCGCACGACATGATCGCGCGCCACGGTGCCGAGCATGGCACGGGTCTCGTCCTCGCCCGCGCGGCCGCCGCCAAAGGCGATCAGCTGGTCGAGCAGCGAGAGCGCATCGCGCAGGCTACCATCCGCCGCGTGCGCGATGAGAGTCACCGCGGCCGCATCGAACGGCACATCCTCCGCTTGCAGGATGGCGCGCAGATGGTTGGCGATATCTGCCGCAGGCAACCGCTTCAGATTGAACTGCAGGCAGCGCGAGAGCACCGTGACCGGCAGTTTCTGCGGGTCGGTGGTAGCCAGCAGGAACTTGACGTGGGGCGGGGGCTCCTCGAGCGTCTTCAGCAAGGCGTTGAAGGAGTGCGTCGACAGCATGTGTACCTCATCGATCAGGTACACCTTGTAGCGTCCGCGCGCCGGAGCGTACTGCACGTTGTCGAGCAGCTCGCGCGTGTCGTCCACCTTGGTGCGCGAGGCGGCATCGACCTCGAGCAGGTCGGGAAAGCGCCCCGCGTCGATCTCGCGGCAGCTGGCGCATACCCCGCAAGGCTCGGCCGTGACGCCGGTCTCGCAGTTGAGGCACTTCGCGAGGATGCGCGCGATCGTGGTCTTGCCGACTCCGCGCGTGCCGGTAAAAAGGAAGGCATGGTGCACGCGGCCGCTCGCGAGCGCATTGACCAGTGCGCGACGCACGTGCTCCTGTCCGATCAACTCGGAGAACGTTCTCGGACGATATCTGCGCGCCAGCGCCGTGTAGCTCATGAGAGTCCCGGATGAGTGCCAAGCGACAGGAGGCGGCCCGCACCAGCTTGAGCTCCGGCACCCGACATCGCCGCTGCCGCTGCTGCCTTCCGGCCCTGACGGGATTCACGACTGGTCGTCGCGGAGAAACCGATGCGGGCCACCATATCGCGAAAAGCATTGGATGCTATCACATGCAGTGAGCTCGACCTGCGGCTGCAGGGCGTGCGCGGCAATCCCCGCCGTGGGCCGGCACGGAAACGGGCACAATCGCTACGGGACCAACTCGAGTCAGTCAGCATCAGCATGAGCAGAGATGCGGTTTCCATCAAGGCCGCGGACAGCGTTGCGAGCAAGGTTCCAGAAGTCACACTCGGCTTCTGGGTGATCAAGGTCGCGGCGACTACACTCGGCGAGACCGGCGGCGACACCTTGTCGATGACGCTCGGGCTCGGCTATCTCACCAGCACGCTGATCTTTGCCAGCGCACTCATCGTGCTCGCGGCCTGTCAGATCGCAGCAAAAAGGTTCCATCCGTTCCTCTACTGGGCAACGATCATCGCCTCGACCACCGCCGGCACTACGCTCGCGGACTTCGCCGATCGCTCGCTCGGCATCGGTTATGCCGGAGGATCGCTCCTGCTGCTCGCCTGCGTTCTCGGCTCGCTCGGCCTGTGGTATCGCAGCGAGGGGACGGTATCGGTCAACACCGTCAGCACGCCGCGTGTCGAGGCGTTCTATTGGGTCACGATCACCTTTTCACAGACCCTCGGTACTGCGCTCGGCGACTGGGCTGCGGACGCGGGGCTTGGCTACCGTGGCGGCGCGCTGCTCTTCGGTGCGCTGCTCATCCTGGTCGCCATCGCCTATTACCGCACACGCATCGCGCCCGCGACGCTCTTCTGGACGGCGTTCATCCTCACCCGCCCGCTCGGCGCCACCGTCGGCGATTTCTTCGATAAGCCGATCGCCGCAGGCGGCCTCAACGTGAGCCGGCCGCTCGCCACCGCGATCATCGCGGCGTTCATCGTGGCCTGCATATTGCTCATCCCGCAAAGAGCGGGAACCCATCCGCGCAGCGCCAGTGCGGGCTCACCGCACCGGTGAGAGCTCGCAGTAGTCATTGGGTCTTCGGTCGATAGTGAACCAAATGGTTAACTATCGCCGGAAGATGCATCGAAGGTGCGGCCCCGGCCTGCCACGGCCGCCGCGACCGCGGCCACCGGCGTCTGGATGACGGATCATCCAAGGGAAGCAACTGGCGGAGAGGGTGGGATTCGAACCCACGAACACCCGTTGAGATGTTACTGGAATTCCAGTCCAGCGCCTTCGACCGCTCGGCCACCTCTCCGATCAACCCGCTGCTGCGAGCCCCGCGCAGCGCGCGTGCTTGCGGTGCCGCGCTGCGGAAGCGGCGCATGATAAGCCATGCGCAGCGACGGGCGCATCCGCATCAGGCCTGTGGGGTTTTCGCGGGGTGCGTCACCTTGAACGGCGGTGGCTCATCGAGACAGGGCTCGGTGCCTTTTCTCGCCGGGGGCGCCGCCTCATTCAGAGTCGGCAGGCGCAGCGCGTTGCTCGTGTCAGGCGCGTCGAGCCCGGCTGGAATTTTCAGCGGCGGCACCGTTCGAGCCTTCTGATATTGCTGCGGGCCGTGACAGGCCCTGGTGCTGGCACTCCTGAACGCATGACAGGCGTTCAGCAGCGGCAGAAGCAGCAGCAGGAGCAGCCCGAGCCTGAGCGTTCGTCCGGCTCTCATGCTCCGCACCTCATCCACAGCTCATCCCTATTCCTCATGCACGATGCTCTTTCATACAGATACAGTTATTCCGGCGCTGCGCGCCGCCGCCAGCAGGCTGGCGTGATGCTCTCGCGCAAGTGGCGTTAGCGGCAATCGTATTCCCGGTCCTATCAGGCCCATCTGCGCCAGCAGCCACTTCACCGGGATCGGGTTCGCCTCGACGAACAGCTCCCGGTGCAGGCCGCTCAAGGGCACATCGAGCTCGGCGGCGCGCGTCGCATCCCCCCGCCGCACGGCGGCCAGCATCTCTGACATCGCGCGCGGCGCAACGTTCGCCGTCACCGAGATGACTCCGCGCGCCCCCGACGCGATGCTCGCGCGCGCCGTGGCGTCATCGCCACTCAGCACCACGAACTCCCCGCCGCAGAGCGCGACCAACTCGCGCACCCGTCCGGACTCGGCCACCGCCTCCTTGATGCCGACGATGCCCGCCACATGCGCGAGGCGTGCGACCGTGGCCGGCTGCATATCGACCGCCGTGCGTGCAGGCACGTTGTACAGCAGCAGCGGCTTGCGCGCCGCGGCGGCCGCGGCGGCGAAGTGCCGATACAGCCCCTCCTGCGAGGGGCGGTTGTAGGCCGGGGTGACGACCAGCAACCCATCGATCGGCAGCTCCGAGAGCCATGTCACGCGCTCGACGGTGGACGCCGTGCCGCTCGTGCCGGCACCGGCAATCACCGTGAGCCGCCCGTGCAACTGCTCGCAGGCGCGCAGCAGCAGCTCACGCAGCTCCGCCTCGCGCAGCGTTGCCGACTCACCCGTCGTGCCGCCGACGACGATCCCATCCGTCCCGTTGGCAGCGTGGAGCTCGAGCAGCCGTGCCCAGGCTTCGAAATCGATCGCGCCGTCGGCGCGCATGGGGGTGACGATGGCAACCAGGCTGCCGGCAAACATACGCTGGGGATCGCTAATGGAAGTAGAGTCTGGCGATGGGAAGCGTGCGATGTTACGGGCGGGAGTTGCGCTTAATCAAGCCTCGGATCGGCAGCACCAACGTACGGGTTCGCAACCCGCCCCCGCTACCGGTACACTCGCCCTGGCGAATGCCGGCACACCCTACCGCCATCGACAGATGAAGCAGCACCTGGCCGTCTCGGCCATCGGCAGCGACCGCACGGGGATGGTCCACGAGCTGACCCGTGTCATCAGCGAGTCCGGCGGCAACATCAGCGAGAGCCGCATGGCGAGCCTCGGCACCGAGTTCGCGATGCTGCTGCTCGTGTCGGGCAACTGGCACTCGCTCGCCAAGCTCGAAACCGAGCTGAAGCGCCTTGCCGACACTTCGAACCTCAGCATCCATCTGAAGCGCACCGAGCCGCGTACCCCGCGGACGGACATGCTGCCCTACTCGATCGATGTGGTGTGCCTGGATCAGAGCGGCATCGTCTCGGGACTGTCGGGCTTCTTCGCGAGCCGCGGCATCGACATCGCCGAGGTATCGACGCGCAGCTACCCGGCGGCGCATACCGGCGCGCCGATGTTCGCGGTGCAGATGATCGTGAACGTACCGAGCCGCATCCACGTCGCGCACCTGCGCGAGGAGTTCATGGAGTTCTGCGACTCGCTCAACCTCGATGCGATCCTCGAACCGGTCAAATCCTGAAAGCGCGATGTCCAAGCTGAAACCAGGGAACAAGGTACCTGACTTCTCGCTGCCCATGACGGGCGGCGGCACCTGGAGGCTGAAGGATGCGGCCGGCAGCAAGCTAGTCATCTACTTCTATCCGCGCGACATGACCTCCGGCTGCACGCGCGAGTCGCAGAACTTCCGCGATCTCGCCGCGGCGTTCCGCAAGGCGGACACCGCCATCGTCGGCATCTCGCGCGACAGCGTCGCCTCGCACGACCGCTTCGCGGCGAAGGAATCGCTTCCTTTTCCGTTGCTCGCCGACACCGAGGAGAAGGTGTGCAAGCTGTTCGATGTGATCAGGCAGAAAACCCTGTACGGCAGAAAGTATCTCGGGGTGGAGCGCAGCACGTTCCTGGTAGACGGCGCCGGCCGTCTGCAGCAGGAGTGGCGCAACGTCAAGGTTCCCGGCCATGCGGAGGCGGTACTTGAAGCAGCGCAGCGTCAATGACCCGGGCCCCACGGCCGCTTCCGGCGAGTCACGCGCAGTGAAAGGCCGCTCGCGCACCGGGCGGCGCCTGTTCGTGCTCGACACCAACGTGCTGATGCACGATCCCACCGCCATCTTCCGCTTCGAGGAGCACGACGTGTACCTGCCGATGGTCGTGCTGGAGGAGCTCGATGCGCACAAGAAGGGACTCTCCGAGGCCTCGCGCAACGTGCGCCAGGTGAGCCGCTTTCTCGATGACATGATGCGCGGAGTCACCAAGGAGCAGATCGACCAGGGCCTGAAGCTGCCGAACGGCTACTCCGGCAACCACGGCAAAAAGCCCTCGAGCGGGCGGCTGTTCTTCCAGACGCGGCAACTCGCCGGTGCGCTGCCGGAGAGCCTGCCGGGCCAGATGGCAGACAACACCATCCTGGAGCAGATGCTTGCGCTGCAGGGCGAGCATCCGGACGCGCGCGTCATCCTGGTCTCCAAGGACATCAATCTGCGCATCAAGGCAGCGGTACTCGGCGTGCACGCCGAGGATTACTACAGCGACAAGACGCTCGAAGACGCCGATGTGCTCTACAGCGGCATCGCGGCGCTGCCGACCGACTTCTGGGAGCAGCACGGGCGCGACATGCGCTCGTGGAAGGAAGGCGAGCGTACCTTCTACGAGATCACCGGTCCCGCGGTGCGCGAGTGGCAGCCGAACCAGGGCGTGTTCGAGGACTCCCCGGAGGGAATCGAAGGCATCGTACGCCGGATCAACGCCGGCACCGCCACCATCGAGCTGACGCGCGACTACCGCAACGAGCGCCACAGTGTGTGGGGCATCACCGCGCGCAATCGTGAGCAGAACTTTGCCCTCAACCTGCTCATGGACCCCGAGATCGATTTCGTCACCGTGCTCGGTCCCGCCGGCACCGGCAAGACGCTGCTGGCGCTGGCAGCGGGATTGATGCAGACGCTCGAGACCAACCGCTTCGTCGAGATCATCATGACACGCGTCACCATCCCGCTCGGGGAAGACATCGGTTTTCTCCCGGGAACAGAGGAAGAGAAGATGGAGCCGTGGATGGGCGCGCTGATGGACAACCTCGAGGTGCTCACCGGCTCGCAGGAGGGCGGCAACTGGGGCCGCGCGGCCACTAACGACCTGCTGCGCAACCGCATCAAGATCCGCTCGCTGAACTTCATGCGCGGCCGCACCTTCCTCAACCGCTTTCTGATCCTCGATGAGGCGCAGAATTTGACGCCGAAGCAGATGAAGGCGCTCATCACGCGCGCCGGTCCCGGCACCAAGCTCGCCTGTCTCGGCAACATCGCGCAGATCGATACCCCGTATCTCACCGAGATGACCTCGGGGTTGACATATGCAGTGAATCGCTTCCGTGGCTGGGCACATTCGGGGCACGTGACACTCGTGCGCGGTGAGCGCTCGCGGCTCGCCGACTTCGCCTCCGACATCCTCTAGGTGGTACCCTAGGCGCTCTACGCGGGCCGCCGCGCGCGTGCGCCGGCCGACGGCGGGGTCCCTTGTAAGGGTCTGTAAACGCTGGAAACCCCGACCGCGGGACGCGGTCCAAAGCACGATGCGCCGCCTCGCCATTTTCCTGATCACCGCGCTGCTCGCCGCCGGCACCATGGCTTCGGCGGATCCACCCCCCTCTGCCCAGCCGCTGCGCAACGGCCCGACCGCGGGCTCGGAGCTGCCGGAACTCGGCAGCCCCGCATCGGCGGTGCTGTCGCAGACCGACGAATATCGGCTCGGCGCCATGGTGACCAAGGAGCTGCGCGACCAGAACGCGCTCATCGAAGATCCCGAGATCAGCGAGTACGTCAACGGCGTGGGTCAACGGCTCGCCTCGCAGAGCGCCGAAGGCGGCCGGCACTTCCAGTACTTCGTGATCAAGGATCCAGTGATCAACGCCTTCGCGGTACCCGGTGGCTTCGTGTTCATCAATGCGGGGCTGGTACTCGCCACCAGCACCGAGTCGGAGCTGGCGAGTGTCATGGCGCACGAGACTGCGCACGTCACGCAGCACCACATCGCGCGCATGATCGCCGACCAGTCGAAGCAGAGCATCACCTCGGTTGCGGCGGTGCTTGCGGCGATCCTGCTGGGCGCGATCGGCGGCGGTCAGGCGATCGAAGGCGGCCTCGCCGCCGCGCAGGGGTTGGCGGTGCAGCACCAGATCAACTTTACGCGCGACAACGAAATGGAAGCCGATCGCGTCGGCATCGGGTTCCTCGCCGGCGCCGGCTATGACCCGAACGCCATGGCGGGCTTCTTCGAGACCATGAGCCGCCACGAGGGCCTCGCCGCCACCTACATCCCCGCGATGCTGATCGATCACCCGGTGACCACCGACCGCGTGGCCGAGGCGCGCGCCCGCGCGGCGCAGTTTCCGACGCATCAGGTGCACGATTCGCAAAGCTACGAGCTGATACGCGAGCGCGTGCGCGTGCTCACGGCAACCGGGGACGTCGATCTTGCCGGGCAGTACGCGCAGAAGATCGCCCATGGCGGCGATACCCTCGGCAATCGTTACGGCGAAGCGCTCGCGCTCATGAACAGCAATCACGCCGACGAAGCGTTGAAGATCCTCACTCCGCTGCTGAAGGAACACGAGGACCTGACATTGCTGCATGCTGCGTACGGCCAGGCGCAGGCGAAGGCCGGGCACGTGAAGGACGCGCTCGTCACATTTCAGCGCGCCGAGCAGCTCTTTCCGCGCAACGTGCCGGTGACCGTACGCTACGCCGAGACGCTCATGGCGGCCGGCCGCCCCGGCGAAGCGCACAACATGTTGCTCGACCTCTTCAACAACGTGGAGCCGACGCCCGATCAGATCCGTCTCACCGCACTCGCCGCCAGCGCCGCAGGGGACGCCGGCGATGCCTACTTCTACATGGGCGAGTATCAGATCGCCGGCGGCGACCTCAATCTCGCAGCGCAGCAGCTGCAGCTCGCCCTCGCCTCCCCGCACATCACGCAGATCCAGCGGCAGCGCTACCAGGCGCGCCTCGAGGAGGTGCGTGAGTATCTCGCCAGTATCCACAAACGCCAGGTCGCCAGCGACAACGGCGACGGTCAGGGTCAGCGCGGCGGGCATTGACCCAACAGCCGGCGCCCGCGCAACTGTCGGCGGCGCCCTACACTCCGGAAGGTGCAGCGCGGCTGTTACAATGCCGCCCTCCTTCCGTAACTTGTATCCCTATGCGAGCGACTCCACGGATCTCACTGCTGTCGCTTTGTCTGTTGGTGTTGTGCGGCTGCGCCAGCCTGCCACCGGGGACCAAGCGCGACCCGCGCGATCCCTGGGAGCGCATGAACCGCGCCTCCTACAAGTTCAACGACGCCGTCGACCGGGCCGTCGTCAAGCCGGTAGCGCGCGGCTACACCCACCTGCCCCAGCCGGTGCAGAGCGGCGTCCACAACTTTTTCGACAACCTGCAGACACCGGTCATCATCGTGAACGACCTGCTGCAGGGTCAGGTGAAGTCGTTCTTTTCCGATATCGGGCGGTTGGTGCTCAACACCACCGTTGGGATCGGCGGGCTGTTCGACCCGGCGACCAAAGTCGGCATGGAGAAAAACGATCGCGACTTCGGTCAGACACTCGGCAAGTGGGGCGTGCCCAAAGGGCCCTATGTCATGGTGCCGATTTTTGGCCCCTACGATGTGCGCGATGGCGTCGGCACCCTGACGGTCGATACCTTCGCCAATCCGCGCAACTACACCCCGTTCTGGGTCAACACAGGCTTGTGGCTCGTGAACGGAGTCGACCGCCGCGCACGTCTGCTGCCGCTCGACGCAACGATCCAGAGCGCCTATGACCCCTACGGCTTCATCCGCAACGCCTACCTGCAGAACCGCGATTTCAAGGTGAGGGGCGACCAGCCACAGCAGGAGGAGGAGCAGGAGCAGAAGCTGATGGAGGAAGCCGCGCAGGAGGACAGCGAGGGCGCCGCGCCGGCACCGCCCCAGCAAGGGACCCCGAAGCCCGAAGCGCCGCAACCGCAAAGCGCGCCGCAACCCCAGAGCACTGCACCGCAAGCCCCACAGCCTCAACAGCCGCAGCCCCCGCAGCCGCAGGCGCCGCCGCCGCCTCGCTAGACCCCGCGCTCGAGGAGCTCCTGCACGTCGCTGATGCGCGCGAGCGCCGCGAGGCCCGCCGGCAGCTGCGTGTAGCGCAACGCGCGGCCCGCGCGCTTTGCCACGCCGAGCCACTCGAGCAACACCGCGAGCCCCGCGCTGTCGGAGACGGTGACGCCGGCGCAGTCGATCTCGAGTCGCGCGCCGGTCGCCTCAGCGAGCGCGCGCACGCCGAGCTCGGACGCGCGGCGCGCGCTCGCAAAGTTGAGTGGTCCCTGCGCAGCGAGGCCGCCCGACGGCCCCGGCACCAGGCGGAAGGCGCCAGCGTCAGTGGTACGCGCAGCTTCCGGAAGGCTCATGCAGATGTCAGCTCTTGCCGGAGACCTGTTGTTTGCCGATCGCCCCCGGTTTCTCGCCCGCTTCGAGGCGCTTGATGACCGCATCGATGCCCTGCTGCTCGATCTGCGCGCCAAAGTCGGTGCGGTAGCTGTTGACGTAACTGATGCCGTCGATCACTACGTCCCAGGCCTTCCAGCCCTGAGGGGTCATGTGCATGTAATAGTTGACCGAGACGCGATCACCGTTATCGCGCTTGACCTCGGTGCGTACCGTGGCAATCGACTTCCCCGGATCGACGTTGCTCGGATAGATCTTCAGGCGGTCGGCGGTGAATTCGGTGAGCGCGGCGCCATAGTTGGAGAGCAGCGAATGGTAGAACGCATCGATGAAGTGCTGGCGCTGCTCGGGAGTGGCGGTGCGCCAGTACTTGCCGAGCACCAGGCGCGCGGAATACTCGGTATCGAAGTGCGGCAGCAGGTACTTGTCGACGAGCTGGCCCACCTTGGAGGGGTCGCGCTTGTAGCCCGCGCGGTCCTTGTCGAGGTCGTTCAACATGCCCTGGGCCGCGGCCTGTACCACATCCGATGGCGATTGCGTGCTGGCGGCTCCGGCAGCTGCGCTCGCGCCCGCAGGCGCGCCCGTTGCACTCGGCGAGGGCTGTGGGGTCTGCGCCTGGGCCCAGGCGAATGCCAGTGCCAGGAGCAAGCCGTTGAAGAGCGCCCGTATTGCCCTGCTCATTTATGCGACTCCGTCTTGCCTGGGTTGTCCGTAGCGTTGCCCGGGGTTGCCGAACCTGCATTCTGATCGCTGCCCTTGCCACTCGAGTAGTTGGCGAAGAACTTGTTGATCAGACTCTCGAGCACGATCGCCGACTGCGTCTGGTCTATGCGGCTGCCATCCTTGAGATAGGTGTCGAGACCCCCCGGGCTCAGGCCAATGTACTTGCCCCCGAGCAGCCCCTGCGTCTGGATGCTCGCATAGCTGTCCTCGGGAATCTGGTTGTACTGCGTATCGATACGCATGGTGACCACGGCCTTGTAGTCCTTGGGATCGAAGCGGATGCCCGACACCTCGCCGAGGCGCACGCCCGACATCGTTACCGGGGATCCCACCTTGAGATCGCCGATGTCGTCGAATGCGGCGGTCACGTGGTAGCCGGCTTTGGCGCCACCAAACTTGAGGCCGCTCGCCGGCAACTGCGTGGTCAGAAACAGCAGTGCGGCGAAGCCGAGCAACACAAACAACCCGGTTCCTATCTCTAGTGTTCGATTGGCACGCATAGGTCGAAGTTCCTCTTACAGGAAGGCCGCCGTCAACACATAATCGAGCAGCAGTGTCAGCACCGAGGAGGCGACCACGGTGCGCGTCGTGGCAAGGCCCACGCCCTCGGCCGTAGGCTCGGCATGGTAGCCCTCGTGCACGGCGATCAGGCTGCAGGCCACACCGAACACCACGCTCTTGACCATGCCCTCGCTGACATCGTGCAGATCGACCGCGCCCTGGGTCTGCGACCAGAACGTGCCCCGATCCACGCCCATCAGCTGGACGCCGACCAGCTGCGCGCCGTAGAGCCCGATCAGGCTGAAGATTGCGGTGAGCAGCGGCATGGCGATCACTCCGCCGAGAAAGCGGGGCGCGGCGACATAGCGCAGCGGATCGACCGCCATGATCTCCATGGCGGTGAGCTGGTCCGTGGCGCGCATCAGTCCGATCTCGGACGTGAGCGCGGTGCCGGCGCGGCCGGCAAACAGCAGCGCGGTGATGACCGGTGCCAGCTCGCGCAGCAAACCGAGCGCCGCCGCGATGCCGAGTGCCTGCTCGGAGCCGAAGCGCTGCAACAGGTCGTACCCCTGCAATCCCAACACCATGCCGACGAATAGTCCCGAGAGCATGATGATGATGAGCGAGCGGGCGCCGGCGTTGTAGATCTGCTTCACCAAGAGGCCAGGCCGGCCGAGCGACGCTACCGAGGCCGCCAGCAGCTGCAGCAGAAAGATCGCCACCGAGCCGAGGCGTCGCAGCCCTTCGATCAGGTAATTGTTGCGTCCGCCGCTAGTCATCGGTGTCCGTCAGCAGCTGCGTCGCGTAGTCGAGGGCCGGATAATTGAAAGCAACCGGTCCTTCCGCGTTCCCACTCATGAACTGATGCACCGCCGGCGCCGTGCTGGTGCGCAGCTGCTCGGGAGTGCCGGCCGCGGCGATGCGCCCATCGAGGAGCAGGTAACTGTCGTCGGCGATGTGGGCCAGCTCCTGCACATCGTGCGAGACTACGATGCTGGTGATGCCGAGGGCGGCGTTCATCTGCTTGATGAGCCGCAGGATGACCCCGAGGGAGATCGGATCGAGCCCGACGAACGGCTCGTCGTACATGAGCACTTCCGGGTCCATGACGATGGCGCGCGCGAGCGCCACGCGGCGCGCCATGCCACCGGAGAGCTCCGCGGGCAGCAGCGGCGCGGCGCCGCGCAGTCCCACCGCCTGGAGCTTGGTGAGCACGAGCTTGCGGATGAGCGTCTCGGGCAGATCGCTGTGCTCGCGCACCGGGAAGGCCACGTTGTCGAATACGTCCATGTCGGTGAGCAGCGCGCCGTTCTGGAACAGCAGGCCGAGGCGCTGACGCAGGGCGTAGAGCCCGCGGCGGCCGAGGGTCGCGACCTCCTGGCCGAACACCCGCACGCTGCCGCGATCGGCAGTGATCTGGCCGGTGATCAGCTTGAGCAGCGTCGTCTTGCCGCCGCCGCTGGGTCCCATGATGGCGGTGATGCGTCCGCGGCGTACCGTAAGATCGAGGCCGCGGAAGATCTCCCGGCCGCCGATGGCGTAGTGCACATCGCGCACCTCGACCACCGCCTCGGCCGCGGCCGGGGCCTGCGCAGATGCGGGGCTTGTCACGCGGGCGCGGCGGCCGTCCTTCAGGCGGCCTTGCTTTCCATGTCGCTCGCGTAGCGCCCGGTGGTCGCGAGCGCGGTGAGCTTCGCCCGCCGCATGAACTCCTTCTGCCCGCTGGCGAAGTTCGCGGCTGTCCCGCCCCAACCCTTGAGCGCTTCATCCTGAAGTGCGCGGCCGTAGCTGAATGTGAGCGACCAGGGGAGCGGTCCGAGCTGATTGATGAGCGAGAGATGCAACGTTGCCTCGGCCGGCGACTGACCGCCGGAGAGGAAGGCGATGCCGGGGACTGCGGCCGGCACGTGGCGCTTGAGCACGCGCACCGTGGCCTCCGCCACCGTCTGCGGCGGGGCGCGATTCGCGGCCTTCTTGCCGGAGATCACCATGTTGGGCTTGAGCACCATGCCCTCGAGCAGCACGCGCTGAGCGAAGAGCTGCCCGAACACCGTCTGCAGCACCCGCTCGGTGACCTCGGCACAGCGATCGATCGAATGGGCGCCATCCATCAGCACTTCGGGCTCCACGATCGGCACGATGTCATTTTCCTGGCAGAGCGCGGCATAGCGCGCGAGCGCCTGCGCGTTCGATTCGATCGCAAACGAAGTCGGCAGACCATCGCCGATGTCGATGACCGCACGCCACTTGGCGAAGCGCGCGCCGAGTGAGCGGTATTCGATCAGCCGCTCGCGCAGCCCGTCGAGCCCTTCGGTGATGGTCTCACCGGGGAAGGCGGCGAGGGGCTTGGCGCCCGAGTCGACCTTGATGCCGGGGAGGATTCCCTGGCGCGTCAGGTACTGCGGAAACGGCGTGCCGTCCTTGGTTTTCTGCCGAATGGTCTCATCGTAAAGGATGACCCCGCTCACCGATTCGGCGGCGCCCGGGGCCGTAAACAGCATCTCGCGGTAGGTGCGCCGGTGCTCCTCGGTCGATTCCAGGCGGATGGAGTCGAAGCGCTTCTTGATGGTGCCCGTGCTTTCGTCCGCCGCCAGAATACCTTTGCCCTTGGCCACCATGGCTGCGGCAATACGCGAGAGTTCACCCGGGTTCATGGCATCGTTCCCTGCTGAATTGAAACGCGAAGGATAGCAAACCCCCGCCCTGCGCTGGCGTAGACGGTCGTGAGGCCAGCGGCGAAGCCGTTGTACCCGCTTGGTTTTCCAGGCGAATCAGTACTAAAATGGTCCTACTTTAAGAGGGCTCCTCCATGCTGCGCATCAGCCGGCTGACCGACTACGCGACGGTGCTGCTCGCGTCCCTGGCGGGCGAGCCGCAACGGGTGCAGACCGCGGCCTCGCTTGCCGAGCAGACCCGCATCGCCGCGCCGACCGTGAGCAAGCTGCTGAAGCAGCTGCAGCGCGCTGGACTCGTCACCTCCACACGGGGTCTGCATGGCGGGTATCAGCTCGCGCGCCCCGCCACGCAGATCAGTGCGGCGGCGATTCTGGATGCGCTCGAGGGGCCGGTCGCACTCACGGACTGCTCCGCC
>Ga0310810_10003369_pt1 | contig 17414 bp, 21 predicted proteins | sample NCmetagenome_FD_207641 | JGI IMG/M metagenome (GOLD analysis project Ga0310810, IMG submission 207641) | Soil microbial communities from experimental microcosm in Duke University, North Carolina, United States - NC | ecosystem: Engineered > Artificial ecosystem > Soil microcosm > Unclassified ... | reverse complement strand
GGGGCTGATCGCGTGGTGGCTGCTGCGGCCCGCATCGACCGCGGTCCAGGCCGCCGCGATCGTCGTCATCTTCATCGTCGGCTCGTGGGCCGGCAGCGTCGCCGAGCGCCACTTCGGTCGCAGCGATCCCGGACAAGTAGTGATCGACGAGGTGATGGGGATGCTCATCACGCTGTTCCTGAACCCGGTCGGCTGGGTTGGAGCCCTTGCCGGGTTCTTTCTCTTCCGTCTCTTCGACGTGATCAAGCCGTATCCCGCGAATCGCCTGGAGAAGCTCCACGGAGGCATCGGCGTCATGGCCGATGATGGCATGGCCGCGGTCTATGCGAATCTCGTGCTGCGCGCAGGCTTGTACGTGCTCGTCAGATAACCTGTTTACCGGCTCATGAAGGCCTGCATCCTGGCGATCGGCAGCGAGATGCTGACGCCGTTTCGCGTCGACACCAACTCCCTGTTCATCACCGAGCGTCTGAACACGATCGGGTACGACGTGCGGCTCAAAGCGGTCGTCGCCGACGATATCGGCGAGCTGACGCGCGTCATCGAGGGGGCGCTCGCGTGGGCCGATCTCATCGTGATCACCGGCGGGCTCGGTCCGACCGAGGACGACATGACGCGCGACGCGGTGGCCCGCGTGCTCGGGCTCGCGCTCGACGTCGACGAGTCCATCGTCGATCGGCTCCGCGACCGCTTCGCGCGCCGGGGCATGACGATGCCGGAGATCAACCGGCGGCAGGCCATGGTGCCTCGGGGCGCCGCCGTCCTGCCGAATCCGAACGGCACGGCGCCGGGGTTGTGGATCGAGAAGGGAAGCGCGGCGCTGGTGCTGCTTCCAGGACCTCCTCGCGAAATGAAGCCGATGCTCGAGGCGGTGATCGCCGAGCGCCTTGCGCCGAAGTCGAAGGGCAGCGGTCTGTTCCGGCGCGTGCTCAAGATCACCGGCCGCGCCGAGTCGGATGTAGACGCGCAGGCAGCGCCCATCTACGGAAAATGGGCGTCGCAGACCGTGCCGATCAGCACGACCATCCTCGCCGTCCTTGGCCAGATCGAGCTGCACCTGACCGCCCGGGCCGCGAGCAAGGCAGAGGCCGACGCCGCGCTCGACCCGGCAGTGCTGGAGATGCAAACCGCGCTGGGGCCATCGGTCTACAGCGTCGACGGGCGGCCGCTCGAGCATGTCGTCGGCGATCTCCTGCGCGAGCACCGGATGACCATCGCCACGGCGGAATCGTGCACCGGCGGGCTGCTGGCGTCGCGGCTGACGGACGTGCCCGGCAGTTCCGACTACGTCGACCGCGGCGTCGTCTGCTACAGCAATCGGGCGAAGACGGATCTCGCCGGCGTGGCGGAGGCGTTGATTGCGGAGCATGGTGCGGTCAGCGAGCCCGTCGCACTCGCGATGGCCGAAGGGATCCGATCGCGTGCCGGCACGAACGTCGGCGTCGGGATCACAGGCATTGCCGGCCCTGGCGGCGGGACACCGGAGAAACCGGTCGGGACCGTCGCCATTGCCGTGGCTGTCGACGAAGAAACCCGCGTCCGCACGTTTCAATTCCTCGGCAGCCGCGAGATGGTGAAGTTTCAGGCGGCGCAGTCGGCGCTCAACATGACGCGATTGATGGTGCTGCGGCAGCCTGGGTGGCGTGAATGGTCGGAGCGCAGGTAACGTGCGCCTGTTCGCCGCCATCGACCTGTCGCACGAGACGCAGGGAGCGATGGCGGCGGAGCAGAAGCGGATCGCGGCATCGCTGGGATCCTCCGCCGCGCCGCTCAAGTGGGTCCGTCCCGACCACGCGCATCTGACTCTCGTGTTTCTTGGCCAGGTCGACGACACACGCGTGCCGGCGCTGGTCGACGCCGTCGGCATGGACGTTGACGCGCCGGCGTTCGACATTGTCTTCGGTGGAATCGGTGTGTTTCCCCGTCACGGGGCGCCGCGGGTGCTGTGGATGGGGATCGACGCCGGCGGATCACAACTGAGGGCCCTTCAACTCGAGCTGACCGCGCGCGCGACCGCGCGTGGCGTCGCCGTCGAGGCGCGCGAATTTCACCCGCACCTGACGCTCGCGCGGTGGACCAGGTCCCGGCCGGCGGATCGCCGCCGCGCGCTCGAGGCCGGGCGGTCCGGCGCCATGGCCCGCCAGCGCGTTGAATGGGCGACGCTGTACGAGAGCCGGCTGTCGCCGGCCGGCGCCACTTATGTCCCGCTGACGCGTGCTAATCTGACCCGCACATGACGGCCGCCGTGGTCCTTGCAGCGTATCTGCTCGGATCGATTCCGTTCGCGCTGATTCTCGCGCGCCGCTGGGGGTCGGATCTCCGCGCCGTGGGCAGCGGCAACCTGGGCGCCGCGAACGTGATGCGCGCCTCCGGCGTGCCCGCCGGCGTGCTGGTCGCCATTCTCGACATGACCAAAGGTGCCGCGAGCGTGTGGCTGGCCGCACGGGTCAGCGACGGTGCGCCGCTGCCGGCCGCCGCCGGGCTCGCCGCGATCATCGGGCACATCTACCCGATCTGGCTGCGCTTCCGTGGCGGCAAAGGCGTGGCGACCGCGTGCGGTGTGTTCTCGATACTGACGCCGCTTGCAGTACCGCCGGCGCTCGCGATCTTCGCCGCGGCCGTGTGGCTGACCAAATACATCTCCCTCGGGTCCGTGCTCGCATCGATGGCGCTGCCGCCAATCGCGTACGCGCTGGGCAGCCCGGCTCCCGCCGTGATCGCGGCCGCCGCTGCGTCGGCGTTCATCGTCTTCCGGCATCGTTCGAATCTCGTCAGGCTCTTCACCGGGACGGAGCGTCGGGTGGGAACCCGCGCGTAATGCGAAGCGTCACGGTGCTCGGCGCCGGCAGCTGGGGCACTGCGCTGGCGGTGCATCTTGGTCGCCTCGGACACGATGTCAGGCTCTGGGCGCGGGACGCGGCGCTGGTGGATGAGTTGTCCACGCGCCGCGCCAATCCCACGTATCTCCCGGACATACCGTTTCCAGCGGGGATGTCGGTCACGCACAGCCTGGCCGATGCCCTGCGGGATGCGGAGCTTGTCGTCTCAGCGGTGCCGTCGCATGGCTGCCGCGCCGTCATGGTGCGCGCGGCGCCGTCGCTGGCTGCGAATACCGTCATCGTCAGCGCCACGAAGGGCCTCGAGGCCCGCACGCTGCTTCGGATGTCCGAGGTGATCGGCCAGGAAGCGGGCGCGACCCATCCGGTCGTCGTCCTGTCGGGGCCGAGCTTCGCGATCGAAGTCGCGCGTCAGCTGCCGACCGCGATTCTCGCGGCATCGCAGGACGAGGCGGCGATTGCGCTCGTGCAGCATGAGTTTCGCGGACCGTACTTCCGTCTCTACGGGAGCGACGATGTGGCCGGCGTCGAGATTGGCGCCGCGATGAAGAACATCATCGCGATAGCCGCCGGCGTCGTCGAAGGACTCGGGCTGGGGCACAACGCGCTGGCGGCGCTCATCACGCGTGGTCTCGCGGAGCTCACGCGCCTGGCCTGCGCGGCCGGTGGACGCCGCGAAACGCTCGCGGGCCTCAGCGGGCTTGGGGATCTCGTGCTGACATGCACGGGAAATCTCAGTCGCAATCGGCATGTCGGGATCGAACTGGCGCGCGGGCGCGCGCTGCCGGAGATTCTTGCAGGCATGAAGATGGTGGCCGAGGGTATCGTCACCACCGGCGCCGCGCTCGCGCTCGGCGAACGCCACGGGGTCGAGCTCCCGATCACGACGCAGATGGCCGAAGTGCTGGATGGCCGCGCCGATGTGCGCACCGCGCTCGACGCACTGATGCTGCGCAAGCAGCGTGCGGAGGCGGAGACCGGATAAGATCGCGGAGATGGGATTCTTCGGCCGCATCCGCGAGGGGCTCTCGCGCACGACCAAACAGATCGTCGATCGTTTCGACGAGATCGTCCGTGTCGCCGACGCGCCGGAGAAGCGCTCGCGTCCGATCGACGTCGACACCGTCGAGGCGCTCGAAGAACTGCTGATTTCGGCCGACATCGGCGTCGCCGCCACCAACCGCATCATTGCCGCCGTCAGGACGCAGTCGCGCAACGGTACGAGCCTGCGCGAGCTGGTGAAGCAGGAGATCCGCAGCGTCTTCGCCGCTGTCGACACGCCGATCACGATCACCGCGCGTCCACAGGTCACCTTGATCGTCGGCGTCAACGGCACCGGCAAGACGACGACGGTCGGCAAGCTGGCGAATCTTCTCAAGAGCGAGGGCAAGACGCCCCTCATCTGCGCGGCCGATACGTTTCGTGCCGCGGCCGTCGAGCAGCTCGAGATCTGGGCGAACCGCGCCGGCGTCGACATGGTGCGCGCGCGCGAGGGCGCCGATCCGGCCGCGGTGGTGTTCGATGCGATCACGTCGGGCAAGGCGAAGGGGCGGGACCCGATCCTCGTCGACACCGCCGGCCGCCTCCATACACGTGTCAACCTGATGAACGAGCTCGAGAAGATCAAGCGGATCGCCGCGCGCGAGGTTCCCGGCGCGCCGCAGGAAGTGCTGCTCGTGCTCGACGCCACCGTCGGCCAGAACGGCCTGTCGCAGGCGCGCGAGTTCATGGGCGTCGCAGGCGTGAACGGCATCGTGCTGACCAAACTCGACGGCACGGCCAAGGGCGGCGTCGCCGTGGCGATCGCGCACGATCTCAAGCTGCCGATCCGCTACGTCGGCGTCGGCGAAGGGATCGAGGATCTGGTCCCGTTCTCGGCCGACGAATATGTCGACGGCCTGTTCGAAGAGAAATGGTAGAGCGCGACTACATGGAGCGCGCGCTGTTTCACGCGGCGCGCGGCGCCGGACGCACCAGTCCGAATCCGCTGGTGGGCGCCGTCGTCGTGTCGGCTGACGGCGTCGTGGTGGGGCAGGGGTTTCATCAGCGGGCGGGCGAAGCGCACGCGGAAGTGCACGCCCTGGCGGAGGCGGGCTCGCGCGCCCGCGGGGCGACGCTGTATTGCACGCTCGAGCCGTGCTGCCACCAGGGACGCACCGGGCCGTGCGTCAGCAGAATCGTCGACGCCGGCGTCGCCCGGGTCGTCGCCGCGGTCGAGGATCCGAATCCCGCCGTCTGCGGCCGTGGGTTTGCGTTTCTGCGCGAGCGCGGCGTCACGGTCGACGTCGGCCTCGCGGCCGAGAACGCCGTCACGCTCAACCAGCCGTTCTTCACCCTGATGCGCGAAGGCCGTCCGTTCGTCGTCCTCAAGGCCGCGACCAGCGTGGACGGACGGATCGCGGAAGCGTCGGGCCGCCGGACGCGCCTGACGTCGGCCGCGGCGAACCGCCATGCACACCGTGTCCGCGCGGAAGTGGATGCGATCGCCGTCGGCAGCGGCACGATTCTCGCCGACGATCCCGAGCTGACGGCGCGCGGCGCGTACCGCGAGCGGCCGCTCGCCCGCGTGGTGTTCGACCGCCGCCTGAGGACGCCAGCGCGGGCGCGCGTGCTCTCGACACCCGAGGCCGGGCCTGTCATCATCGTGACGACGGCGGCCGCGGCTTCCCGCGCCGACCTGCGCGCGCCGCTCGAAGCACGGGGCGCGCAGATCGAAGTGGCGGCGGACCACACGCTGCGCGCTGCGCTGCAGCGGCTGGCGGCCCGGCAGGTCGAGTCGTTGCTGCTCGAAGGCGGAGCGGCGGTGCACGGCGCGGCGTGGGATGAAGGCCTGGTCGACTACGTCCGCCTCTATGTCACGCCGCACGTGCTCGGCCCGGGCGGCGTGCCGCTGCTGCCGGATCGGGCGTTTTCGTCGGCGGCGCTGCACCAGCGGCGGGTCATGGCGCTCGGGCCCGATGTTTTGATCGAGGGATATGTTCACGGGACTCGTTGAAGGGATCGGCGACCTCGTCGAGCGGAAGGCGACCAACGGCGGGTGCCGCCTGCGCATCGGCACGGCGCTGGCGCCGGAGCTGAAACCGGGCGACAGCCTCGCCGTCAACGGCGTGTGCCTGACCGTGATTCTGGCCAAAGGCGGCGAGATCCACGCCGACGTCGGCCCCGAAACCCTTCGCGTCACCACACTCGGGACGCTCGAACCCGGCAGCGCCGTGAATCTCGAGCGGCCGCTCCGGGCCGATCAGCGGTTCGGCGGCCACTTCGTCCAGGGCCATGTGGATGCGATCGGTCATGTGGAGGAACTGCGGGCCGACGCGGAGTTCCACTGGCTGACGGTCAGCTTTCCGTCGGCGCTGGCGCCGCTCATCGTCCACAAGGGGTCGATCGCCGTCGACGGCATCAGCCTGACCGTGGCCGGACTGGCCACCGACCGCTTCGACATCATGGTGGTTCCGTTCACGATGCAGCACACGAACCTCGGTCGCATCACGATTCGCGATCGGGTCAACCTCGAATGCGACATGGTCGGCAAGTACGTCGTCCGTGCCGCGGAACTGGCGGGGCTGACGCTCGGCGTCCGCCCCGGGGATATGACACATTGACGAAGAAAAGCACGAAGGGCTCAGGGCTGAGGGCTCAGGGCAAGCACAAACCGGTGCTGGCGCTCGCGTCGAAGAAGAACAGCACGCCGTTCGCTCGCATCGAGGACGCGGTTGCCGCGGTTCGCGCCGGCAAGATGATCATCATCGTGGACGATGCCGATCGCGAGAATGAGGGCGACCTGATGATCGCCGCGGAGAAGGTGACGCCCGACGCGATCAATTTCATGGCGCGCTACGGCCGCGGCTTGATCTGCCTGTCGATGACGCCGGAGCGGCTCGACGAGCTCGAGATCCCGCTGATGGTGAGCCAGAACAGCTCGCGGTTCGACACGGCGTTCTGCGTGCCGATCGAGGCGCGCGATCGCACGAGCACGGGGATTTCCGCGGCCGATCGCGCCGCAACCGTGCTGACGGCCATCGATCCGGCGACGCGGCCCGCCGACCTGCTGCGGCCGGGGCACATGTTTCCGCTACGGTCCCGGACCGGCGGCGTCCTCGTGCGGACGGGACAAACGGAAGCGTCGGTCGATATCGCCAGGATTGCCGGGCTCAACCCGTCCGGGGTGATCTGCGAAGTCATGAACGAAGACGGCACCATGGCGCGTGTGCCTGATCTCGCCAAGGTGGCGAAGAAACACGGGCTGCTGATGGTGACGGTCGCTGACCTCATCAACTATCGCATGACCACCGAGTCGCTCGTGAAGCGGGCCGCGTCAGCCAAGATGCCGACCGATTTCGGTGACTTCCGCGTGCATGCATTCGAGAGCCAGGTCGACAACCAGACGCATATCGCGCTGGTCCGCGGCGAGATTGGCAACGGCAAGGACGTCATGGTGCGCGTCCACTCGTCGTGCCTGACCGGGGACGGCCTGCATTCGATCCGCTGCGACTGCGGCATGCAGCTCGAGGCGGCGATGGAGAAAATCGCGACCGAAGGACGCGGGATTCTGCTGTACCTGAATCAGGAAGGCCGGGGGATCGGGCTCGCGAACAAGATTCGCGCCTACGAACTCCAGGACGAAGGGTTCGACACCGTCGAGGCGAACGAGCGCCTCGGCTTCAAAGCCGATCAGCGCGACTATGGCATCGGCGTCCAGATTCTGCGCGAGCTCGGCGTCCGCACGATGCGGTTGCTGAGCAACAATCCGCGCAAGCTCGTCGGCATCGAAGGCTACGGCCTCTCGATCAGCGAGTGGCTGCCCCTGGAAATTCCCGCACAGGACTCGATGCGGCGGTACTTGAAGACCAAGAAGGAAAAGCTCGGTCACAAGTTGTCGTCGGTTTGATGCCGTCGCTCGTGCTGTTTGATGGCGTCTGTAATCTGTGCAACGGCGTCGTGCAGTTCGTCATCGCGCACGATCCGCACGGCCGATTTCAGTTCGGCGCGTTGCAGTCGGCGGCAGCCCGGCGCGTGATAGAGCGTCACGGCGCTCCGGATCCGCTGCCTGACGCGATCGTCCTGGTCGAAGACGGCCGGCTCTACACGCGGTCCACGGCGGCACTTCGCATCGCGCGGCGGCTGACGTTTCCATGGCCGCTCGCGGCTCTGTTCCTTGCGGTACCGCGACCGCTCCGCGACTGGGCGTATGCGGTGGTCGCCGGCCGCCGCTATCGCTGGTTCGGCCGTCGCGAGACGTGCATGGTGCCGACCCCCGAATTGCGTGCGAGATTCATCGAGTGACGTTGACACCGCGCAACCGCGTTGGCTACGATAACGGTTTGCGGCAGAACAGGTTAGCTATATCATGACGGTCAAAGGCCAACTCCATGCGTGCCGGGATTCATTGATGGCAGGCATGCGCTCCGCCTCGCGCGGCACCGCGCCCAGCGCCAAAGCCGAATCCCTGCTCAGAGCCTGTCTCGATCTCGTGGAGCACCTCGTCCGGCAGTCCCTCGACGTCACCACCGCAGAAGTCGAGACGACGCTCGGCGTGCTGGAGCAGGCGTATGGGGAATTGGATGCCGATGTCGGCACCGCCCACGGCGCTACGGTCGCCCTCAAGAACGCGATCGGCCGCCTCAAAGCGCTTCGGCTGGAGCTCACCGCCAAGTAACCACCGCGACCCGGTTTGACAGACCCAAGCCCGTCAACTACGATAAGGGTTTGCGATAGAGCAGGTTAGCGGCACATGTTCGAGTCCCTCAGCACACGCCTTCAGGACGTTTTCAAGACGCTTCGGGGCGAGTCCAGGCTGACGCCGGAGAACATCGAGGTGGCGCTGCGCGAGATTCGTCTCGCGCTGCTCGAAGCGGACGTCAATTTCAAGGTCGTCAAAGCGTTTGTCGACCGCGTGCGCGACCGCGCGATGGACGCGGTGACGTCGAACCAGGACGTCCTGCGAGGCGGGCTTGGGCCCTCGCAGGAAGTCGTCAAGATCGTCCGCGACGAAATGGTCGCGCTCTTCGGCAACGCCGAAGGCGGGCTGCGACCGACGACGTCGCGGCCGCGCGTCGTGCTGATGCTCGGTCTGCAGGGCGCCGGCAAGACGACGACGACCGGCAAGCTGGCGGCGTGGCTGAAAAAGCAGGGCAAGCACCCCCTGCTCGTGTCGACGGACGTGAAGCGTCCCGCGGCGATTCAGCAGCTGAACGTCGTCGCGGAAAAAGCGGGCGTGCGCGTGCACGATCCGGCCGGCGTGATGGATCCGGTGGCGCGCGCGAAGGGCGCCGTCGCCGAGGCGACGACGCTGGGATTCGACGCGGTGATCGTCGACACGGCGGGCCGGCTGCACATCGACGACGAGCTGATGGCGGAGCTGGTCGCCATCAAGGACGTGACGCAGCCGTCGGACCTGCTGTTTGTCGCCGACGCGATGACCGGGCAGGACGCGATCAAGAGCGCGGGCGAATTCAACGCGCAGGTCGGCGTCACCGGCGTCGTGCTGACGAAGATGGACGGCGACGCGCGCGGCGGCGCGGCGCTCTCGGTGGTGTCGGTGGTCGGCGTGCCGATCGCCTTTGTCGGCAGCGGCGAGACGCTGGCCGACCTCGAGCCGTTCCATCCCGAGCGCGTCGTCTCGCGCGTGCTGGGGATGGGCGACGTGCTGTCGCTCATCGAGCGGGCCGAGGCCGCCATCGACGTCGAGGACGCGGAGAAGCTCGAAGAGAAGCTTCGCGCCAACGAGTTCACGCTCGAGGACTTCCGGGATCAACTGAAGACGATCCGGAAGATGGGGCCGCTCGAGCAGATCATGGGGATGCTGCCCGGCATGGGCAACCTCAAGGCGCTGGCGGAGAACAAGCCGGACGAGAAGCAGATTTCGCGGATTGAGGCGATCATCAGCTCGATGACGCCGGAAGAGCGGCGCAAGCAGCACATCATCAACGGCAGCCGCCGCAAGCGCATCGCGAAGGGCAGCGGCACGTCGGTCGAGGATGTGAATCGGCTGCTGAAGCAGTTCGTGCAGATGCAGAAGATGCTGAAGTCGCTCGGGGGAATGGCCGGACTGGCGGGCGGCGGCAAGAACGCCCGCAGGCAGGCCATGCAGATGCTGCGCAACCGCGGGTGAGACCGCGGTGTTCGAAACGCCTCGTACGTAGTGTCCGCCTTTAGGCGGACGACCGCGGTCTTCGGTGGACCGTCCCGGGTCCGGGCTCAAGCCGGACACTACATGTGAGCGGGCGCAGCGAAACAGGCGTTCGGGTTCGAGCCCCGGAGGCCATTCAGGAGAGTCAGATGGTCGCCATTCGTTTGCGTCGCGCAGGTTCCAAGAAGCGCCCGTACTTCCGCATCGTCGTCACCGACTCCCGCGCCGCCCGCGACAGCTCGTTCGTCGAGATCCTCGGACACTACAACCCGCGCACCCGGCCGGCTCTCGTGGACATCCAGCAGGAGCGCGTGGACTACTGGATCAGCAAAGGCGCGCAGCCGTCCGATTCGGTGCGCACGTTGATCAAGCGTCATCTGACGCCCGTCTCCGCTGAAGCTGCGAAGGGCAAACCGGTCGAGGCTGCGGCTCCGGCGGTCGCCGAGGCCAAGTGAGCGCCGACGCGGCGGCGGGCACCGGCGTGCGCGCGGTCGTCGAGGTCCTCGCGAAAGCGTTGGCCGATGCGCCCGACCAGGTGCGGGTCACCGAAACGCAGCATCAGAAGGTGACGCTGATCGAATTGTTCGTCTCACCGCGCGACTTCGCCAGGGTCCTCGGCCGCTCCGGACGGACTGCGGCGGCGCTGCGGACGCTCGCGGCGACGGCCGGCGAGAAGGACGGCAAGCAGGTGACGTTGGAGATACGGGAGAGCCGGTGACATGTCGACGGCCTGGGAATCCATGGCCGTGGTAGGCACCATCGCGCGTGCCCATGGCATTCGCGGTCAAGTGATCGTCAACCCGGAAACAGATTTTCCCGAGCAGCGGTTTCACACCGGCGCCGAGTTGTTCATCGAGCGCGGCGGTCGGGTGGAGACGCTCACGGTCACCAGCGCGCGGTTTCATCGGGAGCGGCCGGTGATCGGGATTGCCGGCGTCGACACGATGGACGGCGCCACTGCGCTGGCGGGACAGGAGCTGCGGGTTCCTGTCGGCCGGCTCGCGGCGCTGCCGTCGGGCACGTTCTATCGGCACGATTTGATCGGGTGCCGGGTCGAGACCGGCGACGGGCGGACCGTCGGGCTGGTCCGAGACGTCGAGGGGACGTTGACCGGCAGCCGGCTCGTCGTGGACGGCGCGGACGGCGAGGTGTTGATCCCGCTCGTCGCGGCGATTTGCACGGACGTCGATCCAGCGGCGAAACGGATTGTGATCGATCCGCCGGATGGATTGATCGACGTGAACAAGGTCCGGCTGAAGCCGGACACTACCGGAATGTGACGCGGTATCGGTAGTGTCCGGCGTTAGCCGGACCGTCGTTTCGGAACTGCCGGACCGGCGCATGATGACTGTAGACATCGTCACGATCTTTCCGGCGATGATCGAGCAGCCGCTGGCGGCCGGTATCGTCGGGCGCGCGATCGAGCGCGGCACGCTGGACGTCAGGGTCCACGACCTGCGCGACTATACGACCGACCGGCATCGCGTCGTCGACGACGTGCCGTACGGGGGTGGGCCGGGGATGATCCTGAAGCCCGATCCGATCTTCCGGGCGCTGGACGCGATTGCGGCGCAACGGGGAACACCGCTGACGGTCATCATGACGTCGCCGCAGGGGCGGCGCTTCACGCAGGCCGAAGCGGAGCGACTGAGCCGGCTCGAGCACATCGTGCTGTTGTGCGGGCGCTACGAAGGGTTTGACGAGCGGGTGCGCGAGCGGGTCACCGAGGAACTGTCGATCGGCGATTATGTGCTGACCGGCGGCGAGCTGCCGGCGCTTGTGGTGCTGGACGCCGTCGCGCGGTTCGTCGCGGGTGTGGTGGGAGACGAGCAGTCGGTCGCGCAGGATACGTTCAGCCGCGGGCTGCTGAACCATCCGCAGTACACGCGGCCGCCGGAGATCGAGGTTCGCGGGGTCCGCGGGGGTCTCGAGGTGCTCAGGGTGCCCGAGGTACTGACGTCGGGCAATCACGCGGAGATCCGGCGGTGGCGGAAGCGCGAGGCGCTGAGCCGGACCCTGGAGCGGCGGCCGGATCTGCTGGACGCCGCACGTTTGGACGACGAGGAAGCGCAGTTGCTGCGAGAGCTTAAAGGAGCGAGTCATGAGCGCGATTGAGTTAGTCGAAAAGTCGCAGCTGGCCGATCGGCCGGCGATGAAGTCCGGCGATACGGTCAAAGTCCACGTCAAGGTGCGCGAGGGCGACAAAGAGCGCATCCAGATATTCGAGGGCGTGGTCATCGGCATGCACCGCGGCGGCACGCGCGCGTCCTTCACCGTCCGTAAAGTGTCGTTCGGCCAGGGCGTCGAGCGCATTTTCCCGCTGCACTCGCCGACGATCTCCAAGGTCGAGATCACGCGCTCGGCCAAGGTCCGCCGCGCGAAGCTGTACTACCTGCGCGAGCTGAAGGGCAAGGCGGCGAGGATGAAGGACACTGCCAAAGCCTGAAGCTAGAAGTTAGAAGTCACTTCTAACTTTCTGTATGACCCGAGTTCCTGCGACGCGCACGCTCGAAAACGCGCTGCGTCGCGTCGGGTTCGTGCACGTCGCCGGCTGCGACGAAGTCGGGCGCGGCTGTCTGGCCGGGCCCGTCGTTGCTGCCGCCGTCGTTCTCCATCCCGATCGCCACGTGCCCGGTGTCTGCGACTCGAAGACGGTCCCGGCGCCCGAGCGCGAGCGTCTTTACGAGCAGATTCTGAGCGCCGCGATCGCCTGGGCCGTGGGCGAGGCCGATCCGTCCGAAATCGACCGCATCAACATCCATCAGGCGTCGCTCCGGGCGATGCAGCGTGCCGTGCTGCTCCTCGCGCCTCTGCCCGATATTGTCCTTGTAGACGCCTTCCGCGTGCCGGATCTCCCGATGGCGCAGCGCGGCGTTCTCCATGGCGACCGGCGCTGCTCGGCCATCGCCGCGGCGTCGATCATCGCCAAGGTGACGCGAGACCGCCAGATGCTCGACCTGCACGGCCGCGACCCGCGTTACGGCTTCGACCGTCACAAAGGGTACGCCACGGCCGATCATCTCGAGGCGGTCGCGCGTTTCGGCTACTCGCAGGCGCACCGCCGATCGTTCCGCCCTGCAACGCTGTTTGATACGATTGACTGAAGACTGTCCACGTGCCGATTGATCGCGCTGAGACGCTCCGGAACGCCGAGAAGCTGATCCGCCAGGGCAAACTGCCTGACGCCATCGCGGAATACGTACGCCTCGTCGACGATCAGCCGGGCGACTGGAACCTCGCCAACTCGCTCGGCGACCTGTACTCGCGCGCCGGCCAGGTCGACAAGGCCATTGCCCAGTTCGGCCAGATCGCCGACAGCCTGAATGACGGAGGGGCGGGCGCGAAGGCGGCCGCCGTCTACAAGAAGATCCTCAAGCTCAAGCCGGATCACGAGCACACGCTGGTCCAGCTCTCCGAAATCCTCGGCAGCCAGGGACGATACGCGGACGCGCGGTTTCACCTGAACACCCTCATCGAGCTGCGCAAAGGCAAAGGGGACACCCGCGGCGCACTGCAGGCGAAGATCCGCCTCGGCTCGCTCGATCCGGAGGACTACGACGGCCGCATGACCGCCGCCCGCGCCCGCATCGAGATGGGCGACAAAGCCGGTGCGCTCAGCGATCTCAAGGGGATCGCCGGCGAACTCGCCGACAAGGGCCGGCAGCCGGAGGCGATCGACGTTCTGCGCGAAGCGGCCACGCTCAACCCCGACGACGAGGAGACTCAGGAAAAGCTGATGGACGCGTACTTCGCCGCCGGCGATTACGCGAAGGCTCGCGAGAACGCGACCACCGTCGAACAGTTTCAGATGATCGCCGCGGCGCTGGATGCCGCCGGAAATGCCGACGAGGCGCTCGACACGCTGCGGCAGGCGGCCACGGCCGTTCCGGGCGACGCCGGGTTGTCGGCGCAGCTCGCCAGGCGCTTCATCGCCAGAGGCGATCTCGCCACGGCGGCGGAATTTCTCACCGTGGAAACGGCCGGCGACGATCCCGCGCTGCTGCTCACGGTCGCCGACATGCGTCTGCGGGGCCAGTCCGTCGAGGAAGGCCTGGCCATCGTCCGGCGCCTGCTCGACGAAGACTCCTCGCGCCGCGATCAGGTGGTCCAACTCGGATGCAGCGTCGCCGCGAACGCGCCCGAGGCCGGTTTCCGGGTCGTCGAGCTCGCCGCTGAATCGGCCATCGCGCACGTCGACTGGCCGGCCGCCGCCGCTGTGGTCCAGGAGTTCGCGACCCGCGTCCCGAATCACATTCCGGCCCTCATGCGGCTCGTCGAGATCTGCGTCGACGGTGGCCTGCAGTCGTCGATGTACAGCGCGCAGGCGCAGCTGGCCGACGCGTATGTCGAAGCCGGTCAGGCCAGCGAGGCGCGGTTCATCGCGGAGGATCTCGTGGCGCGCGAGCCCTGGGACGCGGCGAACATCGACCGCTTCCGTCGCACGCTGACGGTGCTCGGCGAGGAGGAGCCCGACCGCGTCATCGCCGCGCTTCTGAGCGGCGAGTCGCCGTTCATGAGCAATGAATTGAACGAGGAGCCGTTGTTCGCGGACGCCGCGCCCGACCCGCCCCCCGACACGGACGACGGCGAGCTCGAGCGGCTGCTTGCCGCCGCGGCCGTCGCCGACGAGCCCGCGAAGAAGGCGGCGGCCAGGCCGGCGCCGCGGCGCGCCGACGATCGCCAATTCACCATGAGCGCGAATGCGATCGATCTCGACAGCATCCTCGGCGACTTCGACTCGCCGTCGCGGCTGCCCGTGCACGCCACGTCGGAGGACGTCGAAGTCGATCTCAGCATCTCGCTCGACCGTATCAGGAGGCCGGCGCCTCCCGCGCCCGTCGCCGCGCCGGGCGAGGCCGATCTGGACAGCGTTTTCGGCAGCATGCGCACGCAGGTCGCGAAGCGTTCCGGCCTCGGGGAAGCGGAGAAGGAATACAAGCGGGGGCTGGCACTCCGCGCGGCGGGGGACATCGACGGCTGCATCGAGGCGCTGGAGACCGCGTCGCGCGCGCCGAAGCTGCGATTCGGCACGTCGTGGTTGATCGCGCGGCTGTATCGCGAGCGCGAGATGATGCCGCAGGCGCTCGAATGGCTGGAGCGCGCCGCGCAGGCGCCGGCACCGACCACCGACGAATCGCACCAGCTGCTGTTCGAGCTCGCCGAAGCGCTCGAGAAAATCGGCGAGGTGGCGCGCGCCCTGGCGGTGTGCATGGAGCTGCAGTCCGAAGCCGGCTCGTACCGGGACGTCGACGCCCGGATCGAGCGCCTCACCAAAGTTCAGGCGGGGAGCTGACCGCTGATCCGCCGCTTTCTCTACATCGTCTTTTTCGTCCAGGTCGGCCTGCTGCTCGTCGTGATGCCGTGGTGGCCCGCGTTCTGGGAGCACAACTACTTCGCGATGCGCTGGCCGCCGCTGCGGACCATCCTCTCGAACAATTTCGTGCGCGGCGCGGTCAGCGGGCTGGGGGTCGTCAACCTGTTCGCCGGGTTTGCCGATCTCGCCCGGTTCTTCACGCCGAGAGATTCGGCGGAGGTGTCGCTGCACGACGACACACGATGATCTGCCTGGTCACCGATCGGCGGCGCCTGGTGATCGGCGGCGCCGGGCCGGACGCATCGGTCGCCTGCCTCGTCGCGCAGGTGCGCTACGCCGTCGAGGCCGGCATCGACCTCGTTCAGGTCCGCGAGCGTGACCTTGACGGGGGCGCCCTGGCGACCCTCGTCACGAACCTGCTCGCCGTCACACGCGGGACTCGCACACGCCTGATCGTCAACGATCGCCTCGACGTCGCGCTCGCGTGCGCGGCCGACGGCGTGCATCTTCGCGGCGACTCCGTGCCCGTTCGGGCGGCGCGCCGGCTCGCGCCGGCGGGGTTTCTGATCGGCCGATCGGTGCATGCGGCCGACGAGGCAGTGGGCGCCGGCGCCGGTGCCGACTATCTGATCGCCGGTACCGTGTTTCCATCGGCGTCGAAGTCGCCAGGCGCGCCGTTACTGGGCATCGAGGGTCTCCGCTCGATCGTGAACGCGATCCGCGTGCCCGTGCTCGCGATCGGTGGGATATCCGGTGACCGCATTGCCCAGGCGGCGTCCGCCGGGGCGGCGGGCATCGCCGCGATCGGGCTGTTTACCGTTGCACATCCTGACGCAGGAGCCGACGGGTGCCGCGTGGGTGACCTGCGCCAGACTGTGAAGGACGCCCGCGCACGGTTTGACAGGCTGAATACCACTCCCTAACATAGGCCGGTTAGCCGCGTTTCATGCCCTCTGAACGGACCTCCGGCGGTTTCGGCGCACGGCTTCGCGACGCTCGCGAGCGCCGCGGCATGTCGCTGCGTGAAATTGCCGACGCCACGAAGATTTCCGTCGGGGTGCTCGAAGCGCTCGAACGCAACGACATCTCGAAACTGCCCGGCGGCATCTTCGGGCGTGGATTCGTGCGGTCCTATGCGAGCGAAGTCGGCCTCGATCCCGAGGCGACGATTCAGGATTTCATCGCGCAGTTTCCCAGCGACTCGGTGATCGCCGGACATCCGACCTCGGAACGGGTGGAGGATACCGTCGCCGTCGAAAGCGATCGTCGGACCGCCGGAACGTTCCTCTGGCTGCTGCTGATCGCGGTGCCGGTCGCCGGAGGCCTGCTCTACTTCTCGACGCTCGGCCGGCGTGCGATCCGCGAGCCGGCCGCCATCGTCGATGCGGCACGGCCGGCTGGCGACGCGCAGCCGCCAACGGCGCCGCCCGCGGCCACGCCGGAACAGGCGTCCGTGCCGCCCGCCGGTCCACCGGATGCCACGGCGCTAGCGGCGACTTCTCCCGCAGCGCTACCAGCGCCGGTTCCACCGGCGGCTTCGTTGACGGCAGATGCACGTCCCGCAGCGTCCGTCGATCAGCTCACCGTCGCAGTGGCGGCGAAGCGCCCCTGCTGGGTCTCGGCGACCGTCGACGGCCAGACGGCCATCGAACGCCTGCTGAAGCCGGGCGACCGTCAGACCCTGACGGTTCGGCGCGAGATGGTGCTCACGGCCGGAGACGCCTCGGCGATCGTCCTCCAATTCAACGGCGCGGACGCGCGCAGCCTTGGCAAGAGCGGCGAAGTCGTCACGGCGCGATTCAACCTCGCCAACTACAAAGACTATCTGCAGGCGCGCTAGTGCATCCGACGCCGCTGCTGGATTTCTTCAGGCGAGGCGAGGTCGAGCGCGACGTTCGCCTCCAGGCGGCTCAAGGCGCTCTGGCGCCGCGCGCGTACGAACAGCTCGCCATCCTCGTGCTGCTGCTGGAGGATCAGGATCGCGAAATTCGCGAGACCGCCGACGACACGCTGAACCGGATTCCGGTCGAGGCGCTGCAAACGTTCCTGGCGCGATCCGACGTCCCGATCGATCTGCGCGAGTTCTTCGGCGATCGCGGCATCTTTCCCGCCGAGATCCCGCCGATCGCCGTCG
>Ga0310810_10003367_pt1 | contig 17422 bp, 16 predicted proteins | sample NCmetagenome_FD_207641 | JGI IMG/M metagenome (GOLD analysis project Ga0310810, IMG submission 207641) | Soil microbial communities from experimental microcosm in Duke University, North Carolina, United States - NC | ecosystem: Engineered > Artificial ecosystem > Soil microcosm > Unclassified ... | reverse complement strand
ACTCCGGACCAGTCGATCCCCCGGCCGGCGAGCGCGTCGAGCTCGCGCACCGGATAGTCGCTCCCTACGACGCCGACGACCTGTACCGGATGCAGCAGGGAGCCGGCCACGCTGAAGTACACGGCGGACCCACCCAGGGCGTCGGCGGTCTCGCCGAAAGGCGTGAAGATCGAATCCAGCGCGACACTGCCCACCACGAGCAGGCTCATCGGGTCACATCCGGTCGGGGGCGGAGACGCCCAGCAGGCCGAGGGCGTTGGCGAGGACGATGCGCCCCGCGCGGGCGAGGAGCAGGCGGGCGTGCTCGGTGGCCGGGCCTTCCGGAGCCCCGACGGCGCGAGTGTGGTGATACCAACCGTGTACCACGGTGGCCAGCTCGTGCAGGAACACGGTGATCCGATGCGGCTCCTGGTCCCGGGCGGCCTTCTCCACCACGTCCGGGAAGGCGACCAGCTTCTTGAGCAGCTCGGCGTCCTGGGCGGCGGGCAGGGCCGAGGGGTCCAGGTGGCCCGTCACGGTGTCGGGCTCGCGCTCGGCGGTCCGGAAGATGCCGCTCAACCGCGCGTGCGCCATCTGCACGTAGAAGACCGGGTTGTCGTCGGTCTGCTTCTTGGCCAGGTCGACTTCGAAATCCAGCGGGGTGGCACCCTTGCGCATCAGGAAGAAGTAGCGCGCGGCGTCCACGCCGACTTCCTCGAACAGGTCGCGCAGGGTGACGAAATTCCCCGCGCGCTTGGACATCTTCACCTCTTCCCCGCCCCGGATCACCTTGACCAGCTGGACCAGCTCCACCGAGAAGAAGTCGGGCGGATAGCCCAGGGCCAGGAGGACGGCCCGCATCCGCGGGATGTAGCCGTGGTGATCGGCCCCCCACACGTCGATCGCGCGGTCGAACCCGCGGTCGTGTTTGTCCATGTGGTAGGCGATGTCGGGGACCAGATAGGTCAGGGAACCGTCGCCCTTCCGAAGGACCCGATCCTTGTCGTCGCCGAACTGGGTGGTGCGGAGCCACAGCGCACCCTCGGACTCGTAGCTGAGCCCGCGCTCCGCGAGCAGGGCGAGCGCCTGTTCGACCTTGCCGGTGTCGTAGATGGCCTGCTCCGAGCTGAACACATCGTAATGCACGCCGAACTCGGCGAGGTCGCGATCCTGCTCCTCCCGCTGCAACCGGGTGCCGAGGGTCCGACTCCGCGCAATGCCATCGGCCTCGCTCAGGATGGCCAGCGCCGTCCCTTCCTGGGCCAGCACCTGGCGGGCATTCTCCCGGAGATACTCGCCGTGATACCCACCCTCGGGAATCGCGAACGGGCGGCCCGAGGCTTCCTGCACCCGGGCCCAGAGACTCTGGGCCAGTTTGTCGATCTGGGTGCCGGCGTCGTTGATGTAGAACTCGCGGGTGACGGCGTGCCCGGTCCACTCCAGCAGCGTCGCGATCGCATCGCCCAGCGCGGCGCCGCGGCCGTGGCCGACGTGGAGCGGCCCGGTGGGGTTGGCGGAGACGAACTCGACGTTGACCTTGAGCCGCGCCCCGGCGGTCGAGCGACCGTAGGCCGGGCCCTCGGTCAGAATGCGCTGCGCCGCGCCCGCGAGCTCGTCGCCGGCCAGCCAGAAGTTGATGAACCCCGGTCCGGCGATCTCGGTGCGGGCGACCAGCTCGGGTGGCAGGCGCAATGCCCCCCGGACCCGCTCGGCCACCTGCCGTGGGTTGGTCCGCTCGCGGCGGGCCAGGACCATGGCGAGGTTGGTGGCCAGGTCGCCGTGGCCGGTGTCGCGGGGCCGCTCGAGCACGAACTCGATGCCGTCGGCGCCCAGGCTCGCGGCCACCCGCGCGAGCTCGGCCCGGATCGCTTCGCTCACTCGGGCTTGGCTTTCTTCGCCGTGGGCTCGGCCTTCTTGCTGTCCTCCGCGCCCGTGGACTCGTTCTTCTTTTCCGCCGGCTTCTCGGCAGGCTTGTCCTCCGACTTCCGGGGCCCTTTGCCGTCTTTGCCGTAATCGGTGATGTAGAAGCCGCTTCCCTTGAAGACGAGCCCGGCGCCCCCCGAGATGACCCGGGTCGCCGGCTTGCCGCAGACCGGGCACTTGGTGCGGGGCTTCTCGGTGATCTTCTGGAATTTCTCGAATTGATGCCCTTCGGGGCAGCGATACTCGTATGTCGGCATGCGTGCTCGCTGAGAGTTAAACGAAACCAGCAGTTAAACTTAGCATATGCTGAGTGGCTGTTCAAGCACCCATCGTATCCTTGGGCGAGCACCGTGCGGCCGTTTCAACACGAAGGCAGGAAGACCACGAAGGACTTCTAGCCAAACAGCACGCGTCTCACTCCGCTTCGGAGCAGACGGACGTTGAAGTTGATGAGGAGGCCGACTCCGTAGCCGCTGACTTTGAGGTAGGTAAGCAACTGCGAGCGATGGATGGCGGCTAGCTCTTCGACGGCCTTAATCTCGACCACTACCGATCTTTCCACTACCAGATCCAGCCTGACGGCTGCCGCCAGCAGTTGAGACTTACAAACAATCCTGATCGGCACCTGCCGCTCGAACCCCAAGCGTCTCAGCCAAAGCTCCTGACAGAGGGCAGCCTCGTAAGCTGACTCGAACAATCCCGGCCCGAGATGCCGATGAACCTCGATTGCCGCTCCAATGATCTCGTGCGAGACCACCAAGCCTCTTTCCTTCGTGTCCTTCGTGCTCTTCGTGGCTTCGTGTTGAATCATCGCAGGAGCCTAACGAAGCGACGCGAGGCCCGTTTACCCAATTCCCAACCAAACGATCAAGCCTACGCCGGCCGATAGACACCCCAGACCTTCCGCAGCTCGTCGCTGATCTCCCCCAGCGTCGCACGGGCGCGGACGGCCTCGAGGATCGGCGGCATGAGCGGATCGGTGCCCGCGGCCGCGGACCGGAGGGCGTCCAGGGCCTGGCGCACCGCCGGCGCGTTCCGCCGCGCCCGCACGTCGGCCAGGCGGTCGCGCTGGCGCGCCTCGAGCGCGGAGAAATCGGGCGCGGGAATGGTGGGCGCCGGCGCGTCGTCGGTGAACCGGTTGACCCCGACGACGACCCGCTCTCCCGACTCCTGCGCCTGCTGGATGGCGTACGCGCTCTGCCCGATCGCCTCCTGGAAGTACCCCCGCTCGATCGCGCGCGCCGCGCCGCCGAGGCCGTCCACCTCCGCGATGAGCGCGCGAGCCTCGGCCTCGAGGCGGTCGGTGAGACTTTCGACGTAGTAGCTACCGCCCAGTGGATCGATCACACCGGCGACACCGCTCTCGTTGCCGAGGATCTGCTGGGTCCGGAGCGCGAGGGTGGCCGACTCCGCGGTGGGGAGTGCCAGCGCCTCATCGTATCCGTTGGTATGCAGCGACTGCGTTCCGCCCAGCACGGCCGCCAGGGCCTGAACCGTCACCCGGACCACGTTATTGAGCGGCTGCTGGGCCTGCAGCGTGACCCCGCCGGTCTGGGTGTGGAAGCGGAGGCGGGCGGTCTGATCGCCGGCCTGGAAGCGCTCGCGCACCAGGCGGGCCCACAGCCGTCGTGCGGCGCGGAACTTGGCCGCTTCCTCGAAGAGATCGTTGTGGCTGGCGAAGAAGAACGAGAGCCGGGGCCCGAAGCTGTCCACCGCGAGCCCGGCCTGCACCGCCACCCGGACGTATTCCAGCGCGTTGGCCAGGGTGAATCCGATCTCCTGCGCCGCGGTCGCCCCCGCCTCCCGCATGTGATAGCCGCTGATCGAGATCGGGTTGAAGCTCATCTGCTCGTCGGCCACGAAGCGGAACACATCGGCCACGAGGCGCAGTGAGGGGCCCGCCGGATAGATGTAGGTTCCCCGGGCGATGTACTCCTTGAGCACGTCGTTCTGCACCGTGCCGGTCAGCGCCCGCCGGGCGACGCCCTGCTCCTCGCCCACCACCACGTACATGGCGAGGAGGATCGCCGCGGTGGCGTTGATCGTCATCGAGGTGGAGACGCGATCGAGCGGGATGCCGCGGAAGAGATCCGCCAGGTCGTCCACCGTATCGATGGCTACGCCGACCCGACCCACCTCGCCGTGGGCCATCGGATGGTCCGAGTCGAACCCCATCTGGGTGGGCAGATCGAATGCCGTGGAGAGACCGCTCTGCCCCGCCGCGAGCAGCCGGCGGAAGCGCTCGTTGGTCTCTTCCGCGGTGCCGAAGCCGGCATACTGGCGCATGGTCCAGAGCCGGCCGGTGTACATGTTGGGGTAGACGCCCCGGGTGAACGGGAAGGCGCCCGGGCGTCCGAGGTCGTGTTCCGGATCGCCGGCCCAGTCCCCCGGGCCGTAGAGGGTCGTCACAAGGCGGGCTGGATCACCGGACCGCTGGCGCGGGCGGCCGCGTGCCGCAGGGTGTCGGCCACGAACCCCACATCCAGTCGAGAGCCGATCACCAGCGGCGTCCGCTGGTGAAGCCCGCTCGGCACGATGTCGAGGATGCGGTTGGTCCCATCGGTCGCCGATCCCTCGGCCTGCTCGGCGATGAACGCCATCGGGCTCGCCTCGTAGAGCAGGCGAAGCTTGCCTCGCGGGTTGTTGCTGTCGGCCGGGTAGAGGAAAATCCCGCCCGTGATCAGGTTGCGGTGGAAGTCGGCGACCAGCGACCCGATGTAGCGGCTGTTCTTGGGCTGCACGACCTCGGGCGTCTCACCCTTGAGCCCCCGCACGGCGAGCTGCATCGCCTTGTCCCAGCGACCGAAATTGCTCTCGTTGACGCTGTAGTATTTCCCCACCCGCGGCGTCACGATGCGCGGATGGGAGAGCAGGAACTCCCCGATCGTCGGGTCCAGGGTGAAGCCGTGCACCCCCTGGCCGGTGGTGTAGACCAGCATGGTGCTCGAGCCGTACATCACGTAGCCCGCCGCGATCTGCTTGCACCCGGGCTGAAGCACGTCCGAGGCCGTTCCCCGCCCTTCCATGCTCACCCGGCGATAGATGCTGAAGATGGTGCCGACGGCCGAGTTCACGTCGATGTTGGAGGAGCCGTCGAGCGGGTCGAAGAGGATGGCGTATTTGCCGACCGGGTATTCGGGGGGCACCGGGATGATGTCTTCGTCCTCCTCCGACCCCATGACGCAGACCCGTCCCGTGTGATTGAGACAGTTCTTGATGGTCTCGTTCGCGATCACGTCGAGCTTCTGCTGCTCCTCGCCCTGGACGTTGCGAGCGTTGGCCGTGCCGAGGATGTTGACCAGCCCCGCCCGGCGGATCGCCGCTGCGATGATCTTCGAGGCCAGCGCGATGTCGTAGAGCAGGTTGGAGAGCTCGCCCGTCGCCTCGGGATAGCGGTGTTCCTGGTCGAAGATAAAGCGCTCGATCGTGGTCACGGACGTCTGCACGAAACCCCCGGGGATGATGATGGTCCTGCCGCCCGCCTAACGGACGTCGACCTCGAGGCTGCTCCGTGCGGTGCGCACCCGCATCCGCACGCCGTCGGTCGAGACGGTGATCGTACCTTCCTGGTCCGTGCGGCGCACCGGGATGCCGTGCGCGGCCAGCCGATCCAGTGTCGGAGGAGCCGGATGCCCGTAGTCGTTCCGGCCGACCGAGATGACCGCCAGGCGCGGCCGCAGCTCGTCGAGCCAGGGGTCGCTGGTGCTGCCCCGGCTCCCGTGATGCCCGACCTTGAGCACGTCCACCCGGCCCACCCGCGCTCGCAGGGCCTCCTCCGCCGGAAATCCCGCGTCGCCGGCGAAGAGCGCCTGGAACGCGCCATACTCCACCAGCAGGACGACCGAGTCCTCGTTGACATCGTCGCCCCACCCGCTCCAGTTCGGCTCGGGGTGGAGCACCGTGAAGCGCACGCCGTCGAGAGTGAAGCTCTCATCCCGATGGACCGGGTGCCACGCGATGTGGCGTTGGACCAGCCCGGTGAGGAACCCGGTGTACAGCGGATCGCTGACCGGAGCGCCCGGCTCGAGCACCTCGCCCACGGGAAATCGGTCGAGCAGCGAGGGGATGCCTCCGATGTGGTCGAGGTGGGCGTGGGAGATGACCACCGCCGCGACGGACCGCGCACCATGCCGCTCCAGGAACGGCGCCACCACCCGCGCGCCTGCGTCGCTCCGATCCGAAGCTGGGCCCGCGTCGATGACGACCCACCGGCCCCGGGGGGTTCGCACCACGGCCCCATCGCCCTGCCCGACGTCGAGAAAATGTAACGCGAGGTCGTTGCCCTCGTCACCCGAACAGGGCAGGATCGGCACGAGTCCGGCCCAGAGCCCGAGGGTGACCACCCAGCCCGCCCGGCGGCCGGCCACCGGCGCGGTATTGCGGGTGCCGGTGGCCCACAGGGCCAGGGTCAGCGCAACGACCCACGGGGCCGCGGCAGCCAGACCCGGATCGGTCACGACGTGGCCGCCGGGCACGGCCGCCCCGGCTACCGCCAGCAGCTCCAGGAGGTGCAGACAGAGCCCCGCACCGGCCGCCAGGCCCTCCGCGGCCCCACGCCAGACTGGGAACAGCAGCAGACTGGCGAGCACGCCGGGCACGGCGACCGCGGCGATGGGGATGGCGAGGAAGTTGAGTCCGATGCCGATCGGCGCGACCGAGCCCAGGCTTCCGGCCGTGAGGGGCGCCGTGGCCAGCGTCGCCCCCAGCGACGAGGCTCCCGTGCGACACCAGAAATCGGGGCGAAGCGCGTGATCACTCCAGCGGGTGAATCGCGAGGCGCCCCAGAGCGCGGCGACCGAGAGCCACCCGCCCAGATCGAGGATGGCCCAGGGATCGAGCAGCAGGACACCGAGGCAGGTCGCGGCAAGCAGCGCGTCGGGCTGTACCTGCCTCTGGGCGATGCGGCTGCGGGCCGCGAGCAGCGCGAGCGCGGCGGCCCGGGCCGCGGGGGCCGGCCAGCCGAGAAAGGCGACGTACACCGCACCCACTCCGGCCGCGCCCGCCAGCGCCGGAGTTCGGCGGAGCCGGAGGAGCCGGGCAAGGAGATACACCCAGGCCGTGATCAGTCCGACATGAAAGCCCGAAATCGAAAGCAGGTGCACCAGCCCGCTCTGCCCGAAGCGATCCTGCAGCTCGGGGGTGATCCCGCCGCGACCCCCGAGCACAAGAGCGCTCACCATTCCCCCGCGGCTGCCGTACAGTGCCTCGCCGGCTTTACCCAGCCGGTTACGGATGCGGTCGGCCATGCCGGGGGCCGAGCGGACGCGGCCGACCAGTGCAACCACCAGGGTTCCCTCGGGACGTCCGCCACGCCCCGGGCGCGGGATCCATCGGCCTTCGACCTCTACTTCATCGCCGGCCAGCACGGGTGCGGCCCTCGGCCATCGCGACGGGATTACTCCTCGGCAGGCGGCGAAAGGGCGAAGAGTGGTGGCCCCGCCCGCCGCGGATACCGGCTCGAGCACCCGGATCCGAGCGCGGAGTGTCCCGGCCGGCCAGCGCGCCCCGCACCTCCCTGCATCGGCCCCCAGGGCCAGCTCGGCCTGCATTCGCCCGATCAAGACGGCGCCCGCACCAACGAGGGCGACGGGTTGCCTGGTGAGCACCAGCGCCGTACTGACCGCCGATACGCCGAGCGGACCCCCGAAATGCAGAAGGCCGGTCGCGAGACCGGCCCCGTAGCACGCGGTGAGAAGAATGGAGGGCGGCAGCCTCATCGGCCGCCGCTCAGGCCGGGCTCCGGCCCTTCCTGCCGCACCGTGGCGCGGCCGAGATCTTCCGCAGCGCTTCCATCATGGCGACGTCGATCGGCGCCCGACTCTGCTCTTTCTCCAGGTTGATCTCGGTGACCACCGACCCGGTTGGGCTGGAGACGTAGCGGGCCGGCACCCGGTTGAGGGCATACACCAGGGTGTCGTCGCGGCACACCTCGCAGCCGCAGAAATCGGGGAAGTGCGCGCGCAGCGCCTCGTACGACGCCAGCACGTGGTCCTCGGCCAGGTTGCGGATCACAGGACCGCCAGTTCGGGCGTGACCACCGCGCCGGTGAAGGTGGAGCCAGTCGTGCCGGTGAGCCGCGCGTCGTAGTAGCGACCCACCGCGTCGGCCGGGAGATCGAGCAGCACCAGGTGATTGGTCCGGCTGCGGGCGAGCATGAGCCCCCCGCGACGCGCGGGGCGCTCCACCAGGACCTCGTGGATTTGGCCCACCCGGGCCACGTTCTTGCGCCGCGCGTTGTCGCGGACTGCCTCGATGAGGCGCGCCAGCCGTTCCGACGCCACGTCGTCCGCGACATGGTCCCGCAGCCGCACCGCGGGAGTGCCTTCGCGGACGGAGTACTTGAACGTATAGGCGTCGTCGAAATCGGCATCGGCCACCAGGCTCAGCGTCTCGGCGAACTGGGCATCCGTCTCGCCGGGGAAGCCGACGATGATGTCGGTGGAGAAGGTGATGCCCGGGACCGCCCGCCTGAGCCGCGCGACCACCTCGAGGTAGACCTCGCGGGTATAGCGCCGGAGCATGCGGCGGAGGACCGCGTTGGAGCCGCTCTGCACCGGAAGGTGAACGTGCTCGCACACCGCCCGTGTGTCGGCCATGGCCTCCACCACCCGGTCCGAGAAATCGGTCGGATAGGGGCTGGTGAATCGCACCCGGCGCACTCCCGCGACCTTCCCCACCGCCCGCAGTAGATCGGCGAAGTCGTGCTCGCCGTCGTGGTACGAGTTGACCGTCTGCCCCAGGAGTGTGACCTCGGTGGTGCCGGTGCCGGCCAGCTCCCTGACCTCACGCACGACGTCGGCGAGGAGGCGACTCCGTTCCGGGCCGCGGGTCTGCGGGACGATGCAGAAGGTGCAGCGGTAATCGCAGCCTCGTTGTACCGTGACGAACGCGGTGGGGCCTTTCTCCCGCACGGGCGGGACGTCCTCGTAGTGCTCCCACTCCCGGAACTCGACATCGCTCAGCCGCTGTCCGGATCCGGCCAGCCCGATGAGCGCCGGCAGGTTCCGGTAGGCATCGGGCCCGACCACCAGATCCACCCGGGGCACCTGCTCGAGCAGCCGGGGCCCGAGGCGTTGGGCCATGCAGCCCACGACACCGAGGACGTCGCCGGGACGCTTGTGCCGCTGCAGCTCTCCCATTCTCCCGATCACGCGCTGCTCGGCGTTGTCCCGCACCGCGCAGGTGTTGACCAGCATCACGTCGGCCTCGCCCGGATCCTCGGCGCGGACGTATCCGTCCCGCCCGAGCAGCCCGAACATCAGCTCGGAGTCGGCCACGTTCATCTGGCAGCCGTAGGTCTCGATGTAGACCCGTTTGGACATGGGCAGAAGATAGTGCAGGCCACAGCCGGCCGCCCGCCTCAGGGCCGGACCGATACTCCGAACGAGAGCTGGAACACGCGCTCCTTGAACTCCCCGGCCTCGCGCCAGAGGTATTCCAGGGCCATGTCGATACCCCCCCGGTCCTGAGCGAAGCTCATCCCGGTTCCCGCAGATACCCCGATCTCGGTCGGCTGCTGCCCTACCTCCAGCAGGAACGGCAGGGTCGCGTAGTGGCCGCCGAAGCGGATCGGCCGCCGGGTCGGACGCCGAATGTCGCTGAGGAACTCGCCGCCGAAGGAGAGGTCGAGCGTGTTGTCCGACCCGACCGCTCCGGTCGCGAGCAGGTCACTATTGCTGGCCGACCAGGTGCGGTAGACCCCTGAGCCTGCCAGAGTGAGACGAGAGGAAAATTGGACCCGGGCAGCAAGCCCCAGCGTAGCGGGAAGATCGATCTCCCCGACCCGGGTCGAGTCCTTGTCCACATCGAGGTGACCGTCGGTACGCGCCACCACCGCCACCGAGAGCCGGCTGCCCATGTCGCGGACCAGTCCGAGCGAGACCCCGATCCCGCCGTACGACACCTCGGCCTTCTCCGTGAGCGGCAGGTACGTCCCCTCTTCGAACGATCGTTTCGACTCGAGCCGGTTGGAGCCGGTGAGGATATGGAAGGACCCACCGACGACGGACCGGCTGAGGCGGTAGCTGCCGCCGATCCGGAAGTCGCTGATGCCGCCGCGGGAGGACAGCGTATCGAACACGGTTACCGGCGTACCCCGAGGGTCCAGGGTGTCCACCGTGGCGAAGGAAAAGTCGCGATCCGCATAGTTGGAGTAGCTCAGCCCGAGCACGAGCGAGCCGCGTCGGGTCGGCCCGGCGACGCTCACGAGCGGAAAGCGATTGTCCCTTAGCGAGGCCGTCCCGCTGGGGTTCTCTACGTTACGGTAGTCCTGCAGGCCCATGAAGCTCGCCGTCAGCGTCCGAGTCTGGTCGAGGGCGGCCGGATTGAGGCTCGACCCGGGGTCGAACATCCCGAATGCACCGCCGGTTGCGGTCGAGCGAGGGGAGAGCCACCGGCCGGGCTGGCCCAGCCCGCGCGCGCTCAGCTGGGACGACTGGGCGGCCGCGGTCGCGGGCAGCGCCAGCAGGATCAGGACCGCCAGAGAGCGCCGCACTCAGGGATTCTCGAACGGGAAGGGACGCTGATAGGTGATCCGGAGCTGCGGTGCCCCGACGGGCTCGGTGGCCGAGGGGGTGAGCGCCGGGTCGGAGCGGGTCGAGCCGAACTCGGCCCGGGTGAAGGTAGAGGCTTCGGGCAGAAGGCTGAGGAAGATCGCGTCCGGTGAGGTCGTCGACGCCTGCCAGAGCTGCACGATCCGGGTCACGTCGAGACGCACCGTATCGCTGCTGTTGACCTGCACCGTGTCGTCCACGATGAACCGGACGTCCGTGCTCACCGGCGACTTGGCCCCGAGGTCCGCCAGCACCGCCCGTCCCTCGAGGATCGCGATGTCGCCCGGAAGGCCGGGGATCGCGGTCCGGGGCACCAGGTCCAGGGTGGCGCGGACGATATTGGCCGAGTCCACGATCGAGGCCGGCAAGGCGAAGCGAAGCAGCGAGCGGGAGGACGAATCGCCCCCCACGGTCAGGAACCTGGGGTCGGGCAAGAGCGGCGTCTGGGTGACGTACGTGTTGAAGGTGGGCGTGAGCGCCAGCGCCTGCTTCCGGATCGCGGTCGTGGTGTCCGTGACGTCCACCGTGACGTAGCTGGTGAAGGTGGCCCCGTTGTTCGCCCGCGCCGCTCCGATCCGCACTCCGGTGGGCTGGTCGGCCACCATGGAGACGCCCAGCGCCAGGATGCCGTTCCCCGCGAGCGGGAGGTCCACCTTGGCCAGATCGGCGCCGCGCAGAACCACCCGCACCGTCCCGGTATTCATCGTGTCGGGCACCACGAGGGTGTCGATTACGTGCTCGGGGGTCAGCTGCGCGTCGAGGCTGGGGAAAGTCGCGGTCGCGTTGACCGTGTCGGAAATGCGATAGAGGACGAGCTTGAGCCCGTTCACCAGGGTATCGCGGGCCAGGACCGTGAGGGTGAGGGCGACCGAATCCACGGTGTAGGTCCGATTGGTGTCGCGGACCTCGATCGAGTCCGCCCGGGGGGACATCCGGTAGGCCGCCCGATTCTCCGAGACGGCGAAGCCGTTGGAGACGAGGAGCGCCACCCCGTCGCCCCGATTGACGTATCCGGTGTACGTGCTGTCGCGTCCCAGCAGGGGCGTGAGCACCACGTTCACCGTCTTGACGTCGCCGCCGGGGCAGAGCTGGGGGCATTGCCCGGGCGAGGTCAGCTGCTCCTGGCAGCCGCCCGCCAGCGCCGCCATCAGCACCAATCCTCCGGCCAGGCCGAGGAGCCGGCCGACACCACGCCTCATGTTGGCGGTCACCGGAGCTGCTCCGGTCCGAAGGCCGAGGGGAGCAGCTCCGCGATGGTCCAGCTCGCCTGGCTGGTCGGGCCGTATGCGTCCACCCGGAGCGCCGGCCCGAACTCGGAGAGCACCTGGCGGCACGCCCCACAGGGCGCCGCGGGTGGATCCACGTCGCTCACGACGACGGCGCGGCGCAGGCGCCGGGTACCCGCTCCCACCGCCGCGCAGACCGCCGCCCGCTCGGCGCAGATGGTGAGGCCGTAGGAGGCGTTCTCCACGTTGCACCCGGCGTACACCGCGCCGTCCTCGCCCTCCAGCGCGGCGCCAACCCTGAAATTGGAATAGGGCGCATAGGCGCGCGCCTGCGCGGCCCGCGCCGCAGTCACCAGCGGATCAGTCACGCCACACCTCGGACAGGAACGAGGTGCCGGCCAGGAGCGGCGGCACCTCCAGGAACTCGGCCACGGTCTGGCCGATGTCGGCGAACGTGGTCCGCCGCCCCAGGGCGACGGGCCGGACCCGCGGCCCCGTGACCAGCAGGGGCACCACCTCGCGCGAGTGATCGGTCGACGGGGTGGTCGGATCGTTGCCGTGATCGGCGGTAAAGATAACGAGGTCATCTTCCCGGACCGGGGCGAGGAGCCGGGGCAGCATCTGATCGAGCTCACGGAGCCCGGCGTGGAACCCGGCCACATCGTTCCGGTGACCCCAGGTCTGGTCGAACTCGATCACGTTGGCCAGCAGGAGTCCCCGACGCATCGACCGCAGGGCGCCCTCGATCAGCGCATACGCCTCGGCATTGGTCGCGGTATGCAGACTGGTGATGGCGCGGCCGGCGAACAGGTCGTCCACCTTGCCGACGCCGACTCGCGGAACGTGCCGTTCGGCCAGGCGGTCGAGAAGGGTCGGCCCCGGAGGCGGCAGACTGAAGTCCTTTCGCCCGGCGCTCCGGACCCAGGCGCCGCCGCGGCCGCGAAACGGTCGCGCGATCACGCGGGAGACGCCGTGCTCTCCCTGCAGCATCTCCCGGGCGGCGGCACATGCGGCGTAGAGCTCCGCCTGGGCGACCGTCTCCTCGTGCGCGGCCACCTGAAAGACACTGTCCGCCGAGGTATAGACGATCCACTTGCCGGTCCGCTGGTGCTCCTCGCCCAGGTCATCCAGAATCGCGGTGCCCGATGCCGCCCGGTTTCCCAGAACCCCACGCCCGGTCCGCCGGGCGAACTCCGCGATCACCGAATCGGGGAACCCGTCGGGGTACGTCGGGAACGGCGTGTCGAGCACGAGGCCGCAGATCTCCCAGTGGCCGGTGGTACTGTCCTTCCCGGCGCTCCGCGGCTCGCAGATGCCGTACGCCGCCCTGGGATCCGGCACGGTCGCCACGCCGGTCAAGCCGGCGCACTGCCCCAGGCCCAGGGCGGCGAGCTGCGGCAGGCGCAGGCCGCCGACCGCCCTGGCGACGTTGCCCAGCGTATCGCTGCCCGCGTCGCCGTAGGCGTCGGTGTCCGGGGCCGGCCCGATTCCGAGCCCGTCAAGCACGATGATGGCGGCCCGACGCATCAGGAGCGCGGCATGGTCTGCACGAAGCGGAGGCGGAGGGCGGTGAGGGTCTGGTCCAGCAGGCGGCTCTCGTCGGCGTCCAGCCGGCCGGCGGTCTTGTCGGACAGCATCCCGAGGGTATCGATCAGGGTCTGCGCCACCACGCGCGGATCGCCGACGCCCTCGGCACCAGCGGGCAACTGACCCTGGAGCGCCGCTTCCGCCTGATGGGCCAGGCCGAGGACGAGCGAGACGAAATGCGTGTTCACATGGCTCCCTGGTAGCGCCGGACTACGCGGGGCCCCAGCGCGGTCAGCAATTCGTACGCGATGGTGCCGGCGGCCCTCGCCTGCGCGTCGAGCGACACCCGCCCCCCGAAGATGGTGGCCACGTCGCCCACCGAGACGGTCCGATCGTCCAGCGCCACCATGCACATGTCCATGGTCACGCGGCCAACCAGCGGAGCGATCGTCTCTCCGAGCTCGACCAGGCGCGGCTCGGGATCCGCCAGACCGGTGGCGCGCGGAACCCCGTCGGCGTAGCCGATTCCGAGCGTCGCGACGGTGCATCGCCGGGGCGCCTTCCAGGTCGCGTCGTAGCTCACGCTGTCTCCAGCCTCGAGCGTCCGAAGCGCCACCACTCGGGTCCGGAGGGCGGCCACCGGTCGGGGGGCGGGGCCACCGGCGCCCCCACCGTACAGGAAGATGCCCGGCCGGACCAGGTCGGCAGCGTAGCACCGACCCTGCAGCGCGGCGGCGCTGTTGGCCGCATGGATCAGCGCCGGCCGGCGGGGCAGCCGATTGAGGGCCGCTTGAAATCGCCGCCACTGCTCCGCCGCGGAGGGCGGATCGGTATCCGCCGAATGGAAATGGGTGTACGCCCCCTCCCAGCCGGTGGCCCGCTCCAGCAGCAGGGCGACCTCGGCGAGGGTACCCGCGTCGTCCCAGCGGAGACCGGCGCGCGCCATACCGGTATCGATCTCCAGGTGAAACGGGCGGTCGCCCGCGGCGAGCCAGGCTCGCAGGGCTTCGGCGTCACCGATCGCGGGCCGCAGCCCGAGCTCGATACAGGGTCCGACCCACTCGGGGACCAATGGGCTGGTGACCAGAAGCGGTCGGGTGATGCGCTGGGCCCGGAGGGTAGTGCCTTCCTCGGGCGTGGCGATGCCGAAACCCCAGGGGTCGAGCGACTCGAGCGCGCGGGCCACGGGGACGGCGCCGAGGCCGTAGCCGTTAGCTTTGATCATCGGCAGTAGCCGGCTGCCGCAGGCGGCGACGACCGCACGCGCGTTCGCCACCAGCGCGTCCAGGTCGATATCGACCCAGGCCCGGGCGGTGTCGGGAGAGGAGGTCATGGTCGAGCCGGCGCGAATGTTACCGGGCAAGGGAGATAAATGCAAGACAATTCAGCGCTTGGACGTGCCATGGCGATGGTGCGCGACCTCCGCGCGCGGTGCCCCTGGGACCGGGCCCAGACCCGGGAAACCCTGCGGCCTTACCTGGTGGAGGAGGTGCTCGAGCTGGACCACGCCATCGGCCACGGCGATGCCGACGACATTCGAGGCGAGCTCAGTGACCTGCTCCTCAACCTGGCGTTTCAGCTCGTCATCGCCGAGGAGCGCGGCGAGTTCACCGCCGATCGGGTCGCCGAGGAGCTCGAGGCCAAGATGCGGCGTCGCCATCCCCATCTCTTCGACCTTGGGAACGCTGAGCCGTGGGAACGGATCAAGCGGCGAGAGCGACGGGGACGGACACTGGACGGCCTGGTCCCGACGCTGCCGCCGCTGCTGCGGGCCTATCGACTCCAGGAGCGCGCTGCCGGGGTGGGATTCGACTGGCCCGACGTGCAGGGGCCGTTGGCCAAGATGCGCGAGGAGCTGGTCGAGGTGGAGCAGGAGCTGGCCGAGCGTCCTGATGAGATGGAAGACGTCCGGTCGGTCGACCCCAACACCCCGCGCGCGACGCCGAGCGACCGGCTGATCGACGAGATCGGCGACTTGCTCTTCACGGTGGTGAACCTGGCGCGCAAGGCCGGCATCGAGCCGGGGGTCGCGCTGGACCGGGCCAACCGGAAGTTCCGGGAGCGCTTCGAGCAGGTAGAGACATTGGCCGAGGCGCGCGGCATCGACCTGGCCGATGCCGGGCTTGAGCGTCTGGACGCCCTGTGGGACGAAGTGAAAGCGCGCGAGTAGCTTTACGGGTAGAGCCGGTGGATCTGGCGGGGAAAGGCGATGGCCTCGCGGATGTGGGACAGTCCGCAGATCCACGCGACGGTCCGCTCCACGCCCAGACCGAAGCCGGAGTGGACGAAAGTGCCGTACCGGCGCAGGTCGAGGTACCAGCGATAGGCCTCGGGATCCAGCCCCTGCTCCCGGATGCGGCCTAACAGTCTATCGTGGTCGTCTTCGCGCTGCGATCCACCGATGATCTCGCCGTAGCCTTCCGGCGCCAGGCAGTCGTTGTTCAGGACGGTCCGGGGATCTGCGGGGTTCTCCTTCATGTAGAACGCCTTCACCTCGCGCGGATAGTTGAAGACGAAGACGGGGCGATCGTACTCCCGGGCCAGGAGGGTCTCGTCGTCGCCGCCGAGGTCGGCGCCCCACACGATGTCGGAGCCGAGCTGGTTGAGCCGGGCGACCGCATCGGTGTAGGAAATGCGGGGGAACGGCGGGCGCACCCGCTCGAGGGGCGCGGTGTCGCGCTCCAGCTCCTTCAGCTCCTCCCCGCGGCGCTCGAGCGCCCGCGCCACCACATGGCTGACGAACGCTTCCTGGAGCCGCATGTTCGCGTCGGAGTCGTTGAACGCGACCTCCGGCTCCACCATCCAGAACTCGGTCAGGTGGCGGCGGGTCTTCGACTTTTCGGCCCGGAAGGTGGGCCCGAAGCAGTACACCTTGCCCAGCGCGGCCGCGGCGGCCTCGACGTACAGCTGCCCGGTCTGGGCCAGGTAGGCCTTCCCCAGGTCGAAGTAGTCGGTGGCGAAGAGGTTGCCCGCTTCCTCCCCGATGGCGCCGGTCAGGATGGGGGTGTCCACCAGGGTGAAGCCCTCCTGGTGGAAAAAGTCCCGGATGGCCTGCTCGACTTCGTGCCGCACCTTGGCGATCGCCACCTGGCGCCGGCTGCGGAGCCACAGGTGTCTATGCTCGAAGAGGTAGGTCGTCCCATGCTCTTTGGGGGTGATCGGGAAGTCCGGGCTGGGACCCAGCAGCTCGAGGCCGCTGAGGGAGAGCTCGTACCCTCCCGGCGACCGCGGCTCCTCCCGCACGACGCCGGTGAGCGCCGCGCTCGCTTCGTGGGTCAGGGCTCCGAAGCGCTGCCAGACTTCGTCGGCCACTTCTTTCCTGGACAGCACGCCTTGCACCACGCCGGATCCGTCGCGCAGCACCACGAACGCGATCTTGCCGCTCGAGCGGGTCGTGACGACCCAGCCGCGGACCGTCACCGTCGCGCCGACGTGTGCCCGCAATTCGCCGATCTGGATCGCCGACATGTCTCGTTCGCTGGACGGAGAGGGTTGGCCCACGGAGCGTTGAGTCTAGTCCTCCTGGTGGGGAGCGTCAACGCGGCCTGCCTGCATGCCCCGACGCCTCCGGTGACCCCGCCGACCGCCACCACCTCGGCCAATGCCCCCGCTCAGGTCTGGGCCAGCCGGGCCGGCCGGCGCTTCACCGGCGAGCTCACGCTGGACCAGGGGATGCTCTACGGTGCCGGGGTGGATCGGAAGGTCTACGCGGTGGACCTGGAGACGGGGGCCGTCAAGTGGTCGAGCCGACTCACCGGGATCGTCGCCGGGGGCGTGATCGTTTCCGGTGACACCGTGTATGTAGCCAGCACTCGGCCGGAAGGGCGGGTCAACGCGCTCGACCGCAACACCGGTCAGCGGATCTGGCGCGTCAACGTGGGCTTGGTATCCGCCCCGCTCGCCCTGGTCGATCGAACGCTTCTGGTCGCGAACCAGCGGGGCGAGCTCCTTGGTCTCGATCCCAAGAACGGGGCTCGCCACTGGCGGCGGCAGACAGGGCCGGCCTTCATCGCGCCGATTCCCGTGGATTCCGGCGAGGTGGTGCTGGCGACGCCCGACTCCCTGTTCCGCATCGCCACCGGCGATGGCGCCGTTCGGCGGCGGGTGCGCGCGCCGGGCGCCGTGGTATCGCCCTGGATCCGGATGCGCGGCGCGCTGGTGGCGGGAACGGCGGATTCGCTCGTCCTCGCCGTGGATCCTGATTCGCTGCTGGTC
>Ga0310810_10003366_pt1 | contig 17433 bp, 13 predicted proteins | sample NCmetagenome_FD_207641 | JGI IMG/M metagenome (GOLD analysis project Ga0310810, IMG submission 207641) | Soil microbial communities from experimental microcosm in Duke University, North Carolina, United States - NC | ecosystem: Engineered > Artificial ecosystem > Soil microcosm > Unclassified ... | reverse complement strand
CTTAACGCGCCGACTCAGACAGGCGAGTCGTAACAGTCGTTGCATTCGCCTGTATTCGGGTCGATGTAGCAGACCTTGACTCCGCCACCCGGTAGCGGCCGAACTCCGCAGATTTTGCGATGTTCAGCGGCCGCGGCGCCGGAGAATATGAGCCAATGCTTCTTTTGGCTTTCGGAAAGTTCGTCGAGAGATTCTCGACTCCGAGTAAAGCCCCTTCTCTTGGCACCCGCGGCAGTCAATGGAATATTATGACGATGCGCCTTGGCACCTTTCGCTGTCTTTGCCATAGGACTCCCCCTTCTCGATCAAAAGATCAGTTTCTGCCGGTCCTCACTGCGATTCCGATCTGCTGTGCCTGGTGAAGGTTTGCCGCGGCGGGAGCGAGTACCAGACGCCCCGAGGGCGTCTTTTCCGCCGGGCCTAACGTTATTAGCAGCTCCTGAATGCGGTTTCGGCGCGCTGCAAGGAAGGCCGTGTCTGTATTTGCAGTAACTCGCACCAGTTTCCACACGGGCGTCACGCTGCCGCTTGTCAAAATTTCGAACTTCACCAAATGCGAGATAACATCCTGACCGAGGGGTCCCTCACTAGAGTCCGGGAACCGAACGGTCGAAGTAAAGTTCGGTGCAAGTGCTGCAAAGAGCCATTCTTTTAGTTTGAGATCGCTTTCGATTACCAAGAATCCAGGAGCTGCTTTTGACGGAATACATGTTGTGCCAAGCGGGCCTTTCTGCGCCATCAACTCTCGTACGGTGAAGAAGAAATGAACGGTGCCCGTCCGGGTCGCTTCGCTCGATATTTCTGTGCCCAGACCCGTGCTGAGAAACTCATCAGGATTCAGCGGTTTGATGAGGCTCACTCCGGGATTTAATCCCGTTTTCTCTACCGCTGTTAAAGTGAGATTTACCTGAGCCCCCCAACCGGCCAGAAATGCGGTCCGTCTTGGAAGATTAAATCGCTTCGCATTGGCCTCATCCTGTCTGATGAGTTCATAAATTCCCTTGCGCAGCTCGCAACGCACTTGGGCTGCAATGTTAAGGACCTTGTCCCCCACGTCATCTTCGGAGGCCCAAAATTCCGTGAGTGGCGGCACGAAGGCTCCGCAACTCGACAGCCCCCCTGATAACAGTAGCAAAGCAGCGAGGCGCGCTAAAAATGTCTTCGTGCCACCGCGCACAATTGAAATCATGGCCTGCCCCCTTGGGCTGGCCTCGTCTGCTTTTGGCCGAAGGCCAGCCGTAGCTCTCATTAAAGGAACGCAAAGGCCGAATACAACCCTTAATTATCATTGCCTCAGAATCTCGCGCGCACTGTGGCGGGTCGACAACAGTCGAACTGAACGGCCGCAGACCCCAGGGACTAACTTTGCAGCCCGCCGCCGGCCGCTCGCGGCCACCTCAGGATGACGGTCAGCGCTCGCGGAGCGCCTTGATTCCCAACTCCTCCGCCAGCTTGACGAGTTGTACCAACAACGCCGCCGACAGCGGCACGCCATCCCGTGTTCGGTCTTCTCGCGTCTGCCGGCGCCGCTCGCCGGGCATGCGGATTTCATCCACGCCCGGCAGGCGTTTGCTCTCCTTCAGCTCGCGCACGTGCCGGTCGACCTCCGCCTTGTAGGCCGCGAGCGGCAGGAAGCGCGCAATGTCGAGCGCCAGAATGAAGTGGCCGGTGTTGGTTTCACTGGCATCGTCGGCGTTGAAGTCGATCACGTCGGCGCCGAACGCCGCGCGGTTGAGCGGCCCCGCGAGCAATCCGAGCATCACGGCGAGCCCGCTCCCCTTGTAGCCGCCGATCGGCAGCAGCAGGCCTTCGGCCGCGCGCTTCGCGTCGACGATGTCCTCGCCGGTCGCGGTGTTGACCAGCCAGCCCTTCTCCATGGGCTTTCCCTGCAGCGCGTAGTTTTTCACCGTACCGTAGGAGACGACGGTGGTCGCCATGTCGAGCACCATCGGCCCCGCACCCGACGGCACACCGATCGCCAGCGGGTTGGTGCCGAGCAGCGGATCGGCGCCACCCCACACCGCCATGTGGTTCGCGTTTGCGACCGCCGCATACATGCCGATCATTCCGTGCGTAGCAGGCATCTCGGCGTAGAGACCGGCGGGACCGGCATGATTGGAACGCCGCACACCGACCCACGACACGCCCGTCTCACGCGCGATTTCGATCGCAGTCTCGGCCGCGCGCGACATCACAAGATGACCCATGGCGTTGTCACCATCGACCAGGGCGGTCGCCGGCGCCGTGCGCTGCACCGTGATGTTCGGCCTCGGATTGAACCCGCCGGCTTTGAGCCGCCGCACGTATTGCGGCAGACGGAACACGCCATGCGCGTCCGCCCCGGTCAGGTCGGCCTCGCCCATCAAGCCCGCACAGACTGCCGCATCGGCGCGCGGCAGGCCTGCCGCGGTCAGCGAATCCTCGATCAGCGAACGAATCGCCCCGATCGACACGCGGCCGGATGCACTTTGGCTCATTGGGAAATCCCCTTTTCCCGTTTTGTTAACGCCGATTGCCGGGCGAGCCCACGGCCTGATGCAGGCGGTCGTTCTCGTCCCCATATAAATTCTGACGGTGCAACGGAAGGAAGGCTTCCATGGGCACGCGCGTCGTCATCGTCGGAGCCGGGTTCGGCGGCCTGTCCGCCGCGAAGGCCCTCGCCAAGTCTCCGTTCGACGTCACCGTCATCGACCGGCACAATTATCATCTGTTCCAGCCGCTGCTCTATCAGGTGGCGACCGCAGGCTTGTCGCCCGCCGACATCGCCTCGCCGATCCGCGGCATCCTGGCGCGCGCCCCGAACGTCAGCGTCATTCTCGGCCGCGTCTCGGGCATCGACACCGAGCGGCGCGAGGTGCTCGCCGACGGCCGCCGCATTCCCTATGACACGCTCATCCTCGCAACCGGTGCGCAGCACGCCTATTTCGGCCACGGCGACTGGGCGGCCCACGCGCCGGGCCTGAAGACCATCGACGACGCGACCTACATCCGCCGCCGCATTCTCCTCGCCTTCGAGAAGGCCGAAACCGAGACCGACCCGGCCGAACGCGCCCGGCTCCTGAATTTCGTGATCGTCGGCGGCGGTCCGACTGGCGTCGAGATGGCGGGCGCGATCGCGGAGCTCGCCAACCGCGCGCTCGCGAAGGACTTCCGCGCAATCGACCCGCGCTCCGCGCGGATCGTCCTGGTCGAGGCCGCGCCCCGCCTGCTCACGCCGTTCGATCCCCCGCTTTCGGCCGCCGCGCGCACATCTCTCGAGCAGCTTGGTGTCGAGGTGCGCACCGGCGCACCGGTCACGGCGCTCGACGATTCGGGTGTGTCCATCGGGACGGAACGAATCGAGACACGCACCGTCGTGTGGGCGGCGGGCGTGATGGCCTCGCCGGCAGGCCAATGGCTCGGCGCGGAGACGGACCGCGCGGGGCGCCTGAAGGTCACGCCGGACCTCTCGGTGCCGGGACACCCAGACATCTTCGTGATCGGCGACACCGCCGCGCTCAACGATGCAAAGGGCAACCCCCTGCCCGGCGTCGCGCCGGTCGCAAAACAGCAAGGCCAATACCTCGCCCGGCTTCTGCGGGCGCGCGAAGCCGGCAAGGCCCTGCCCCCGTTCCGCTATCGGGACTACGGCATCCTCGCCACCATCGGGCGCAAGCGCGCCGTCATCCAGATGGGCCGCTTCAAGCTGACCGGCTTTCTCGCCTGGGTGCTGTGGAGCGTCGCGCACATCTATTTCCTGATCGGCTTCCGCAACCGCTTCGTGGTCGCGCTGAACTGGATGTGGAATTACGTGACCTTCCAGCGCGGCACACGCCTGATCACCGGCATGTCAGGCGCGAAGGTTGAGGAATTGCCGATGCCGGCCGACGAGAAGGAGATCCTGCGCCGCGCGTCGTGAACCGCGTCACGCCCGCCAGAGATCGGCGCGCCAGCGCCAGGAGATCAGCAGCGTGAACAGAAGCCCGACGAGCGCATAGAGCGTCGCCGTTGCGCGAAAGCCCATGGCGCTGATCAGCTGGCCGGCGCCAAGCAATCCGAGCGGCAGGCTGTAGATCGCCATCATGCGCACGCCCATGACGCGGCCGCGGAAGCGTTCACCGGCTTCCCGCAATAGCGTGATCTGCAGCGGGGTCATCGAGAAGCTCTGCATGAAGCCCGCGAGGATCAGGAATGGCAGCGCCAGCAGCGGGGTCGGCATCTGCGCGAAGATGAGCAGCATCACGTACCACAGCGACGAGGACGTCATCATCAGGCGGGTGAGCCGGGTCGCGGAGCTGACGTGGCTGAGGAGAAGCGAGCCGACGAGGGCGCCAACCGCAAAGCTTGCCACCAGATAACCGAGCCAGGTCTGGTCGACGTGATAGACGTCGCGCGCCACGTACGGCATGAGGCCCATCGTGAGCGGGAACGCCGAGAGATTGGTGAGAAAGGCAAGCGAGACGAGCGCCAGCAGGATCGGCGTAGTCCAGGTGTGCGCCAGTCCTTCCTTGAGGTCGCGCCAGGGCGACTTCCCTTCCAGCTCTTCCGGGGTCATCGCCATGGTGATGTGCCGCCGCACCGGCTCGACGTCGCCGAGCATCAGCAGCGCGCCGACGATGTAGAAGCCCGCAACGATCATGTAGGCCGGCGCCATCCCGAACAGCGCCACGATGCTCGCGCCGGCGAGCGCGCCGACGACGCGTGCCGAATCCTGCGTGGTCCGCGACATCGAGAGCCCGCTGACCAGCGTGTCGGCCGGCATGCTCTCGGCAATCAGCGCGCCGCGCACGCCGATATCCGACGGGCGCACCAGGCCCATCATCAGAGTGACGACGACCACGACCAGCGGGCTGATGTGCCCGGCCAGGATGAACGCGAGGAGCGTCGAGGCGAAGACCGCGTAGGAGGCCCGCATGCCGAGAAGCAGCGACTTGTGACCCAACCGGTCGCCCGCGACGCCATAGAGTGGCGCGATCAGAGTGCCGAGATATTGCGACGCCCCGAACAACGTGAGCCAGACCACCGACTTCGTCTCGACCAGCACGTACCAGCCGAGGATGATCGTCTCCATCTCGAACGCCCACGAGGTGAGCAGATCGGCGGGCCACTGAAATCGGAAGGCGCGCACCCGGAACGGCGCCAGCATCGACGAGCGCGTGCGCGGCGCGGCTTGCGCCGTGGTCATCTGAGGCTTGTGGAGAGAAGTCCCGGTCCGGTCGAGCATGTTGAGGTCGGTGACGCCGGACCTCACCGCCCGGCCGAGTCGGACCTTAGACGATTGGCGCAACCTCGCTAGCCCCGTGGCGCATGGGGCCTGTGCGAAGCTGCATCACATCAGCTTTTCCTCGCGGAACACCTCCGCCGCGACGCGATGCGCCTCGTTCGCGACCGGAATGCCGCAGTAAAGCGCCAGCAGCAGAAGCACGTCCTGGATCTGCTCCATTGTGCAGCCGTTCTTGAGCGCGCCTTTCAAATGCACGCGCAGTTCGTTCGGGTGACCCGCCGCCGCCATCATGGCGATCATCGCGAGCGACTTGGTTGCAAGCGGCAGCGCCGAGCGTTGCCATACGTCGCCATACGCGTAGGCGTTGATGACGTGCTGCAGCGGCCTGCCGAAATCGCCGAACGCGCTGCTGCGCTGCTCGACCGCCTCGCGGCCGAACAGCTCTTTGCGCAGCGCAAGCCCGCGCTCGTGTTGCTCCTGGATGTCCATGTGTGTGCTCCTCGTGGTCGCGGCATCATGCCACGACCGGAGCCCTCAGGAGGAGCGCCGGCGGCGCGCCATCAGCACCACCACCACGGCGAACGCGGATGTCGCCGTGTACATCATGAAGGCGTTCAGATAGCCGATCATCGCCGATTGCCGGTTGATCTCGGCTGCGAGCTTCGCCAGCCCCGAGACCGTGTCGGCGTTCCACATCCCGGTCATGTTCGGCATGGTCAGCACCGGATTGAACGGCGTGATCATCTCGCTCATGCGGCTGTAGTTCGCGCCGGTGGTGCGCACGATCTCGGCGATCGAAAGCGAGATGAAGAAGCTCGATCCGATATTGCGCAAAAGGTGGAACACTGAGGAGGCCTCGGCACGATCTTTGGCCGCGAGCGTGTCGAAGGCGACCATCGTGAGCGGCACCCACACGGTGCCGACCGCGAAGCCCTGCACGGCGCTGTTCAGCATCAGGGTCTCCATGGTGACGTTGAGGTCGAACGTCAGCATCCAGAGGCCGGCGAGCGTCTGCAGGCCGAAGCCGAATGCCATGGAGATGCGGGGATCGATGCGCGCCATGAATCCCGCCGTCATGAAACCGACCGTCATGCCGACGCCGCGCGCCCCGATCACCTGCCCGACCAGCGCGTCCGGAAAGCCGATGTACGTCTGCAGGAGCGGTGGCAGCAGCACCATGGGGGTGAAATTCAGCATGCCGTAGATCGTGACCAGCACGAGCCCGATCGCGTAGTTGCGGTCCTTCAGGAGCTTCAGGTTGAGGAACGGTGCGCTGGTGGTGAGGCAGTGAAACAGGAACACGTAGAACGCGACCGCCGCCGTGAGGCACTCGACGATGATTTCGGTCGAATCGAACCAGTCGAGCCGCACGCCGCGCGCCAGCACAAGCTGGAGCGAGGCGAGCGCCACCGAGAGCGCGATGAATCCGGTCCAGTCGAAGCGCGCATTGCCGGGCTGTCCGCCCGCGCGCAATGTCACCTGCATGCCAATCAAGGCCGCGATCCCGACCGGCACCAGCATGTAGAACGCCCAGCGCCAGCTGTAGGCCTCCGCAAGATAGCCGCCGAGGATCGGCCCGAATACGGGCGCGACCGCCACCGCCATTCCGAACAGCCCGAGCACGACCTGGTGCTGCCGGCGCGGGAAGGTGTTGAGCAGGATGGTCTGCGACAGCGGCACCACAGGCGCGCCGGTGCCACCCTGGATGATGCGCCAGAACACGAGCGTCTCGAGCGACTGCGCCATGCCGCAAAGCATGGTCGCGAGCGTGAACACGCCGATCGACCAAACCATCACGCGCTTTTCGCCGAATCGCGCCACCAGCCAGCCGGTCATCGGCGTCACGATTGCGGTCGCCAGGATGTTGAAGGTCATCGCCCAGGCGATCTCGTCCTGGGTCGCCGACATGGCCCCCTGCATCTGCGGCAGGATGGTCGAGGTGGTGAGCAAGGCCGTCCCGTAGAGGGATGACGCCAGCACCACGGTGGTCAGCGTCAGGACGCGCTGCGCCGTGGTGAGGCCGGATGCCGCACCGGGATCGAAACTTGCCGCCGTGGTCATGTGCGGTGCGCGCCCAAGCGATGCAATTGTAACCTAGCTTACTAATTCGCTTCCCGCTACAATTCCTCTCATGCCCAATACCGACGACTACATCGGGGTCGTCATCTCCGACGTTGCACGGCTGATCCGCACCGCCTTCGACCGGCGCGTGCGCGAGCTCGGCATCACGCGCGCCCAATGGCTCGCGCTCACACGCCTGCACCGCTATCCGGGCGTCTCGCAGTCCGAGCTTGCCGACCTCATGGAGATCGAGCGCGCCAGCGCCGGACGGATGATCGACCGGATGGAAGCGAACGGCTGGGTCGAGCGCCGCGCCCTTGACGGGGACCGGCGGGTCAAGCGCGTTTATCTGACGGCCGAGGCCGAACAGGTGCACCGGCGCATCTGGCGCGTCGCGGAAGCGACGGTCGAGCATGCGCTGAGCGATCTGTCCGCGCCGGAGGCCGATCAACTCATGCAGCTGCTCACCCGCGTGAAGAAGACGCTGGTGGACGACGCGGACCGGCCCGCGTCTCGAAATGGGGCCGTGAACGGCAAAGCGGCCCGGAATGGGCGCCATCTGGGGAGTGCGGCGCCGTGATGCGAAGCCTGCGCCCGCTCGCGCTCATCGGCGTGCCGCTGCTCGTGGTGGCGGGCGCGCTGATGTTCTGGCTCAATGGTGGCCGTTACTCCTCCACCGAGAATGCCTACGTCAAGGCCGACATCGCGCAGATCGCCAGCGAAGTGGCGGGACGCATCGTCGAGGTCCGCGCGCAGGATCATCAATTCGTGGCGGAAGGCGAAGTGCTGGTGCGGCTCGATCCGGAGCCCTATCGACTGGTTCTGGCGCGCGCCGACGCGGAGGTCGATTCCGCACGTGCCATCGTCGAGGCGCTCAAGGTGAGCCTGCGCGAGACCCGCATGGACGCCCGCGAGACCGAGAACCGCCTCACCTATCTGGACGTGCAGGCGAAGCGCCAGCACGACCTGTCCGGCCGCGGCGTTTCATCAGCGGCGCGGGTCGAGCAGGCGGACAGCGAGGCGCAGCAGGCGCGCGACCGTCTCGCGATGCTGCAACAGCGTATCGCGCGGGCCGAGGCGGCGCTCGGCGGCAATCCGGATCAGCCGACCGACCGCTACGCGGCGGTGCGCGAGAAGATCGCGATGCGCGATCGCGCCGCGCTCGAGCTTTCGCACACCGAGATCAAGGCGCCGCGCGCCGGCACGGTGGTGAATTTCCGCCTGCAACCGGGCGAGCAGGTCAAGGCGCAGACCGCATTGTTCTCGCTGGTCGCCGACCGGCGGCCATGGGTCGAGGCGAACTTCAAGGAAACCGACCTCACCCATGTGGCGGTCGGGCAGCGCGCCACCGTGGTGCTCGACATGCATCCGGATCTGACCTGGGAGGCCGAAGTCGAGAGCATCAGTCCGGCGACCGGCGCCGAGTTCGCGATCCTCCCGCCGCAGAACGCGAGCGGAAACTGGGTGAAGGTGGTGCAACGCCTGCCCGTGCGGCTGCGGCTGCTCGAGCGGCCGGGCGAGCCGCCGCTGCGCGCCGGCATGACCGCCTATGTCAGCATCGACACCAAGCGCCAGCGCAGCCTTTCGGCACTGTTCGGCAATGGAGCCGCGGAAGCGGCGAAGCCGTAACCCTATTTCCGCTCGAACCCCGCCGCCTCGCGCACCTTGTCCCAGCGCGCATATTCGTCGGCGAGAAATTTTCCAAAAGCCTCCGGCGTCGAGCCCTGCACCGTGACGCCGGCCTTGGTCAGGCTCTCGGCGATTTTCTTCTCGGCGATGATCTCCATCAGCGCCTTGTTGAGCTTCGCGACCACGGCGGGTGGCATGCCGCTCGGGCCGAACACGCCATACCAGCTCGTGACGTCATAGCCCGGCAGCACACCGGACTCGATTGCGGTCGGCACATCCGGCAGCACCGCGACGCGGTCCTTGCCGGTGACCGCCAGCACCTTCATGTGCCCCGACTGCACCTGCCCGATCAGCGCCGGCACCGTGTCGAACAGCACATCCACCTGCCCGCCGAGCACGGCCGTGATCGCCTCGGGCGAAGTGCGGAACGGCACGTGCAGCATGTTGACACCCGCGGTCTGCTTGAACAGCTCGGCGGCGAAATGTTGCGTCGCGCCGAAGCCCGGACTCGCGAATACGATCTTGCCGGGCTGCGATTTCGCGGCGGCGACCAGATCCTTCACCGAACCGGCGGCGAAGTCCGGGCGCGTCACGATCAGGAAGCTTCCCGTCGCGACCAGCGCGACCGGATCGAAGGCCGTAAGCGTATCGTAGCGGATCGACTTGTTGATCGTTGCCGCGATGATCTGACCGGCGGTCATGATGCCGAGCGTGTAGCCGTCCTTCTCGGAGCGCGCGATATACTCGTTCCCGAGCGTGCCGGCGGCGCCCGGCTTGTTCTCGATCACTACCGGCTGGCCGAGTTTTTCCTGCAGGGCTTGCCCGAGGATGCGGCCGACGATGTCGGAACCGCCGCCGGGGCCGAACGGGATGACCATGCGGATCGGCCGGTTCGGGTAGTCCTGTGCGGCGGCCGGTGCCGCGCCGAGCGCCAGCGCGCAGGCAAGGCCGAATATGTGCTTGAGCATGTTTCCTCCGGAATGCGCACTGCGGCGCTTGCGCCAAGTGTGCAGCGAGCAACCCATTGAGTCGAGCGCATCCCTGCGATGCCTGGGCGCGCCTGGCATGATGACGCTTCGGGCGTTAGTTTCGCCCCTACCGGCATACGATCCCAAACCCCATCTTTTGGCAAAGCGCGAGCCGCGAGAACCGCGGAGCGCAACATTTTTTGAGTTGAGGACACCCACCATGAAATTCGGCGTCGGCCAGCCCGTAAAGCGTTTCGAAGACCAGACTTTGATCACCGGCAAGGGCCGCTACACCGACGATCTGTCCTTCGAGAACGCCGCGCATGCCTATGTGCTGCGCGCACGCGTCGGCCACGCCAATATCCGCAACGTCGACGCGACCGCCGCAAAGACGATGCCGGGCGTGCTGCTGGTGCTGACCGGCGAGGACGTGAAAGCCGATGCGCTCGGCGATGTGCCCTGCCACGCGCCGCTCAACAACCGGGATGGATCGCCGCGGCACGACACGCCGCGTCCGGCGCTCGCCATCGGCAAAGTGCGGCATCTCGGCCAGCCGGTCGCACTTGTCGTCGCCGAGACATTGGCGCAGGCGCAGGACGCCGCGGAGGCGATCGAGATCGGCTACGAGGAGCTGCCCGCCGTCACCGATGCGCGCGCCGCGATGGAGACAGGCGCGCCGCAACTGTTCGACGGCATTCGAAACAACATCGTGTTCGACTGGGACAACGACACCTCCGACTTTGCCGCGACCGATGCGGCCTTCGCCAAGGCCGCGCACGTCACCACGCTCGAAATGGTCAACAACCGCGTGGTGGCGAACTCGATGGAGCCGCGCAACGCGATCGGCGATTGGGACGCGGCCGCGGGCCGCCCGGTGCTTTACACCGGCACGCAGGGATCGCACTTCGTGCGCGATCCGCTCGCCGAGGCGGTGCTGAAGCTCCCGAAGGAGAAGCTGCGCGTCGTCACGCCGCCGAATGTCGGTGGCGGCTTCGGCATGAAGGCCTTCGTCTATCCCGAGCAGGTCTGCGTGGTGTGGGCCGCCGAGAAGCTGAAGCGGCCGGTGCGCTGGCAGTCGGACCGCTCGGAAGCGTTTCTCTCCGACAACCAGGGCCGTGACCATTTCACGCGCGCCGAGCTGGCGCTGGACGAGAAGGGCAAGTTCCTTGGGTTGCGTGTCTCGCTGATCGCCAATGTCGGTGCCTATCTCTCGCCGATGGGCCCGTTCATTCCGACGCGCTCGACCGACCTCGTGTCCGGCCTCTACACCACGCCCGCGATCGCCATCAACGTGAAGGGCGTGTGCACCAACACGGTGCCGGTCGACGCCTATCGCGGTGCCGGGCGGCCTGAGGCCTCGTACCTGATCGAGCGCCTGGTCGATGCGGCCGCGCGCGAACTCTCCATGGCGCCGGACCGCATCCGCAAGATCAATCTCATTCCGAAGAAGGCGATCCCCTACACGTCGCCGACCAAGCTCGTGTTCGACAGCGGCGAGTTCGTCGAGATCATGCAGGCCGGCATGGAAAAAGCGGACTGGGCGGGCTTCAAGGCGCGCCGCCGCGAGAGCCAAAAGCGCGGCAAGCTGCGCGGCATCGGGATGGCGACTTACACGGAGCGCTGTGGCGGCGGATTCCCGGAAACCGCGTCGATCGAATTCAAGGATGATGATCGCGTCGAGCTGGTGATGGGAAACCAGGAGTACGGCACCGGCCTCGTCACCTCGTACAAACAGGTCGTCTCGGATCGGCTCGGCATCGATGCCGACCGCATCGACGTGATCTACGGCGACTCGGACCGTAGCCCACGTGGGCTCACCGGCGGCTCGCGCGCGCTGCCGGTAGGCGGCTCCGCGCTGCACGAGGCCTCGCTCAAGATCATCGACAAGGGCAAGCAGATTGCCGCGAACCTCTTGGAGGCTTCATCGGCCGACATCGAATTCGGCGACGGGCAATTCCGCATCGTCGGCACTGACCGCCATGTCGATCTGTTCGATGTCGCGAAGGCCGCGCGCGATCCCGGCAAGCTCCCGCCCGGCATGGAGCCGGGGCTCGATACCACCCAGGTGCAGAACCCCGCCGGCGCGACCTTCCCGAATGGCTGCCACATCGCTGAGGTCGAGGTCGATCCGGACAGCGGGGTCACCGCGATCCTGCGCTACACCATCGTCGACGACTTCGGTGACGTCATCAACCCGCTGCTACTCGAGGGTCAGGTGCACGGCGGCGTGGCGCAGGGCATCGGGCAGGCGCTGCTCGAGGAGACCGTCTACGACGACAATGGACAGCTTCTCTCCGGCACGTTCATGGACTACGCGATGCCGCGCGCCGACAACTTGCCGAACTTCTCGTTCTCGACTCGAAACGTCCGCTGCAAGGCGAACCCGCTTGGCATCAAGGGCGCGGGCGAGGCCGGCGCGATCGGATCACCGCCGGCGATCATCAACGCGATCGTCGATGCACTGCATAGCCGCAAGCCCGAGATCCGCCACATCGACATGCCGGCGACACCGTCGCGCGTCTGGCAGGCGCTGCACGCAAGTTAGAGCTTTCTTGGCGTGATCTTGCCCGAAAACCGGTATCCACTTTTCGGGATCACGCCTTACGTCGCCTTCGGGTCGCGGTCCGATGCGAGCGGAAAGAGCCGATGCACCTGGGCGGCCTCGGCGGGCCGCTCGCGCGTGATCTCGACACCGACGCTGCCCGGCCCGAGGTCGAGCTTCTCCACGCGCACCGTCGCGCTCGTCACGCGCGGATGTGCCAGCAGCACGGCGGCAATCCGCTCGGCCAGCATCTCGACCAGCGGGATGTGATCTTGCGCGACGATCATGCGGATCGAATCCGTGATGATGTCGTAGGAGAACACGTCGCGCATGTCCTCGGGCGCATGACTTGCGCGCAGCACGCGCACATCGACGGAAAAGCGCACGTCCTGCGGCTTCTCGCGCTCGCGCGCATAGGTGCCGATACGCACCGGCAGCACGAAATCATGCACGAACACGCGGTCGACGCCCTCCTCCTTGTGCGCATCGCTCGGATAGCCGCGCGCGGCAAGCAGCCGGTAGTCGACTTTCGCGGGTGCCGAGGGATCGTGCGGCAGCTGTTGAGCATCGCCGGAAATCAGCCCGCGGATTTCATCGATGCTCAACTGGCCGGCGGCAGCCGTACACAGGCCGCCGCAGCCGAGGATGTCGGGTGCGAGCAGCAGCAGGCGCGGGATGTCGGGCGGCTCGAGGGCGCCCGCGAACCCCGCGAGCAAACCTTTCGCGCGCGCCGCCTCGATGAAGTTTGCCAGCGCCGGGATATCCATGACGTCGAGCAGACCCTGCCCTTCCCGGCGCGGCGTATGCAGCAGCACGCCCGCAAACCCGGCGCCGGCGATCAGCGAGATCAGCTCCTGATCGAAACCATCGTCCGCGAAGACGACGCCCAACAGCTTGGCGCGGCGCGCAAGCACACCGAGCGCACGGATGCGCTTCGGCCGGTCGGCATCCCGCACCAGGGCGACTTCCACGTAGTCCGCGCCCATATCCGCCATCGCCGCAACAGCAGGACCATTAGCCTCGCTTGCGACGGCGCTCACCGCACGCCGCCCGGCAACCGTAGCGACGATCGCGCGCACGGCGTCCGGCGAAATACCGGCGAATGCACGGCTTGGATCGCGCGCACCGATGATGTCGGCGCCATGCGCGATGGCGATCTCGGCTTCCTGCGGACCGCTCACGCTGGCAAGCATCAAGGTCATCGGACTTTCTTTCGCGTCGGACACCGGCCACTCAGTCGTCGTACTTGATATAGGCGAAACGCTCGTCGTTTTCCGGCGTCCCTTCGAGCGCGCCGCCGCTCTTGCCCGGCCGCCAATGCACCACATCCTCGATCTTCTTCGCCAATTCAAAATCCTTATCGGTGATCCCCTTGGCCGAATGATTCTGCAGGCGCACTTCGAGAGCAGCGTACGACGCGAGAATGTCGGGATGATGCCAGGCGGCTTCGGCAAGATGACCCACGGTGTTGACCACCATCAGCGTGCCCTTCCAGCCGGCCGTTCGGTACTTGCGGCAGATGTGGCCCTTGTCGAGAAACCAGTGCGGCAGATCGCGCTTGAGCCGCTCGGTCACCTCGGCGTCCGAATATGTCCGTTCCTTTTCGGCCATCGCGTTCTCCTTTGGCACCACTGTAGCCGATTTAGCTCAATCGTGCCCCCGGCACCGCGCCACGCAGGTCGAGCGCTGCCAGGAATTCAGCCCGTGTCTGTGCCTGACGCCGGAAGACGCCGAGCATGCGGCTGGTCACGAGGCTCGCGGCGGTCTTGTGCACGCCACGCGTCGTCATGCAGCCGTGCGTCGCCTGGACCACCACGGCGACGCCGTGCGGTTTCAGCACTGCGTTCAGGCAGTTCGCGATCTGCGCGGTGAACCGCTCCTGGATCTGCAGGCGCTTGGCATAGGCCTCCACGAGACGCGCGAGCTTCGAAATGCCCACCACGCGATTGCGCGGCAAATAGCCGATGTGCACGCGCCCAACGATCGGCGCCATATGGTGCTCGCAGTGGGACTCGAAACTGATGTCGCGCAGCACCACGACCTCGTCGTAGCCGCCGACCTCCTCGAATGTGCGTTTCAGAAAGGCCTCCGGGTCCTCGGCATAACCTGCAAACCACTCCTCGTAGGCGCGGGCGACCCGTGCAGGCGTCGCCGCCAGCCCCTCGCGCGCCGGATCGTCGCCTGCCCAGCGGATCAGCGTGCGCACGGCGGCCTCCGCTTCGGTACGGGATGGGCGGGAGGGCTTGCTGCGAGAGCTCTGCGCCTTGGCCATGCGTGCCTCCATGCGGGACCAGACAGATCAACGCGCGAGCCGTCCAAACCGTCCGGCCAGTTGCGAGCCATGAGCCGCGACGGCGAGACGCGGAAGCCCTGATCATGATCGCGATCACCGCGCCTGATTGAGCGCGGCCCGGCAGGAACGCGGCCGAGCCGAAGTTGCAGCATCACTGCTCCGATGTCCCAGGTTCCGGGTGCGGAACACGCATCCCGCTGAATCCAAAATAATTTTCAAACCGACGGAACGATTTCCGGATCCCACGAATTGAGCCGCAGTTAGGTCGGAGTGCGGGCTATCGGGCACGGCGTTCGATTCGGGGCTGGATGGACATTGCGGTCAACCGGCTCAGGGTTGGGGGCTTCGCTTTACCCAATCGCCTGATATTTCAATGCGTTAACGGAGCGCGGTCGCGCCCGTTCGGGAGACGCCTATGACGATGACCACCGATGTCCGACCACGCAAAAAGTCCGGGCGTCCGCCATCGCCTCCTCAACACGGCCCTAACGGCAAAGCGCCATTCGACCTGAATAACCTGCTCTACGCCCTCCAAGCCATGAAGGTTGGCGACTTCTCGGTCCGGATGGCCGGGGACCAGCTCGGCATCGAGGGCAAGATCGCAGACGCCTTCAACGAGATCGTGGCCGCCAATGAGCGCATGTCAAAGCAGCTCGAAAAGGTCGGACAGGTGGTCGGCCGTGAGGGGAATACCCGCCAGCGCCTGCGCCTGGGGCTTTCGGGCGGCGCCTGGGGCGAGATGGAGGCCTCGGTCAATACGCTGATCGACGACCTGCTCTGGCCGACCCGCGAGGTGACTCGCGTCATCGGCGCGGTCGCACAGGGCGATCTTCTGCAAACCGTCCGCCTCGACGTGGAGGGCCGGCCGCTGAAGGGCGAGTTCCTGCAGTCCGCGAACATCGTGAACACCATGATCCGCCAGCTCGGTGTGTTCACCTCCGAGGTGACGCGCGTGGCGCGCGAGGTCGGCACCGAGGGCAAGCTCGGCGGCCAGGCGCAGGTCACGGAAGTGACGGGGGTCTGGAAGGACCTCACCGACTCAGTCAACTCGATGGCCTCAAACCTGACCGCGCAGGTGCGCAATATTGCGGACGTCACCATCGCGGTGGCGAACGGCGACTTGTCGAAAAAGATCACCGTCGACGTGCGCGGCGAGATCCTGCAGCTCAAGGAAGCCATCAACACGATGGTGGACCAGTTGCGCTCATTCGCCTCGGAAGTGACGCGCGTTGCGCGCGAGGTCGGCACCGAGGGCAAGCTTGGCGGCCAGGCGATCGTGCCGGGCGTGGCCGGGACCTGGAAGGATCTCACCGACAACGTGAACCTTCTCGCCGGCAACTTGACCACGCAGGTGCGCAACATCGCGCAGGTCACGACCGCGGTCGCCCGCGGCGACCTCTCGCGCAAGATCACCGTGGACGTGAAGGGCGAAGTGCTGGAACTCAAGGACACCATCAACACGATGGTGGACCAGCTCAATTCGTTCGCTTCGGAAGTGACCCGCGTCGCACGCGAGGTCGGCACCGAAGGCAAGCTCGGCGGCCAGGCGCAGGTGCCAGACGTCGCCGGCACCTGGAAGGACCTCACCGACAACGTCAACTCGATGGCCGGCAACTTGACCTCGCAGGTGCGCAATATCGCCGATGTGGCGACCGCGATCGCGGGCGGCGACCTGTCGCGCAAGATCACCGTCAACGCCTCGGGCGAAATCTTGCAGCTGAAGGAAACCATCAACACGATGGTGGACCAGCTCAATGCGTTCGCGGGCGAAGTGACGCGCGTCGCGCGCGAGGTCGGAACCGACGGGCGCCTTGGCGGCCAGGCGAACGTGCTCGGCGTTGCCGGCACCTGGAAGGACCTGACCGACTCGGTCAACTCGATGGCATCGAACCTCACCGCGCAGGTGCGCAATATCGCCGAGGTGACGACCGCGGTCGCGAGCGGCGACCTCTCCAAAAAGATCACCGTCGACGTGCGCGGCGAAATCCTCGAACTGAAAGACACCATCAACACGATGGTGGACCAGCTCAATGCGTTCGCCGGCGAAGTGACCCGCGTCGCGCGCGAGGTGGGCACCGAGGGCAAGCTCGGCGGTCAGGCGATCGTGCGTGGCGTCGGCGGCACCTGGAAGGACCTGACCGACTCGGTCAACTCGATGGCGTCGAACCTCACCGGCCAGGTGCGCAACATCGCCGAGGTGGCGACCGCGGTGGCCGAAGGCGATTTGTCGAAGAAGATCACCGTGAACGTGTCGGGCGAAATCCTCCAGCTGAAGGAGACGCTCAACACGATGGTGGACCAGCTCAACGCCTTCGCCGGCGAAGTCACGCGCGTCGCGCGCGAGGTCGGCACCGAAGGCAAGCTCGGCGGACAGGCGCAGGTGCCCGGCGTCGCCGGCACCTGGAAGGACCTGACCGACTCCGTCAACTCCATGGCCGGCAATCTGACCGCCCAGGTGCGCAACATCGCCGAGGTGACCACGGCCGTGGCCGGCGGCGACCTCTCGCGCAAGATCACCGTCGACGTGCGCGGCGAAATCCTGCAGCTGAAGGAAACCATCAACACGATGGTGGACCAGCTCAATGCCTTCGCGGGCGAAGTCACGCGCGTCGCGCGCGAGGTCGGTACCGAAGGCCGGCTCGGCGGACAGGCCAACGTGCCGGGCGTCGCCGGCACCTGGAAGGACCTGACCGACTCGGTCAACTCGATGGCCGGAAACCTGACCGCGCAGGTGCGC
>Ga0310810_10003365_pt1 | contig 17434 bp, 19 predicted proteins | sample NCmetagenome_FD_207641 | JGI IMG/M metagenome (GOLD analysis project Ga0310810, IMG submission 207641) | Soil microbial communities from experimental microcosm in Duke University, North Carolina, United States - NC | ecosystem: Engineered > Artificial ecosystem > Soil microcosm > Unclassified ... | reverse complement strand
TCCCGCCGCCGGAGGCGGCACCGCGCGCGCCGACGTCGAGGCCGTCCTCTCGCTGCTTCGCGAGCGCTTCGGGACCATCGATGTCGCCGAGACCGGGCTCGATCACCCGACGGCGACCGAGCTGGGCCAGCGCGCCGTGGCGGAGCGCTATGACGTCGCGATCGCGGCGGGCGGTGACGGTACGGTCGGCGGCGTCGCCCGGGCGCTCGTCAGCACCGATGTGACCCTCGGCATCCTGCCGTTCGGCACGTTCATGAACATCGCGCGCGCGCTCGAGATCCCGCGCGACGATGCCCGCGCCGCGGCCGAGCTCATCGCGAGCGCGGCGATGCGTCGGATCGACGTGGGCGAGGTCGGCGGGCAGGTGTTCTTCGAGGCCGCCGGCATCGGCCTCGACGCGGACGCGTTCAATGCGACGCGGGCCGTGCAGCGCGGCCAGCACGGCATGGCGCTGGCCGCCCTGAGCGCGCTCGTGCGCCGGCGGAGCGCGCGCGTCCGGATCGAGGTCGACGGACGGGCGCGGACGCATCACGTCCTGCAGGCGGTCGTGAGCAACGGACCGTTCTACGGGTGGGGATTCGAGGTCGCGCCGGGAGCCGTCGTCGACGACGGCAAGCTCGACCTGGTCATCTTCGGCGACAGCAAGCTGCGCGTCCTGCGGGAGCTGATCGCCGCGGCCGTGGATCGCGATCGGGCGGCCCGAGGCCGGCGGTACCGCGGGGAGCGGATCACGTTCTCCGCCACGCGCGAGCTGGCGGTCCACGCCGATGGCGTCGTCGTGGGGAATCTCCCTCAAACGTTCAGCATCCGGCCGAAGGCGCTGCAGGTGTTCGCGCCGGGCGCGCGATGACCTGTTAACGGCGTGTAAGAGGGCCGCCGGGAGCGCAACTCCCGGCAGCGCCATCCGATACCTCTCATAGAACGCCCGCACGCGCGGGCAGCTCTTGGGAGAATGAAATGAACGCAGCGTCGATCCTTCGCTCGAAGACCGTCGCCATCGCCAGCGCCGGCTTCCTCGGTGCCGGGCTCCTCGGCGGCGTCGCGCTCGCGGCCGTCCCCGCAACGGCCGACACCGCCTGGACGACCGCGCCGAACACCGCGCCGTCAGCGCAGACGACCGACGAGAAGGCCCGGGCCAAGCTCAAGGCCGTGCTCGACGCGCTCGTCGCGAAGAACGTCATCACGCAGGCCCAGGAAGACGCGATCGTGTCAGCCCTCACCGCTGACCGTGCGGCGCATCCGAAGCTCCGCGAGTTCGTCGGCGACGTCGCGAAGGAGAGCGTCAGCTACCTTGGCCTTCCGGCCGAGCAGGTGAAGCAGCAGCTCCGAGCCGGCAAGAGCCTCGGCGACATCGCGAACGCCACCCCGGGCAAATCGCGCGACGGCCTGCTCGCGGACCTCGACGCGAAAGCGAAAGATCGGATCCAGGCGGCCGTCGCTGCCGGCACGATCACCCAGGCCCAGGCCGATCAGCTCACGCCGAAGGTGCTCGAGGGGATCGTCAAGGTCGTCGATCACGCGGGCTCGCCGAAGCCGACCGCGACGAACTAGCGACCACCATCCCTTCCCTCCTCCGCAGCAGCCAGGCGCCGCTCGTGCGGCGCCTGCTGCGTTCCGGCTCGGATGACCGATCGGTCATGACCCGCGACCGGGAGTCCGCCACCATCCCATCACGGGCCGGCCACGTGGGGTGGCCGGCTGGAGGCGCCATGAACACGAAGCAGCAGGCCGTCGCGACCGAGGTCCCCGCGGGCAAGCCGTGGGTCCTGCTGGTCGAAGACGAACCGATCCTGAGCACGCTCGTCGGCAGGCTCCTCGACGAGGCGGGGTACGAGCACGAGTCGATCTCCGACCACGCCGGCATCGCCGCCGCGATCGCCCGCCGGCATCCACGCTGCATCATCCTGGACAGCGATCCCGGGTCCAGGGGGCACGAGCGCTCGTGGGCCGACGCCGCCGCCATCCGGCGATCGCACCCGGAGCTGCCGGTGCTCATGTTCACCGCCGATCCGGCGTCCATGGCCGAGGCTCGCGCCGGCACGACCGCGCGGAGCAAGGCCGCCGGCTACACCGGCGTGATCGACAAGCCGTTCCTGGTCGTCGAGTTCCTCGCGACGCTCAAGCACGCGGTCGCGGGACCCCATCTCGCCTGGCCGGCTGAGGTCAAGGGCATCGCCAGCGAGGCGATCAGCGTGTTCCCGGCATTGGATGGTCCAGGCTCCGCCGATTGGGGTGCCGCTGATTTCTTCAGCATGGCGGTCCACGAGCTGCGTACGCCGCTCACCTCGATCGACGGGCATGCCCAGCTCGCCCAGCGCTTCCTGGAAAAGGATCCGGTCCGCGCGGCCGACTCGCTCACGCGGATCCGCGAGCAGAGCAAGCGGATGACCCGGCTCATCGCCGATCTCCTCGATCGCGCGCGGGTGAGCGTCGGTGCGCTCAGCCTCGAGGTCGTGACATTCGATCTCGGCGTCGCGACCGCGATCACGATCGGGCTCGCCGACGCGAGCGAGCGCCCGCGAATCACCTTCACCACGCCCGCGCCGTTGCGGATCCAGGGCGACCCGGAGCGGATCGCGCAGATCGTCGCGAACCTGCTCGACAACGCGACGCGCTACAGCGCGCCGGGTTCGCCGATCGGTGTCGCCCTCACCGTGGCCGGCAACGAGGCCCAGATCCGCGTCACGGACCAGGGCGTCGGCGTCCCCGAGGACGAGCGTGAGCGGATCTTCGCACCGTTCTACCGGGCCTCGCGGACGCGTGAGATCCCGGGCACCGGCCTCGGTCTCCACATCAGCCGGCGGATCGCCGAGCAGCATCACGGCCGGCTCTGGCTCGAGTCCACGAGCGAATCGGGGAGCGTGTTCGTCCTCGCGCTCCCCATGGCGGGGACCGCCCGATGACCGGCGATCGCACGACCAACGTGACCGTCAGACCGCCGGCGGGGGACCCGTCGTCCGTGTGGACGGCGACCCGGGTCATCACGCTCGTGTTCACCGTGATCGAGGTCCTGCTGCTCATCCGGTTCGTCCTCAAGCTCCTCGCCGCGAACGCCGATCAGGCTCTGGTCTCGCTCATCTACGGCGTGACCGATCCGCTCATCGCGCCGTTCCGGGGCATCTTCGCGCAGCCGTCCGGCACGCCGGTCGTCGAGATCGCGACGCTGCTCGCGATCGTGTTCTTCGTGCTGCTCGCGGCACTCATCGTCGCGGTGGTCCGCGCGACCACGGGCCGGCGCGGCGAGCCAACGCCATGACCGTTCGGGTGAACTGGCCGCGCAATCAAATGGGCCAGCCGGCGACCGCAACGCCGGCCGAGGCGATCGTCCGGCTCACCGCCAAGCTGTCGAAGAACCATGGCAGCGCGAACCGGCTGCGCATCCGGACCCAGATCGCAGCGGAGCAGGCGCTCCAGGCGAGCTAGTCCGGCTCGAGCACCGCCGTCGCGGCGGGATACGTCCCGAGCACCTGGACCCACGCGCAGCACGTCTGCATCAGCGCGATCGCCTCGCTGGCCGGGCTGCGCGCGGGATCGCCCTCGAAATCGAGGTAGAAGACGTAATCCCACGGCGCCGCGCGGCTCGGCCGCGACTCGATCTTCGTGAGCTGCAGGCCCGCGGTCGCGAACGGCTGGAGCGATCGGGTCAGGGCGCCCGGGACGTTCGCCGTCGCGTACGCGAGGCTCGTCTTGCTCGGGCCGGCCCGCAGCGCGCCGGGGATCCGGCCGCTCGCGTCCGCGTCGCCGGTCCGGGCCAGCGCGAAGAATCGCGTGAAGTTGTCCGCCGTCGTCTCGATGCCCTCCGCAAGCACCGCGAGCCCGTACGCGCGCGCGGCGCGCTTGCTCGCGACGGCGGCCACGCTCGGATCGTCGCCTTCCGCGACCTCGGCAGCGGCTCCGGCCGTGTCGTACGCGACGACGGGCTCGATCCGCCGCGCGCGCAGGTACTCGTCGACCTGGGCGAGGGCTTGGGGATGCGAGCGCGCGCTCGTGATGCCATCGAGCGTCGCGCCGGCCCGCGCGAGCAGGCAGTGGCGAACGCGCACGACCGTCTCGGCGATCACCTGCAGGCCGGCGTGCCCGCGAAGCAGGTCGTACACGTCGACGACCGAGCCGGCGTGGGTGTTCTCGACCGGCACGACCGCGGCGCCGGCCGCGCCCGATCCGAGCGCCGCGAACACGTCGCCGAACGTGCGGGACCCGACCGGCGTGTCGCGCGGAAAGAGAGCCTGTGCCGCCGCTTCGGAGTACGCGCCCGCGACGCCCTGGTACGCGACCTTCACCGCGCGTAGACGGCGGTGCGCCACTCCGGATGCGACGCGTCGTCGCCACGGGCGATCGCGAAGTAGCGGTCACCGATGGCTTTCGCGATCGGCCCGATCGTGCCGCTGCCGACGGGCCGCCCATCGACCTTCACGCACGGCGCGACCTGCGCGCCGGTGCCGCAGAAGAAGAGCTCGTCCGCGATGAACAGCTCGGTGCGGTCGATGGGCCGCTGGACGAAGGCGTAGCCGAGCTCGCGCGCGAGATCCTCGATCGTCTGGCGGGTGATGCCTTCGAGGATGTCGTCGGTCACCGGCGGGGTGATGAGCGCGCCGTCGCGCACCATGAACAGGTTCGAGCCGCCGCCCTCGGAGACGTGACCGCCGCTCGTCAGGAAGATCGCCTCCTCGGCGCCGTGCTCGGCGGCCTCGTCGACCGCGAGCGCGGTGTTGATGTATGCGCCGCTCACCTTGGCGCGCGCCGGGATCGCTTCGTCGGAGATGCGCCGCCAGCTGGTCGTGTGCGCGGCGAGGCCGCCGGTCGAAAGGTACCCGCCCATTGGGAAGGCGTAGATCCCGAACCCGTCGCGGAGGCCGTGCAACGCGACCTTCACGACGCGCGCGGCCTTGTACGCCAGGGGCCGGATGTAGACGTCGCTCGTGAAGGCGTTCCGGCGGAGGAGCTCGAGGACGATCGCGGAGAGCTCGTCGGCGTCGCCGGGCAGCCCGATGCGGACGATCCGGCACGATCGGGTCATCCGCTCGAAGTGCTCGCGCAGCCGGAACACGTAGAGCTGCTCGGCCGGCGCGTTCCAGTACGCCCGGATCCCCTCGAAGACCCCGGTCCCGTACTGGAGCGCGTGCGTCGCGATGCTGACCTTCGCGTCCGCGAACGGCACGAACGCGCCGTCGAGGTACGCGACCCCGGCCTCGGGGATCTCGTTGGCCGGACCGGGCGCGCCCTTCACAGCCGGGCCACGGCTTCCTCGCGGTTCCACAGGCGCTGCGCGAGCTGGAGCGCGACGAGATCGGAGAGCAGCACCGCGACGACGCCACCGGCGATGAGGCCCGTGGGGATGTTCCCGATCACGCTGCTGATCGCGGTCAGGCCCACGACCACGCCGGCGAGCACGAGGCCGGCGATCTGCTGCGCCGCGCGCTGGCTCGGGACGCGTGCCGATACGACCATGACCCACGAGCCGAGGCTCAGGATGAAGAGGACCGACAGGCCGAAGAGCTCGGCGATGGTCACCGGATCGAGCACCTCCGCGATGCGTGCGGCGCCGAAGCGCTGCGACGCCGCCGCGTAGAACGTCAGCAGGGAGACGATCGAGAGCGCGGCAGCCGGCGCCATGACCCCGATCAGCTTGCCCGCGACGATCTCGATGTCGCGGATCGGCGCAGCGAGCAGTGGCACGAGCGTCTGGGCCTCCTTCTCCGCCGCGAACGAGCCCGCCGCGGCGTTGATCGCGGTCGCGGCCGGTAGCAGCGCGGCCTGTAGCGCGAACACGAGGATGAACTCGTTCGGAGCTCCCGCGGCGGATCGGTTCAGCTGGATGAGTGCGATCGGCAGCGCGATCAGGAAGAGCGCGCGGACGATCGACGCGCGATCGCTGTACTGCTCGACGATCTCCCGCCGCGCGAGAAGGAGTGCCTTCATGGCTGCCGGCTTTCCTTGATGATCGCCAGGTACGCGTCCTCGAGCGAGCGCGTCTCCGCGTTCACGCTGATCACGCGCGCGCCCGCGTCGAGCAGCGCGCGGAGCGCGCGGGTGTTGCTCTCGGCGGGATCGTCGGCGCTCCACCGCACCTCGAGCCGGCCGTTGGCGGGGCTCAGGCCGTCGATGGTCACGCCGGCGCCCGCCAGCGCAGCCCGGACCGCGGTCTCGCCGGCCACGAGCTCGGCGCGGAACGCCGGCCGGCCGGCCGAGCGCAGCTCCTCGGTCGCGCCCTCGCGGACGATCCGGCCGCGGTCGACGATCACGACGCGGTCGGAGATCCGCTGGGCCTCATCCAGATCGTGCGTGCAGAGCAGGATCGCGCGGTGCTGCGCGCGGAGCGACACGATGAGCTCGCGAAGGGTCTGGGTCATCTCCGGGTCGAGCGCGGTGGCCGGCTCGTCCAGCAGCAGCACCGGTGGCTCGTGCACCAGCGCGCGCGCGATCGCGGCCTTCTGCTTCATCCCGCGCGAGAAGGCCGCGAGCTTCGTGTCGAGCATCGCCGTCAGGGCCATGAGCTCGACCAGCTCGGCGATCCGCGGACCGGGAGCCGACACGTCGTACAGCCGCGCGAAGTAGGTGAGGTACTGCCGGAGGGTCATGCGTTCGTACAGCGATGGGGAATCGGTGACGAGCCCGCAGCGCGCCCGCACGGCGTTCGGGTGCTCGCGGACCGAGAGGCCGTCCACGATCGCCTCGCCCTCCGTGGGTGCCAGGATGCCGCCGATGATCCGGCTCGCCGTCGTCTTCCCGGCACCGTTCGGGCCGAGGAGCGCGACGATCTCTCCGCTCCGCACCACGAATGACGCGTGTGAGAGCGCGGTGAAGGATCCGAACCGGCGGGTGACATCGCGGACCTCGATCATCTGGTGAGACCGAGGATATGGGTTAGCCTGCAACTCGTGGATGTCGTGCTCTCGCTGCACGGCCGCGTCGCGACCGCGATCGTGTTGTACCTCTCGGTCGTGGGCCTCTGGGGATTGTGGCTCGGCCTTCGCGGGTCAGGGCCCACGCCGAGCTTCATCGGCGCGCTCGTGATCTTCGAGGTCGCGGCCGTCGCGCAGGGGCTGCTGGGGATCGCGCTGCTTTTCCTTTCGCGAGGGCCGTCGCAGTCGCTGCACATCCTGTATGGCTTCGCGCTGGCCCTCGCCATCCCGCTCGCCGCGACCATGGTGCGCCGGCGCGAGGGCCGCACGGCCTCGCTGACCTTCGGCCTGATGGCCCTCTTCGCGGCCGGGCTCGCGATCCGCGGGATCACGACCGCATGACCGTCATCGACGAGCGGCCCGACACGTCGGTCGCCGCGCTCCAGGCGCTCAACGATGACTTCCTGTATTTCAACGTCGCGGGCTCCGGCCCGACCTTCCCGGTCGCGCAGCGCGCCGCGGAGGCGTACCGCATGTGGATGAACGGGGTCGGGATGTTCTCGCACGTCGGGTACGACTCGTACAACGCCGAGCTCAGCGCGACGAGAGAGGCGCTCGCTGCGTTCATCGGCGATCCGGGAGGCGCGTCGCGGATCGCCCTCACCCAGTCCGCCACCGATGGGCTGAACACGCTCATCGCGTCGCTGCCGCTCGAGCCTGGCGCGCTCATCGTCACCACGGCCGAGGAGCATCCCGCGGCACTGCTGCCGGTGTACCGGCGCCAGGATCGCGGGGATCGGGTGCGGGTCGTCGCCCTGCACGACGACGAGCGGTTCCTCGAGGACGTGGCTCGGGGATTCCGCGACGGCGCGCAGGCCATCGTGCTGTCGCTGGTCTCGTGCCGGACGGGCCGGCGGCTGCCGGTCGAGGCCGTGTGCCGGCTCGCGCGCGACGCGGGCGCGATCAGCGTCATCGATTGCGCGCAGGCGCTCGGCCAGATCCCGGTGGACGTGCAGGCACTCGGCGCGGACGCGACCGTGTTCCTCGGGCACAAGTGGCTGCACGGCCCGCTTGCGACGGGTACCTTCTGGGTCGCGGATCCGGGCCGGTGGACGCCGAGCCGCGTCGGCTGGCGGTCGCGCGCCGACCACGACCTCGAGGGCCACATGAAGCTGAACGACGATGCGACGCGCTTCGAGATCGGCACGGTGGACGTCGCCGCGTTCGTCGGCATCCGCCAGACGCTCGCGGTGCATCGCGCGCTCGGCACCCGCGTCCGCGATCGCGTGCGGGAGCTGCGCGCGCGGGTCCTTCGGGCGGTGGGTGACCTGCCGCTCGATCTCCTTGGCCGGGCCGACGATCCTACTGGCATCGTCGTGGTGCAGCCGCGGGCCGGCGGCGCGGCCGACATCGTCCAGCGGGCCTGGGATGAGGACCGCGTCGTGATCAAGCACGTCGGCGACCAGTCGATGGATGCGATCCGGATCTCGTTCTGGGCGCTGCATCGCGACGCGGACATCGACCGGTTGGCCGGCGTGCTGTCGAAGCAGCTGGCGGTCAGGGCGTGACGACGCCGCTGCTCGCCAAGCAGGTGGCGATCGTCACCGGTGGCGGGCGCGGGTTCGGGCGGGCCATCGCCGAGACCCTCGCGAGCCTCGGCGCGAACGTCGTGATCGCGTCCCGGAACGCACCCGAGCTCGACGAGGTCGCGATGGCGATCAAGAAGCAGGGTGGCAAGGCGCTCGCGCAGACCGCGGACGTCGCTGACGAGCGCCAGGTCCAGGAGCTCGTGCTCGCGGCCGAGCGCTGGGTCGGGCCGCCCTCGATCCTCGTGAACAACGCGGGGGTCCTCGATCCGATCGGGCCGCTGGCCGAGACGAACGGCTCGTCCTGGCTGCGCAACATCGCGATCAACGTGGGCGGCACGTACCTCGTGACCCGCGCGGTCCTGCCGGGGATGCTCGACCGCGACTACGGGCGCATCGTCAACATCTCGAGCGGCGCCGCGGACCGCGCGAGCGCCGGGTGGAGCGCGTACTGCGCGGCGAAGGCCGCCGTCGACCAGCTCACGCGGGTGCTCGCGCTCGAGCTCGACGGCAGCGGCATCGCCGTCAGCGCGTTCGACCCCGGGCTCGTCGACACCGCGCAGCCCGGCCGCGTCCGGCCGCCCACGCCGCAGCCGTACGACCCGGCGCGCGTCGTCGCGTATCTCTGCCTCGGGGCGACGCAGCGCAATGGCTCGGTCGTCGAGATCGGGGACACCGAGATCGTCGCCGCGGCGGAGGCGGCGCTCCGCTAGGAGCGGCTCAGGCCTTGCCCGCAGGTGCGTAGCCGCGCCGCTTCGCGATCGCACCGGAGAGCAGCTTGGTCACGCGCTCCGGGTCGGTCACCGCGCGCCGCTCGAGCTCCTCCGCCGGCCGGCCGATGAGCCCGCAGGTCGCGCAGTCACCGTTGCCATCGAGCCGGGCGTGGCAATGCGCGCAGTGGACCTCGAACGCGCCATGCGGCCGGAACAGCTCGAGACCTTTGGCCTCCGCGAGGAGCGCCGCGAGCTCGGCCACGGCTATCCGGCCGAGAGCACGACGGACTTCTTCTCGAGATAGCCATCGAGGGCCTCGAGGCCGTGCTCCTTGCCGAACCCGGATTGCTTCGAGCCGCCGAACGGCAGCTGGTCGTACGCGACCTGGATGTCATTGACCCACGTGTAGCCGGCCTGCAGCAGCTCGATGGCCTTGCGGGCCTTGGCGAGATCCTTCGTCCAGATCGAAGAGCCGAGACCGTACACGCTCGCGTTCGACTTCGCGATCGCCTCGTCGAGGTCGTTCACGATGACGATCGGCAGCGCCGGCCCGAACACCTCTTCCGTGAGCATCCGCGAGTCCTCGCTCACGCCCGTCAGGACCGTCGCATCCATGAACCAGCCGCGCTCGAACTCCTTGCCCTGCGGCCGCGTGCCGCCGGCCAGGACCGTCGCCCCCTTCTTCACGGCATCGGCGACCTGGGCCTCGACCAGGGCGCGCTGCTGCTCGGTGTGCAGCGGGCCCATCTTGGTCCCCTCAGCCAGGCCGTCGCCGACCTTCCACTCCTTCTTCGCCCGGTCCGCGATCTTGGCCATGAACTCCTCGGCCACCGACGCGAACACGTAGACCCGCTTCACCGCGAGGCAGGCCTGGCCGGCGTTGAAGAACCGGCCGATGGCCGTGGCCGCGGACGCGCGCCGGATGTCGGCGTCGTCGCACACGATCATCGGATCACTCCCGCCGAGCTCGAGCGTGATGCGGGTCACATTGTCGGCGGCGAGCTTCATGATCCGCTTGCCGGTCTCGGTCTGGCCGGTGAACGCGATCTTGTTCACCTTGGGGTGCGAAACGAGTGCGTCGCCGATCTCGGCGCCGCTCCCGTGCACGATGTTCAGCACGCCCGGCGGCAGCCCGGCCGAGTTGATGATCTCGACCGCCTTCTGCGTCGCGAGCGGGGTGGTGGATGCCGGCTTCAGAACGACGGTGCAGCCGGTCGCCAGCGCGGGGCAGATCTTGTTGGCCATGAGCGTGAGCGGGAAGTTCCACGGCGTGATCGCGGCCACGACCCCGATCGGCCGGCGGATGGTGAGACCGAACTTCCCGGGGTCGTCGAGCGGGACGTAGTCGCCGCGGATCTTGTCGGCCAGGCCGGCGTAGTACTCGAGGTTCTCCTGCACCCGCGACGCTTCGAGGATCGCGTGCGCGAGCGGCTTGCCCTGCTCCTGCGACAGGAGCTTCGCGATCTCCGGGACCGCGGCCTTCATCTTCTCCGCGGCCGCGTGCAAGATCGCCGCGCGCTTCGTCGGCGGCAGGCTTGCCCAGGCCGGGAACGCCTTCGCCGCGGCCTCGACCGCGGCGTCGACGTCAGCCGCGCTGCCGCGCGGGATCGAGTCGACGACCGAGCCGTTCGAAGGGTTCTTGACCTCCATCGTCTTGCCCGCCTGCGAGTCGACGAGCTCGCCGTTGATGAACATCTTCGCCATCCGATACCTCTCCGAACCTGCTGCTACCGGCGCGCACGTGCGCGACTTCGGTGCTTAGATTGTGCCGGAAATCCGCGCGCGTGCGTTCGGGAGGTCGCCATGTCGGTCGTTCGGCTGGAGCTACGGGATGCCGTCGGGCACATCGTGCTGGACCGGCCGCCGGCCAACTCGTACGACAAGGCCTTTCTTGACGATCTTTCGCTTGCCATCGACGCGGCGCGCTTCGATCCCGCCGTCAAGGCGATCGTCGTGCGCAGCGCGTCGGAGAAGTTCTTCTCCGCCGGCGCGGACGTGAAGATGTTCGCGTCGACCGACAGCGAGTACCAATTCGCGTTCGTCATCCACGCGAACGAGATCATGGGCAAGTTCGAGCGGACGCCGAAGATCGTCGTCTGCGCGATCAACGGCCATTGCCTCGGCGGCGGGCTCGAGATCGCGATGTGCGCCGACATCCGCATCGCCGCCGAGGGCAGCTACAACATCGGCCTGCCCGAGGTCACGCTCGGGGTGCTGCCCGGGACCGGCGGGACGCAACGGCTCCCGCGGCTCATCGGCCGGCAGAAAGCGCTCGAGCTGATGATCCGCGGGAGCACCGTGCAGCCGGCCGAGGCGAGATCACTCGGCATCGTCGACGAGGTCGTGGCCCCGGACAAGCTTCAGGAGCGCGCGCACGAGATGGCGTCATTCTTCTCGACCGGCCCGACGTTGGCGATCGGGCAGATCAAGCTCGCGACCGTGCTCGGCGGCGGGATGCCGTTCGAGAACGGGATGCTCTTCGAGCACGCCGCGGTCGGGCGCCTCTTCGCCTCGGAGGACGCGCGCGAAGGGGTGACCGCGTTCACCGAGAAGCGCAAGCCGAACTACAAGGGAAAGTGACGACCCTCGTCTCCAAGATGGAGACGATCGAGAGCTCGCCGCTCCTTCCCGGCACGCGACCGATCACCCTGCACTACCGGGACGGTGGCGCCGGCGAGCCGCTCGTCATCCTGCACGGCGGCTGGGGCTACGGCTTCTACCCGTACGACGACGCGATCGCGACGCTCGGCCGGCGCTTCGTGATCCCCGACCGCACCGGCTACGGGCGCTCGCCGCACATCGCGGAGCTACCGGCGGAGTTCCACGTTGCCGCGGCGGTCGAGACCGAGACGCTGTTGGATGCGCTCGGGATCGAGCGCTGCGCGCTCTGGGGGCACAGCGATGGCGCGATCATCGCCACCCTGCTCGCGCTGCGGTCACCGGAGCGCTACAGCGGCCTCGTCGTCGAGGCGATCCACCTGGATCGGGCGAAGCCCCGCTCGCGCGACTTCTTCCTTCGCATGCGCGACGACCCCGACTCGTTCGGCGAGCGCGTCGCCCGCCGCCTGGCGGAGGACCACGGCGAGGACTACTGGCGCACCGTGCTCCACGCAGGAGGGCAGGCGTGGCTCGACATCGCGAAGACGCCCGACGACGACTTCTACGAAGGCCGGCTTCAGGAGCTGCGCGTTCCGCTGCTCGTCGTGCACGGTGCCGACGATCCGCGCACCGAGCCGGGTGAGCTCGACCGCATCGAGCGCGACATCCCCTCGGCGCGGATCGAGCTGCTCGCCGGCGCCGGCCACAGCCCGCACAGCGAACGGGGCTCGGCCGCCCGCTCGACCGCGCTGGTCGCGAATTTCCTCGCCTCGGTCCCAGTGGTATAACCATTTGCCAATTCACCCCTGCGGCCCATCACGGGCGGGGGCGGGAGATCGACCATGGCCATAGCCGAGCGGCCGACCCGGACCTTCCGTGATCTGCGGGACTGGCTCACGCGCATCGACGGCATGGGGGAGCTGCGGATCATCCGGGGCGCCCGCGCCGAGGACGAGATCGGAATGGCGACCGAGCTGGCCGGCCGCGTCCACGGCACGCCGGCCCTCCTGTTCGACGAGATCCCCGGCTATCAGAAGGGCTTCCGGGTGCTGTCGAACGGCCTCGGTTGGTTCCCGCGGCTCGCGCTGACGCTCGGGCTCGATCCGAAGCTCTCGCCCGAGGAGCTCGTGCGGGCATGGCAGAAGCGGGTGTCGGAGGGCATCACCCCGATCCCGTCGGTCGAGGTGAAGGACGGCCCGATCTTCGAGAACGTCAAGCGCGGCGCCGACGTCGACATGACGATCTTCCCCGCGCCGAAGTGGCACGAGGATGACGGTGGGCGCTACATCGGCACCGGCAGCTTCGACATCACGCGCGACCCCGACAACGGCTGGGTGAACCTGGGCTGCTACCGGGTGATGGTCCATGACCGCAACAAGCTCGGCTTCTACATCTCCCCGGGCAAGCATGGCCGGATGCACCGCGACGCGTGGCTCGCGCGCGGCGAGAAGATGCCGATCGCGTTCGTCGCCGGCGGTGACCCGCTCCTCTTCCTCGCGGCCGCGACCGAGGTCCAGTTCGGGCTCACCGAGTACGACTGGGCGGGCGGCGTGCGCGGCGAGCCGTATCGCGTCGTGAAGGGTCCGGTCACCGGACTGCCGCTGCCGGCCGACGCGGAGATCGTCATCGAAGGTTGGGTCGACCCCACGGAGCGGATCGTCGAAGGCCCGTTCGGCGAATGGACCGGCTACTACGCCAGTGACGCGCGGCCCGAGCCGTTCATGGAGGTCGAGGCGCTCTACTACCGCAACGACCCGATCATCCTCGGCTCGCCGCCGAACCAGCCGCCCGACGAGCAGTCCTTCTATCGGGCGTTCCTGCGCTCCGCGCTGCTGCGCTCCGAGCTCGAGGCGGTCGGCGTGCCGGGGATCAAGGGTGTCTGGTGTCACGAGGTGGGCGGGTCGCGGCTGTTCAACGCGGTGAGCATCGAGCAGCGCTACGCGGGACATGCGCGTCAGGTCGGCCACCTCGCCGCGACGGTGCACGCGGGCGCGTACCTCGGCCGCTACGTGATCGTGGTGGACGACGACATCGACGTGATGGACCTGAACGACGTCGTGTGGGCCATGAGCACCCGGTCGGACCCGGTCGAGTCGATCGACATCATCAAGCGCGCGTGGAGCGGGCCGCTCGACCCGCGGATCCCGAAGGACCGCAAGGGCCACAGCTCGCGCGCGATCATCGACGCCACCCGGCCGTGGGAGTGGAAGGCCGACTTCCCGGCGGTGAACACGCCGAGCCCGGAGGTCAAGCGCAAGGCGAAGGAGCGGTTCGGCTACCTCCTGCGCAATGAGCCGCATCCGAGCGACGGGAAGCTGAGCTAGCGGGTGTACGACCGCTCGGCAAAGCTCGCGGCCAAAGGTGTCGTCATCGAATACTGGCTGCAGCGCTCGCACGCCCTGTTCACCGCGGTCCAAGGCGTCGACCTCGAGGTCCGCACCGGCGAGTTCGTCGCGATCGTCGGACCGTCGGGGTGCGGCAAGACGACCTTCCTCAACGCCGTCGATGGGCTCCTGCCCATCGCGGCGGGCACGCTGACACTCGACGGTCGCGCGATCACCCAGCCAGGCGCGGACCGCGCGATGGTGTTTCAGCAACCCGGACTCCTGCCGTGGCGCACGGTGCTGGGCAACGTCATCTTCGGCGTCGAGGCCCAGCGCACGATGGGGAGGGCCGAGTCGATCGAGCGCGCGAAGCAGCAGATCGAGCTCGTTGGCCTCTCCGGGTTCGAGGACGCGTACCCGCTCGAGCTGAGCGGCGGCATGCAGCAGCGGGTCAACCTCGCGCGCGCGCTCCTCACCGATCCGGAGATGCTTCTGCTCGACGAGCCGTTCGCGGCGCTGGACGCGCAGACCCGCGAGATGATGCAGCTCGAGCTGCTGAAGATCTGGTCGAAGACCAAGAAGACCGCGCTCTTCATCACCCACGACATCAAGGAGGCGATCTATCTCGCCGACCGGGTGATCGTGTTCACCCGGCGACCCGGCCGAGTGAAGACCGTCGTCGACATCACGCTGTCGCGCCCGCGCGATCTGCGGATCAAGCGTGACCCGCAGTTCCTCACCTACGAGGATCAGATCTGGGAATCGATCCAGGAGGAGCTTGCGGTGCCGGCCGAGCGGCTCATCGCGGGAGTACCCGCGGCATGAGACGGGCCATCGAGGCCGAGCCGATCGCGGCGCGAGGCAGTGGCGACGCGATGCCCGCGAGGGAGCGGCGCTCTGCCGTCAAGCCCGGCCGGATGAAGGAGTGGGAGCCGCTGATCATCGGCCTGCTCACCGTCGCCGTCGTCCTGACGGTGTGGCAGCTCGTCGCGAACGCGCGGCTCATGCCGGTCCTATTCCTGCCCGGCCCATGGGACGTCGCGCAGGCGTTCGTGAAGCTCTTCCAGCAGGGTGATGTCTGGCTCGACATGGCCACAAGCGGCGAGGAGCTCCTGATCGGCTTCGGCATGGCGATCGTGGTCGGCCTCGTCCTCGGCCTGGCGATGGGCTGGTACACCCGCGTCCAGTACGCCCTCGATCCGATCGTGAACTTCTTCTACAGCACGCCGCGGATCGTGCTCCTGCCGTTGTTCATCATCTGGTTCGGCATCGACATCCAGTCCAAGATCGCGGTCATCTTCCTCGGTGCGCTGTTCCCGATCATCATCAACACGATGGCCGGCGTCCGGAACACGGAGGCCGCGCTCCTTCGCGTCGCGCGCTCATTCGGCGCGTCGGACGCGCTGATCTTCCGCCGCGTCGTCCTGCCCGGCTCGGTGCCGTTCATCCTCACCGGTTTCCGGCTCGGGGTGGGCCACGCGCTCACCGGCGTGGTCGTTGGCGAGCTCATCGCGGCGAAGCACGGTGTTGGCATGCTCGTCGCGATCGCCGGGCAGACGTTCCAGACGCCCAAGATGCTGGCGGGCGTGATGCTCATCGCGGGCACCGGCATGCTGCTCACGACGATCTTCCAGCGCATCGAGAACCGATTCCAGACGTGGCGTCCCCAGATCCGGCGATGAACGAAAGGTGGGCCTGATGAACAAGACGCTCGCGGTCCTCGTGGCGGTGTTCGCGATCCTTCTTGTGGCGTGCGGCGGCGGAGCCGGCGGCCCCGGAGCGACCACCGCGTCGATCCAGCCGACCGTCGCGGCCGCGTCCCCGAGCCCGACCAAGCGGCCGTGCTGCACGAAGGTGACGGCGGCGTACAGCAACATCAGCGCCGACGACTGGCTTGCGTGGTATGCCTTCGAGAAGGGGATCTTCACCGACAACGGCCTCACCGTGGACCTCCAGTCGATCAACGGCGGTGCTCAGACGAGCGCCGCGATGCTCGCGAACTCGATCCAGATCGGGCAGTTCGGCGGCGCCGAGGCGCTCTCCGCGAATGCGGGCGGGGCGGACCTCGTGCTCGTGGCGAACCTCGCTCCGGTGTACCCCTACAAGCTCTACGCGGCGAAGGGGATCACGAGCATCGCCGGGCTCAAGGGCAAGAAGGTCGGCGTCTCCAACGCCGGCGGCTCGAGCGACATCGCGACGCGCGCGGCCCTCAAGTCCGCGGGCCTCGATCCGGACAAGGACGTGAGCATCGTGGCCGTCGGCTCGCACGCCAACCGGACTGCGGCGCTCCTCGCCGGCTCCATCGACGCCGGCGTCGACGACCCGCCGGAGGATCTCGAGCTGGTGAAGGCGGGCCTGACCGTCCTGGTGGACCTCGCCGGGCAGAAGCTCCCGGCCGCGAACACCGGGGTGATCGTGAACCGTGCTTTCCTCACGGCGAACAAGGACACCGTGCAGGCATACGTCGACTCGCTCACGATCGCGCGCGCGAAGATGAAGAACGACAAGGCCGGCGCGACGGCCGTGCTCGGCAAGTACTTCAAGCTCACCGACCAGACCGCGCTCGACGGCGCGTACGACTTCTTCATGAACGAGGTCACGACGGCGTACCTCTTCCCGGACGTCGGACAGTTCAAGGACGCCGTCGCGATCCTCGGTCCTGGCAACCCGAACATCGCCAAGGTCGACCTCTCCAAGATGGTCGACCGCACGTTCATGCAGAGCGCGCAGGACCGGAAGCTCGGCGGCTAGCGGGAACGAAAGGAGGCGGGTCAGTGGCGCAGTTCACCGACCGCATCGAGCCGAAGGACTTCGGCAAGATGCCCGACGAGTATCGCGAGCTGCTGACCCGCCTCCTGACCATCCAGGCCGATTGCGAGATCGGCGGTCCGCACATCTACGTCGATCACTGGACCCTCCGGGCGCCGACCGTGGATGACCAGTGGCGCGTGGCGCGGATCGCCTCGGAGGAGATCGACCATTGCCGCCGGTTCCTTCGGATGCTCGGGATGATCGGCATCGACCGCTCGGACATCCTGTTCCGGCCCCGCTCGAAGCGTGAGGTCGACGCGTTCAAGGTGGACATGCCGGAGTGGGGTGACTTCGCGGCGTTCGGGTTCCTCATCGACAAGGTCGGCCAGTACCAGCTCGACGAGATGGTCGGCTCCTCATACCTGCCGACCGATGACGTGCTGCCGACGATCCTTCGCGAAGAGCTTGGGCACGTCGCGTACGGCGAGCAGCAACTCCAGAAGATGATGGAGACGCCCGACGGCCGGGCGGCGGCGCAGCGGGCGATCGACAAGTGGTACGTGGTCGGGCTCGACATGTTCGGCCGCTCCGAGTCGGCGCGCGACGAGCGCTACATCGAG
>Ga0310810_10003363_pt1 | contig 17436 bp, 13 predicted proteins | sample NCmetagenome_FD_207641 | JGI IMG/M metagenome (GOLD analysis project Ga0310810, IMG submission 207641) | Soil microbial communities from experimental microcosm in Duke University, North Carolina, United States - NC | ecosystem: Engineered > Artificial ecosystem > Soil microcosm > Unclassified ... | reverse complement strand
AGCTCGGTGCCGACGCCGAGTCGTACTGGCCGGCCGCCGCGTGGCGTGCGGCGTCGCCCGCGCAGGTCGGCGTGAAGGCGTCGGCCATCGCCGGACTCACAGAGCGGCTCCGCGCCGGATCGTTAGGCGTCGAGCACTCGCTCGTCATCGTGCGGAAAGGTTACGTCATCGCGGACGAGTACTTCGCCGGCTGGACCGCCGATTCGATTCACACCGAGCAGTCGGTGACCAAGAGCGTGACGTCGCTCGTCACCGGAATCGCCATTGCGCGCGGGGACCTGCGAGGCGTCGACCAGCCGCTGGTCGAGCTGTTCACTCGTTATGCACCGATCGCGAACCTCGACGACCGCAAGCAGGCCCTGACGGTTCGGGACGTCCTCACCATGCGGACGGGTATGGACTGGAACGAGGACAGCTACGCCGGCTCGCCGCTCGAGCAGCTCAACCAGCTGCAGACGGACTGGCTGCGCTTCGTGATCGACTGGCAGATGCGTGAGCAGCCAGGCACGCGATGGCAGTACAATAGCGGCGGCGTCATCGCGCTCGGCGGCGCGATCGGGTTGGCGGCGGGAATCAACACGGCGGACTACGCCCGCGCGTATCTCCTACGGCCGATCGGCATTACTGGGGACAAGTGGGTTCGGGGTTATCCTGATCTCCTGCCGCACACCGGCGGCGGGCTGTACATGAGCACCCGCGACCTCGCGCGGGTGGGCTACCTCGTGCTCCGGCGAGGAAGGTGGAATGGGACGCAGGTCGTGCCGGAGGCATGGATTACGGAGTCCACTCGACCGCTCGTCACGCCAACGTACCGGTTGGGCGGCCGGACATCGAGCTATGGGTATCTCTGGTGGCTGTACGCGCTCGATGGTGGCCAACCCGACGCGACCACGACCGACCTCGTGATCGCGGCGTCCGGCGCTCAGGGTCAGTGGCTCTTCGTCGTGCCGAAGTACGACCTCGTCGTGGCGATCAACGCCGGCATCACGAGCGGGTCGGATCCGGCGCTCGACATGCTGTTCGGGACGATTCTTCCGGCCATGCGTTGAACCTCTCCTGTCTGGAGAATCGCGATCCTCGACCTGCCCGCTTTCCGGGCTGCCGCGCTCGGGATGACTCATGACAGGCGGCCGAGGAGGCTCAGCGCGTTAGGTGTCGCGGCGAACCGCGCGGTGTTGTCGAAGATGCACCAGGTTTCGCGCGAGCGAGTTGCGTAGTCGCGCATTCGAGTGGCCAGCCGGTCGAGGTATGCCTCGTCGTAGTTGGAGTAATAGATCTCCGGCGAGCCGTGGAGTCGCACGTAGACGGTCTCTGGCCAGCCCGCCGGCTCGGCGGCCTCGGGTACGACCGCCGGGTCGGCGGCGACCTGCCCGATTCGAAGCGCGTACAGCCGGGCGGCAACGTCGGGGGTGAACCAGCTCGCGTGCCGCGGCTCGACCACGACGGCACGCTCGTAGCGCGAGCGAAAGTGCTCGAAGAACGACTCGACGATCAGGGCGTCGTATACGAGGCTGGGCGGCAACTGCACGAGCAGGCACCCGAGCTTCGGGCCCAGGCAGGTTACCTCCGCGAGAAACGTGTCGAGCAGCGTGGCGGCGTCCGAGAGGCGCTGCTTGTGGGTGATGGTTTTCGGCACCTTGGCTGAAAACCGAAAGTCATCCGGAACGCTCTCGGCCCATCGCGACCAGGTCGCTGGCCGGTGCGGCTGGTAGAAGCTCGTGTTGATCTCGACGGCGGGAAATCGAGCGGCGTAGCGCTGGAGGTGCGATCCGTCGGCAGGGAACTCCGACCGGTGGGCTTTGGGGATGGCCCATCCGGCACAGCCAATTCGATAAGCGGTCACGGCTCCCGACGGGGTCAGAGTCGAATTTCATCGTCTCAACGCAGGCGCGGTGCAACAGAACGCAAGGAATCGACCGATGTCGTGAGGCAACCGAACGATGAAATTCGACTCTGACCCCAAACGAACCCGATTACCGCCACGCGGCGAGAATTATCCCCGCGACGACGAAGCCGACGAGGTTGAAGCCCGAATCGATCAGCCACAACGCTTTCGGCTTGCCGGCGAAGAGCGCCGTTCCGAAGCTCGTCGCTCCGGCGAAGCCGAGCCAGCAGAGCGCGCCGATCACGGCGCCATCGATCGCGGTCGCCGTAGCGAAGTTGCCGACCACGAGCGCCATGACCCACGCCGTCGCCAGACCACAGACAAACACGAACAGATAGCTCGCCGGAATGTTGCCCGCGTTCGTCTTGAGCTCTTCGGGGGACTTGCCGATCAACGCGACCCAACGCTTGGCGAACAGCACGGGCGAGTACCAGAGGCCGCCGAGCAGGAAGATCACGACGCCGCTCACGAGGACCGCGACGTTGTTGACGACAGGGAAAGACATGGCGTTCTCCTGAAGGGTTGTCGACGCCATCGGGCGCGGCGGGCCCGATAGTTTCCTGTGGACCCTGACTGCTGCGTCCGACCGACCGTAACCCACGCCTGCCTATGTCACCTGTCCGCTATGGGGGCGGCATCCTGGATCGCGCGGCCAAGCTGCGCGAGGATGATGACTGGCTCTCCGCCGCCCTCGTGAGCGAGGCGGCGATGGCCGTGCTCATCCACAACGACCTGAACCTCGTCACCCGAGCTGACCGTCGCGAGGATGTGCGCGCGGCCATTCTCCCACTTTCGACCGTGGGTGAACGCGTGGTGACGAACGGCGGAAGCTGGGTGTTCCTCGGGCTCGACGGCGAGGTCCCGATGTTCGGCGTCGACGTGTCGCCCGAGCTCATGGCGGCGGTCCCCGAAATCGGGGACGCGGGTGAGTTCGCCGATCTTCGTCGGATCGGACCGCTCGTCCCGCTGGCGGATGCCGCAATGCTTGCCTACGCCCGCGCGATGATAGCGTGGCACAAGCGCCATCGCTTCTGCACCGTCTGCGGATCACCCATGGAGAGCCAGCGTGCGGGGCACCTCCGGCGATGCACGAACCCCGACTGCCGGGCTGAGTCATTTCCGCGGACGGACCCGGTGGTGATCATGCTGGTCACTCGCAAGCTCTCCGGGGCCGAGCCCGAACGCTGTCTCCTCGGCCGGCATACTCGCCTGCCGCGCGGCGCGTACTCGCTGCTCGCGGGGTTCGTCGAGCCGGGCGAGAGTCTCGAGGATGCGGTCGCTCGTGAGGTGTGGGAGGAGACTGGCGTCCGCGTCCGCGACGTCCGCTATCAGGCGTCGCAGCCGTGGCCGTTCCCGTACTCGATGATGATGGGCTTTCGCGCGGTTGCCGAGACCGAAGAGGTCGTCCTCGACACCGACGAGCTCGAGGACGCGCGCTGGTTCACGGTAGCGGAGGTCTCTCGATTCGGAGAGTGGGAGGACGACTCCGCATCACTTCGGCGGCCGAGAAAGGACAGCATCGCCAGGTACCTGCTCGACCAGTGGGTCGCAGAACAAGGCTGCGACAGGTAACGGACACTGCCACCGGCAACCAATAGCCAATAACCAGCAGTACGAGACGACCCTACCGCTTCGGCCAGAGCACGCCCTGGTTGGCACGCGAGACGGAGCCGAGGCCCTTGTACGCGAACTTCTGCACGCGTTTTCCCTCGTAGGTCTCGGTCGTGTAGATGTTGCCCCTCGAGTCCGTCGCGATGCTGTGCACGGCGAAGAACTGGCCCGGCTGGCGTCCGCCATCGCCGAAGCTCGTTAGGATCTCGAGCGACTGGCGATCCATCACGTACACCCGCTCGTTCTTGCCGTCCGCGAGGAACAGGTACTTCTGCTGCGGGTCGCGCGAGAACGCGATGTCCCATACCGAGCCGTCGCCGCGGGTCGCCGGGGCAATACGCTGCTCCTTCACGAACGAGCCGTCCTTCCGGAATACCTGGATGCGGTCGTTCGGTCGGTCACAGACGTAGACCAGGCCATCGGGCGTCGGCTCGGCGCAGTGCACGGGGTTGCGGAACTGCTTGTCGGGCGGGGCGGCCGGGTCGTAGGGCGGCAGCCTCGCGTCGTTCGGCTTCGCGCCGTACGCGCCCCAGTAGCGTTTGAGCTTTCCGGTAGCCATGTCGAGCACCGCGACGCGCTTGTTGCCATAGCCGTCGGCGACGAACGCTTCGCCCGCCTTCGTGTCGAACGAGATCTTCGCCACGCGGCCGAAGTGTGTCGAGTCGTTGCTGTTCGGCGCCTGGCCGGGCACACCGTATTGCGCGAGGAACTTGCCGTCGTGCGTGAACTTGATGATGTGCGAGTCCTGGTCCCCGTTCCCCCCGATCCAGACGTTGTCCTTGTCGTCGATCGAGATGCCGTGATTCGAGCCCGGCCACGTATAGCCTTCGCCGGGGCCACCCCACGCCTTCACGAGATTGCCTTCGGGATCGAACTCCAGGATCGGCGGCGCGGACCGGCAGCACTCGCCTAACGGTGGCTTGGCATCCGCGCCCACCTCGGTGCGCTGATTCAGCGTCGAGTCGCCGCGGTGAATGATGAAGACGTGGTCGCGGGAGTCCACGCCGACGCCAATCGTGGATCCGAGAATCCAGTGGTTAGGCAGCGGCTTGGGCCACATGGGGTCGACCTCGAACCGCGGCGCCTGGACGGTCTGCAGGCGGGCTTTCGCGACCAGCGCGCGCTGGCCGAGGCCGAGCGCCGCGAACGCCGCGACGAGGGTGCCACCAATGACGACGGTACGCCGACGGGTCATCGACTGCTCCGTTGGATGTCTGACACGAGTTGCCGCGGGATTCTACCGCGAGCGCATCCCGGGCGTCCAGTCCCTCGCCTCGGACCGATTCGCCGACGTATACTCGTGCCCATGAGACGAGCGATCGGGTCCCGCGTCTGGCAGCGCGTCTGCCGAGCCGTCGTCATGGTGGGCGTGCTGACGGTCGCGCTCCCGGCACGTCCGTTCGCGCACGAGATCCCGCCCTCGGTCATGGTCCTGGCGTTCGTGAAGCCCGAACCGGGACGCCTCCGGCTCATCGTCCGGGTGCCGCTGGAATCGATCCGGGACTTCGAGCTCGTGCTTCGTGGTCCGGGCTACCTCGATCTTCCGAGCGTGAACCCGGAGCTCGAGGATGCTGGGGGCGTCTGGGTGGCCGATTACGTCGAGGTCTTCGAGAACGATCAGCCGCTCGAGCGCCGCCAGGTGACCGCGGCGCGACTCTCGCTGCCGTCCGATCGATCGTTCCGCTCCTACGACACCGCGCTGGCGAACCTGCTCGGCCCACCGCTCGCGGACTCGGTGGACCTGCCCTGGAAGCAGGCGATGCTCGACGTGATGATCGAGTACCCGATCGCGTCGCCGACGTCGCGGTTCTCGATTCGCCCGTCGCTCGCGCACCTCGGGATTCGAACCACCACGGTGCTGCACTTCGTGCCGCCTAACGGGACCGAGCGGGTGTTCGAGTACCTGGGTGATCCCGGGCTCGTGAGGCTCGATCCGCGGTGGCACCAGGCGGCGCTGCGCTTCGTCGCCCTCGGCTTCCAGCACATTCTTGACGGTCTCGATCACTTACTGTTCGTCTTCTGCCTGGTGATTCCGTTCCGGAGACTGCGCCCGTTGATCGCGATCGTGACGTCATTCACGGTCGCGCACTCGATCACGCTCATCGCGTCGGCGAGCGGCCTCGCGCCCGACGCGCTCTGGTTCCCGCCGCTCATCGAGGTGCTGATCGCGCTGTCGATCGTGTACATGGCGTTCGAGAACATCATCGGCGCGAAGATCGAGCGGCGGTGGATCATCGCGTTCGCGTTCGGGCTCGTGCACGGGTTCGGGTTCTCGTTCATCCTCCGCCAGTCGCTCCAGTTCGCCGGGTCCCACCTCGCCACGTCACTGGTCGCGTTCAACGTGGGCGTGGAGCTCGGGCAGATGTTCGTCCTCGCGATCGCGATCCCGGCGCTGGCGCTGCTGTTCCGGTACGTCGTGGCCGAGCGCATGGGGACGATCCTCCTGTCCGCGCTCGTCGCGCATACGGCGTGGCACTGGATGCTCGATCGAGGGGCAGCGCTCAAGCAGTACGAGCTCGAGTGGCCGACGATGGACACCGTGTTCGCGGCAGGCGCCATGCGGGCGCTCATGCTCGTGCTGATCGTCGTGGCGGCGGCGTGGGGCATGTACGGTCTATACCGTCGTCTGCTCGGTGGACGAGCCGCGGCACCGGACGTGTCGGACAGGGCCGGGATCACGTCATAGGCGGCGTTGCGGGACCGGTGGGCTCGCGCAGGGGACGGCGAGCGAGCGAGCTGCGTGCGGCGACGGACGTCGCCGTGGGTGGACGGCCGTCGATCGGGGGGTCCTGGCGAGTTTCGAGTGATGAGTTCTGAGTCGCGAGTGACAAGTCCGAGGGATAGCGATCTCGAACGACTCGAAACTCACAATTCACGACTGATTACTCGGGCTCGCGCGCGACCCCGGCTGTCATCGTCTACAGCTCCTGGACGATAGCGATCCCTCGGCTGACGGCTCGGGATGACACGCCTTCTCTTCCGCCGCCCGCCGCCCGTCGCCCGCCCCCTCCGGCGCCCAGCCTGTAGTTATCGGGTTCGCTGTCTCATGAGTCCTTCCTGGGCCACCGACGCCACGAGCGTCCCGTCCCGCGTGTAAAAGCTTCCGCGAGCAAAGCCACGCGCGCCTGCCGCTGCCGGTGAGTCCATCGCGTAGAGCAGCCACTCGTCCGCGCGAAAGGGCCGGTGCGCCCACAGGGCGTGATCGAGCGTCGCGAGCTGAATGGTCGGCGATCGGGGAGCGACGCCGTGGGGGAGCAGGGCCGTGCCTAACAACCCGTAGTCCGACGCATAGGCCAGGACCGCCTGATGGATGATCGGCTCGTCAGGTAGCCGGTCGATCGCGCGCAACCACATGTAACGGACCGCCTCTCGGGGCTCCGGGTGAAAGGGGTCGCTCGGCGAAACGGGGCGAAAATCGATCGGGCGGTCCTGGGTGATCACCCCGCGCAGCGATTCCGGGATCTTGTCGGCGATGTTGCGGATCAGGTCGAGCTCGTTCGTGAGCTGCTCGGGTGGTGGTACGTCCGCGGGCATCGGGGTCTGGTGCTCGTACCCGCCTTCGGCGATTTGGAAGGACGCCGAGAGGTTGAAGATCGCGCGCCCGTGCTGGATTGCGGTGACCTGGCGCGTGGAGAAGCTCGATCCGTCTCGGAGGCGGTCGACGAAGTAGACGATCGGCGCCGCGAGATCGCCGGGCAGGATGAAGTAGCCGTGGAGCGAATGCGCCTCACGCGGCCCGTCGACCGTGCGCCTCGCGGCGACGAGCGCCTGGGCGAGCACCTGCCCACCGAACACCCGGCCGGTCCCGATGTCCCGGTTGCGGCCGCGGTAGATGTTGACCTCGAGCGGTTCGAGATCGAAAAGGTCGAGGAGGTCGGCGAGAGCGATGGGCACGGAAGCGGGGACGGGAGACGGGAGACTGGAGACGGGAGACCGGAGAGACGAGACGCGGCTAACGACCAACGGCTAATGGCTAACCACAAAGTCGACCGCGCGGTGGGTGGCGGCGGAATGTCGCGCGTCTACGTCGCAATGGAAACCGGTATCCGGCGCCGGGCCGCCATCAAGGTGCTCTCGCCTGAGCTCACGGCGGGGTGGTCTCCGGGCCGGGCGCCTGGTCTTCGTCTCCGGAGACTCGGCCGCGCCATCAGTGACGCGCATGACCCCGCCGCCTAACGTGAGCATCGTGTTCGCGAACTGCGGATACGACCCGCGCACCGTCTACCAGCCGATCGAGTTCTCCGCCGGCCACTGGGCCATGTGGTCCGTGCTGGTGACCAGCGGGTCGCCACGAGCGCTGGCGGGTTCGACAAGGGAACGGGCGGCGTCGCGTTCTGCACCGATGGGCGCCGCGTTTTCTTCACGATCTCCTCGGACGATTGGGACGTGTGGACCACGTGCCTCACGCTCCGCGAACGCCATCGGGCGACGGGAGGTGGTGCCAGCGCCGACCGACGACTAAATAACGCGGCATGAGACCGTCCGATCCGCGGGCTGCCTGATGCGTTGGGCTGGCGCGACCCTCATTGCCGTGGCCTCAGCCGCGTTGCCTCATGCTGGCCGGGCGCAGTCATCTGCCGCGCAGCCGGAGCGGTCGACCGCGTCCGGCGTTTACACGGAAGAGCAGGCGACCCGCGGTCGCGACACGTATCAGATGCAATGCAAGAGCTGCCACACGCCGGCGTCACACACCGGGCCGACCTTCGCGTCCTGGTGGGACCGGAAGCCGCTCTCCGAGCTGTTTCAGTTCGTCACGACACGGATGCCGAAGAACGAGCCGGGCAGCCTGCAGCCTGACGAGTACGTGGATCTCGTGGCGTATCTGCTCAAACTGAACGACCTGCCGAGCGGCAGCGAACCACTGTCGGCCGATTCCGCGGCGCTCCGGAAGATCCGGATCGACGTGAAGCCAGGAAACAGGGAGTAGCGAATCGGGAACCGAGGGAACGGGGAACGACGGACCTGGACCGGGACTCGAAGAGGTCGCCGCCCTTGCCCCGCGTTGTGGCGGTGCCAAAATACAGCACGCGAGTCACCCGTCCTCAGCTCGAGGGTCGTCACGATGGCGCAGCAATCCTCCCGCACACCTCTCCGTTTCGCCGGCGCCGCGATGGTGTTCGCCGGCGCGGTTGCCGCGCTGCTCGCCGCACGGGCCAACCAGTCCAGCGCCGTGCAGGGCACCCAGCTCGCTCGCGGCAACAAGCCTGGTGAATGGCGCTACTGGGGCGGCGACGCGTGGAGCACACGCTACTCGGCGCTCGATCAGATCAACGCCTCGAACTTCAACTCGCTGCAGGTCGCCTGGCAGTGGAACGCCGGCGCCTTCGGCGCGGACGAGTATTACCGCACGACGCCGCTCTACGCGAACGGGCGTCTCTTCACCGTCGCGACCACCCGACGCGTTGCCACGGCGATCGACCCAGAGAACGGCGAGACGCTCTGGATGTGGCGGCTCGATGAAGGGATTCGCTGGCAGAAGGCGCCGCGCCAGTTCGCGGGTCGCGGCCTTTCCTACTGGACCGACGGGGGAGAGGAGCGCGTGCTCGTCGTCACGCCCGGGTATCACCTCGCGTCGCTCGACGCGAAGACCGGCATCCCCGACCCGAAGTTCGGCAAGGACGGCGTCGTCGATCTCATGGACGGTCTCGGGGTGCCGCTCGTGCCGCTCGCGGTGGACGACTCTGGCCCACTCATCATCAGCGATGGCGCGCCGTATCGAAAGGCCAAGCCGGGTGAGAAGTGGGATCCGGCGACCCGGACTGGCGCCGACGGCACGATCGGCATCGATCCCTCGTTAGGCCAGATCGCGAACAGCTCGCCGGGCGTCGTGGTCGGCGACGTGTTCGTCGTGGGCAACTCGTCCATCCACGGCTACTACCCGATCCGCACGCACAACCTCCCTGGCTTCGTGCGCGGCTTCGACATCCGCACCGGTAAACAGCTCTGGAAGTTCAACCTCATTCCGCAGGCCGGTGAATTCGGGGCGGAAACCTGGAAGAACGGCACGAAGATCGGCACCGAAGGCGTCGGCAAAGTCGACCCGTGGGCGACGTGGTCGGCGGATCCGGAGCTTGGCCTCGTGTACGTCCCGACCGGGATGCCGCTCATGGACGAGTACGGCGGCCTCCGCCCCGGCGACAACCTATACGGCAACAGCCTTGTCGCCATCGACGTCAAGACCGGCAAGCGGAAATGGCATTTCCAGATGGTGCACCACGACATCTGGGACTACGACACGCCGATGGCGCCGAACGTTCTGGACATCACCGTGAACGGTCGGCGTCGCAAGGCCATCGCGCAGACGACGAAGCAGGGCTGGGTGTACACATTCGATCGCGAGACGGGCGAGCCGATCTGGCCGATGCCCGAGACCCCGGTGCTGCAGAGCGATGTGCCGCGAGAGCAGACGTCGAAGACGCAGCCGATTCCTTCGAAGCCAGCGCCTTACTCGCAGCAGGGACTCGTCGAGGCGGATCTCATCGACTACACGCCGGCGATCAAGGACTCCGCGCTCAAGCTCGCGCAGAAATGCCGGATGGGGCCGTACTACATCCCCGGCTCAGCCACCGACGGCACGAGCAAGCTCAAATGCTCGTGGTACGCGCCTGGTGCGAGCGGCGGCGTGAACATCGACGGTGGCGGCGCGGTCGATCCCGAGACCGGCATGCTCTACGTCGGTTCGCAGACGGGCATGAGCACGATCCAGCTGCAGAAGGACCCGTGCTCGGAGTTTCCCTACAGCTCGATCCACGACAGCTGCGGCCTGATTGGCGCGCTCCCGGCGCCGCCGGGCTACACGCCGTCGCGCGATCGCGCCGGCGGTTTCGACGAGCGTGACAACGGCTCGCGAATCGGCAGCGTGTCGATCGTGAAGCCGAAGGAGTACGGCGGCATCACCGCCTACGACATGAACTCGGGCGACAAGAAGTGGTGGGCGCCTAACGTCGGCATGGTCCCCCAGACATCGACCGACCCGCTGTTCGCCGGCGTGACCCTGCCGCCCCAAGGCGGTCGCGGGCAGGCGCAGATCATCACGACGAAGACGCTCGTCATCTACGGCTCGGGACGGAGCGGCGGCGTGCCGGGGAAGGGGCCTGAGCTCTACGCCGTGGACAAGGCGACCGGCAAAGGGGTGGGTGCGGTCAAGATTCCGGCCAAAACGACGGCGGTGCCGATGACGTTTCTGCATAACGGGCGGCAGTACATCGTGTTCGCGATCGGGGCGGGCGGCAACACGTCGCTGGTCGCGCTGGCATTGCCCCGAGCGGGGTCGGCCGGGACGGGAGGCAACCGGTAACGGCGCGGCGGCAACGTCGAGATCATCGTGGTCGGGCGCGACGCACTCGGCGTCGGCGGCGACCGCTGCTCGCCGTTCCTACGCTCGGCGCTCGGATGGCCCTAGCGCAAAACCTCGCTCAGCAAACAGGAGAACCCGGGAAGCACGGCTTCGCCATCCAGCAGCGCGTCCTCGTCGATAATCGCCAGGCTGCCATCCGGGCGATATACGCGGGCCTGGGCGCGCTGCGGATCGATGACCCAGATGAGTCGAGTACCGGCCTCGAGCCACTGGGCGACCTTCGCGAGGTATTCGCCCGGCCGGTCATCAGGTGAGAGGATTTCCGCGACGAAATCCGGAGCGAGCGCGGCGTAGCCGCGGCGTGGGAGCTCCCCGGCGCGTTCCCTAGACACGAACGCTAGGTCCGGACCGCGAACCGTGTCGGGTTTGGACGCGATCTTGAACCCGGTATCCTGGCCGAACACCACTCCGAGCCCGTTTCGCCGAACGTGGTCGGCAATGAAGTACGCCAGATTCGCCTGAATGCGTCCGTGCTCCGTGCTGGGCGGTTCTCGAACGACAAGACGCCCGTTCACGAGCTCCGTGCGCTTGTCCGGCAGGCGGACCTGCTCGAGGTCTTCTGCAGTAAGGAGCGTCGATTCAGAGGGCACAGGCATGGCCATACTATCACCTCGGCTCGGTGAATCCAGCAAGCGCGTCACAGGGTATGCCAGCGACGTAAACCGCTATCACCGTTATCGCCCGTTGCGCATCGATCCCCCGGGTGGCCTACTCGTGCCTAACAACTCGGCCGGCTGTCGCGCCGGGGGACGGGCCCTTCCTCTTGGCTCCCACACGGTCAGGTCCCAGGGGCAAGGAGCGCGAGCCCCGCGGACAAGACAGCGATGCCGACCATTGGACAGTAACCAGCCCGCAACCAGCACCTTTGGCCGGCCGCGTAACCGTTAAACGTCCGTCTCGGCGATGAGGCGAAAGTGTAATGGTCTGCCGGCCGGCCCCGATACGATTCTGAGAGCCGACGGGACCAGTTTCACCTTCGCCCCGTGAGGCATGCGCACTGGAGCGCCACGCCACAAAACAACGCGAGCGCTCGGGCGCACGGGCGCGATCGTCACGCTGTGTACGGCTATCGTCACCGCGCCCGCGCAGGGCCAGGTGTTGATCGGCATGCTGTTCGGCGGTGCGCTCGCATCCGAGAACTTCAACATCGGCTTCGAGATCGGAATGAACCTGTCGAATGTGGACGGGTTGAGCGGCGCATCGCTGTCACGCGGGACGCTCCTGGGCCTCTATGCCTCCTGGCGGTTCAGCGAGCACTACCACCTGTACACCGCCATCCTGCCGCTCTCGGCCAAGGGTGCAAAGGACGCCGATCCGATCGCGCTCAGCGACCCGGCACTCGACCCGATCGTGGCCGCGGGGAAGATGACGCGCGAGCTCGGCTACTTCGACATTCCGGTGATCGTGCAGTTCGCCGCGCGGCGCACGGACGGGTTTCGCATCGGCGCCGGTCCGCAGATGGGCATCCTGCTTTCCGCCAAGGATCGCTACGAAGGCCTGACGCCGCAGGGCACGGACGTCACCGTCGAAAACGACATTGAAAAATCGACGCAACGGTTCGACGCGGGCCTCGCGCTCGATACGGAGTATCGGTTCGCCAAAATCCCCCTCGCGATCGGCGTGCGATACTACTACGGGATGACGGATACCATGAAGGGTTCCGGGCCCGCAGTGTACAATCGTGTCCTGAGTGGATCGGGACGGATCGCGTTAGGTGTCAGCCGCAAAAAACCGCCGGAGCCCAAGCAGTGAAACACTATGCTCTTGCCGGTGCGCTCATCGCGCTGGCCGCAAACGTCGCTGTCGCTCAGAATCCCGACCTCATGCTCAGCAAGGCCGAGCGCGACAGCGTTCTGAAGACTTACCACAATCGCTTCCCGATCTGGGGGCGCAAGGCGATCGAGCGAGGATTCGATCTGCCGTACCCGGTCGGCCTGAGCGTGAACGGCGTGTGGGCGAGCCAGAACATCGATATCACGAACCTCTCGCTCAGCACCGGCGCGAATCCAGTGGTGCCGGTGGAGATCATCAAGTTCGGCGAGAACAAGGCCCCCGTATTCACGGCGAACGCGCGCGCGGACCTGTGGCTCCTCCCGTTCCTCAACGTCTATGGGTTCGGCGGTCACGCCTGGATCAGCACGGACGTCCAGCTCATGGAGCCCGTCAGCTTCACGACCAAGGTGGATCAGGAAGGCTCCTACCTCGGCTTCGGCACGACGGCCACGATGGGCATCAAGCACAACTGGCTCGCGTTCGATGTGAACTGGGCCTGGACGCAGCCGGAGAAGCTCACTGACCCCGTTCGCACACGCATCTTCGGGATCCGGCTCGGCCGCGCACAGAAGCTGTCAGGGACCCAGCGCCTCGCAGTGTGGGTCGGTGCGATGAAGCAGACGCTCAACTCGACGACGAAGGGGAGCATCGACCTGAGCGAAGTCATAGCGGGCGGAGGAGGCGGCAGCGGGCTCGGTGACTACCAGAACAGCGAGTGGTACCAGGGTCTGAGTTCCGCGCAGAAACGAGTGATTGACGCGATCGCGCAACGGCTGCAGGGGATCGATCCGTCCGACGTGACTATCAATTATCAGCTCGACAAGGCTGTGACTGACCCCTGGAACATGCTGGTCGGGGTCTCGTACGAGTTCAACAAACGCTGGCAGGCGCGGGCGGAGCCTGGGTTCATCGGTCGCAAGCAGCTGTTGCTGCAGGTGAACTACCGGTTCAACTGGTAGCCGTAAGTCGGGGACCCCAATTGCTCAGCTACGGATTCAGCCAGTAGTTCACCTTCACAACGAAAATATTATTTGGCCGAGCGCGAAAGAGTGCACTCCGGTCTCGGCCTAACGCGAAGTCGCCGTACGGCGCCATGTCGGAGCGCTGCTGCTGCCACGCGACATACAGCGTCGAGCCTTGGCGCCATTCCCACCGCAGCACCGCGTTCCCGCGCAGCGAGCGGAGGTTGAAATCGAGGTCGGGCGCCTCGCCCGTGTACGGAACGAAATCGAACGTCTTCGGCGCCACGAGCTGCTTGGTTGCGCCGTAGTCGGCGCTCGAGATGAGCGGCTGCAGGTACGTCTCCAGTGTCAGCCGCGGCGTGAAGGTCAGGTTGAACCGTGTTTCCACGCCGACTTGGGTTTGATCCAGTGGCGCAAACACGTAGAGGTGGCCGAACGTGGGCGTATACGACGGGTCGTCCACCGTTGCGACGTACTGCGCGGCCAGACGTTGCCGCGTGACGGACGGCGACAGCGTGAGGTTCCAGCGGCTGGACGCTTTCACGCCCACCTCGACACCAGCGTCCCAGCTCCACTGATCGTAGTCGCCTTTCGTAACGCCCAACCCGAGCCCCACCGTGACCGGTTTCCGCGTGTCCGACTCCATCATCAGCGCCCCGCCCAGGTTCGCCGGCCTGATGGCCATCGGGCCGCCACGCGTTAGGCGGTCGTCGTAGGCGGTGAAGAACTGCTGCGCGTTCACGAAAATGGTCCAGTAGCCAACGGTTTGCGCGTTGGCACTCAGCGTTGCCGTGGTGAGAATGGGATCGAAGGCGTAGTTGTGCTCCGAACGACCCGACGCGCTGATGCCCCAGTGACGCCACGTGTTGCCGGGTCGATTCTCGACGTACTGCACGTCGAGCTCCGCGTCCTGCCGGTCCGTGCGATACGAGAACCCCATGTCGTTCACTTCGTACCTCGGGCTCGTGAGCGCTCCGGCAACCGACCCGCGCCAATGCTCGCCCTGCTGCTTGGCCAGCGCCATGTTGACCGAATACCCGGTCAGCGACGTCGCGCTCGAGTCCACCCCGAGATGATCGGCGTCGGGACGCTGCAGGTAATGGTTAGGCTGTTCCTGCACGAGCACCATGGCGCTCGGCGTCCCCGCGATGCGGCTGCCCTCGGCGTCGCCATGAATCGCCCACGTTCGGTCGCCAAACTCGTGGCGAAAATCCACGCCTGTCGCGTAGGCCGAATTGCGAAGCGTTGACGCGAGCCCGTCGGTGTCCAGCCGGCGGTTGACGGCACTCACGATCCCGCCGACGAAGGTGCGCCCGTCGTGCATCTCGCGCCGCGCGCGGCCGACGAAGTAGTTCGACAGCGGTTCGACGGTCATCTCGTTATCGACACCGTCCGGCGTGCGAAAGCGAGCCGTTTCCGCGTCGGTGACGGCTTCGAGCATCCCCAGAGACCAGCCGGCCGCCTTGCCGGACAGCTTTGCTGCGCCGAGTATCGTCGTCGCATCGGGGACGTCGGCTGCCGGCGTTGGCGGCGCCAGGCTCGGCTCTCGTCCAATGCGGCGGCTGTAGAATAGCTGCCCCCCGCTCGTTCCCTCCGCGCCGAAGGCGAAGATCTCGCTGCCTTCCACGAAGAACGGACGCTTCTCCTGAAAGAACGTCTCGTACACGCCGAGGTTCACGACAGCGGGGTCGACCTCGACCTGCCCGAAGTCGGGGTTGATCGTTGCGTTCACCGTCAGGTTCGAGCTCGCGCGCACGAGGAGATCGAGTCCCGCGGTCGCGCTGTATTCCGACCCGGTCTTGTACGGGTTGAGCCCACGATCGATGTACTCGGCGCGACTGACCGTGTACGGCAGAAACTCGAGCCGCTTGCCCGGCTGTACGTCGTGCAGGCCTGACAGATGTCCGTACCGAGGCACGCCACCGCGCTCTTTCTTCGGCACGAACGTCGAGACCGCGTACTCGTGGTTGCGGCCGATCACGCGCTCGAACAGGACGCCCCACGTGTGATCCATCGCCGAGCCAAAGCGCAGCTGGCTGAATGGAATGCGATACTCGGCGACCCAGCCTGCGCTGTCGCGCGAGGTGGCGACGTCCCACACGGGGTCCCACGAGTTGTCGTCCTGGTCGATGGTCTTCACCTCATCGCGGCGAACTCCGGCGGGGTTGACGTCGAACCCGAACGCCGTCCGGTGATCGTGGTAGCTGTCGATCATGACGCCGAACCAGTCCGAGTCGCCGAGCGGCATGTCGCGCCGCCCGAGCCTGGCCGTAATGCCACCGGAGTCGTGGAGCCGCGCGCCGACGTAGAGCGCGTCGTCGTCGTAGACGACTCGCACTTCGGTCCTCTGCGAGGCGGGCTGTCCCTCGAGGGGATCGACCTGAGTGAAGACGTCCGTGACCGGCGCCGCCGCCCACGCGGGTTCGTCGAGCTTGCCATCGAGACGGATGCGGCCTGTCGCCCGTATCGCTTTGGATTCGGGCAGTGACGCCGATGCGCCCGCGGGGTTGCTGGTCTGTGCGCGCGACGTAGCCGAAATCCCCGCGAGCGAGTGCATCAGTAGAGCAACGAGAAGAGGACGCGTGCTACGCATGTGACGGCAGGCGTGATCGCTCGGTTAGGCGCGGGATCGACAACGTAGGAGTCTGCATGCGAAATCTGTCATCGATACTGGCGATCGCGGGACTCGTCACGCTGTGTGGGTGTGGCCGCGACACGACCGGTCCGGCCACATCAAACAACAACGGATCCATGTCCGCGGTGATTGACGGCGTGGCATGGACTGCAGTTTCGATCTCGACCGGTGGCGCCGCGCCATCATCGATCATCGTTCAGGGTTCGAACGCGACCCAGACACTCGTAATCGCGGTCCCGGTGGACCAGGGGCCGGGCACGCAGGCCGTCGGGTCGACGACTCCCGTTTTCGCTGGTCTCGTCGCCGGGGCGCAATCATGGTTAGCGAGTCGGACCCAGGGCGGGGCCGGGAGCATCACGTTAACGACGGTCGGGCCCGGCCACATCGTGGGCGCGTTCGAGTTCACGATGGCTTCACACGGTGGCGCGGCGCCTGTGGAACGACGAGTTAGCTCGGGCAAGTTCGACGTGAAATATTGAGCGTCCAAGCAAACCGGTTCACCCGGGCGGAGTCGCGCGCACCGTCCAGCGGTCAGTTAACGGGACCGTCTTAGATCCACAAAGCGCACAGAATCCCGAATCCGATCGAACCTGCGCTCGCCGCGGATCTCGTCAAACAGCGGGTCGGCGCCGAGGAGGATCAGCCCGACGGCGTGGTGCGAGAGCGCCGTGTCGAGCGCGGCGAGCGCGCGGTCATGGTCACCGAGGGCGGCATACACTTTTGCGATTCCCTCGTAAGCCACGTACGGACGTTCTCGGAGCCTGCGGATCACCGCGCGGGCCGCGCTGCCGCGGCCCGCCCTCGCGTACACAGCGCCGACAATGCTGGCCTCATAGACTGGCAGCCCGACGCTGTTCGCTGGCAGCGCCGCCAACGCCTCGCTGTCGCGGCCCATTGTCGACAGCAACCGCGCCAATGACACGCGCGCCACGACGTACGTCGAATCGATCGCGAGCACGCGACGTAAGGTCGATTCAGCCTTCGACAGGCTGTCGCCCCACGCGTAGAGCGTCGCCACACGCGCTTTCGTGATCATCGAGAACCGGTCGAGGCGCTCCGCCTGCTCCATCGCATTGAGCGCTCCTTGGAGGTTCCCCGCCGCGACGAGGGCCCACGCGCGGAAATAGTGGGCCATCGCCAACGACGAGTCGATCTCGATCGCACGACTGAACTCACTGTCGGCAGCCGTCCAGTTCCAGTCTCTGAACGTGTG
>Ga0310810_10003362_pt1 | contig 17438 bp, 22 predicted proteins | sample NCmetagenome_FD_207641 | JGI IMG/M metagenome (GOLD analysis project Ga0310810, IMG submission 207641) | Soil microbial communities from experimental microcosm in Duke University, North Carolina, United States - NC | ecosystem: Engineered > Artificial ecosystem > Soil microcosm > Unclassified ... | reverse complement strand
CTGCCGAAGCCCTCGCGGCGATCGGCGAGTCCGAACCGGCGTTCGCGCGATATCGGTAGCATGCGCTGGCGGCGATCGCCGAGGATGTTGCGGCGATCCTTCGCGGAAATCGGCTCGCGCCAGCCGAAGTACGCGGCGGCCGCGGCGGTCAGGCCGTGCAGCCAGACGTCGTGGCCGTAGACCGGCATGATGCCCATCACGGTGTTCAGGCCCGGGAACATCCCCATGATCGCGAGCACGCCGAAGGCGATGGCGACGTCGCGGGCGTAGCGAATCGGGTTGATGCGGCCCGACGAGGCCGAGATGCCGAGCGCGCCGATCGCGATATGGAGCACGCTGTGCAGCAGGTTCACCGGGAAGAGGCCGAGGAGGTAGCCGTATAGGAGCGTGAAGTGCGTCGCCGGCGCGTCGATCGGCGGCGGCACGAGGAAGAGGGGCACGAGCCCCATCACGCCGATCAGCAGGTAGGCGATGCCGAGGATGAGGGCGAAGGTGGATGTCTTCATTTGGACCTCTGCTCATAGTCACGGGCCAGGCGCACGGTGCCGTCGCGCTCGACCACCGCGACGCGGCACCTGCGCTTCGCATGCGCCACGCGCACGGCGTGCTTCAGCGCGCCAAGCTTGCTCGGAAAGTAGGAGATGGCGACGCGGCTCGGGCCGCGCTCGTTCACGCTCCAGACGCCGTCGCGCGTCTCGGCGACGGAAAGGAGCGGGGCAGGAGCGTCCATCAGCCCTTGACCTGGAGCTCGTTCTTTACCGAGCTCACGCCGCCCACGCGCTTCGCGACGTCCGCGGCGCGCTGCTTGGTGGCCTCGGAATCGACCTTGCCCCTCAGGGTGACGACGCCTTTGTCGCTGTCGACGTTGATGCTGTACATGGTGCGCATGCCGACATCGTTGGCGAGCGCCGTGTGCACCTTGGTGGTGAGCGTCGCGTCGCTGACGTATTCGTTGTTCTTCTGGCGGCCTTGCTCGGTCGCCTGATCGTTCGTGGTTTGCGCGAAGGCCGGCGTCGCCGCGGCTACCAATAGTGCAATTAACAGTCTCATGGGCTCTCCTTAGCTGCCCCCCGAAGGGGCCTGTGCGTGAATGACTTGCGGCTTCTCGATGGGCGGCCGGCGAATCTCCTGCTCCAGGCTCGGCCGCTCGTGGCGCTCGTAGTGCGCGAGCTCGACCGGACTGCCGCTCGCCATCGACTGGTAGAGCGCGCGGATTACGCGGATGTCGGCGAGACCTTCCTCGGCCGATGGCTCGGGATCGCGGTTCAGCAGCACGCAATCCGAGAAATAGAGGAGCTCGGGCGCGAACTGGTCGCGCTTGGCGAAGCGCCGCTCGCTGACCCGGTTGCCCTCCAGGCTCAGGCGATGTTCGAGCGGCTTGGCGTATTCATAAGCCGGGTCGACCGCGAGCTCGCCCTTCGTGCCGACCAGGCGATATTCGGAGACCTTGCCGGCGCCGAAGCTGCAGGTAAACGAGGCGAGGCGCTCGTTCGAGAACCGGAGCACCGCGCTCACCGACTCCTCGACGTCGCCGATCGCGCCGGCCGCTGCTGCATGTACTTCCATGGGCTCATCGCGGAAGAGCGAGCGTGCCGCGTTGATGCAGTAGATGCCGATGTCGTAGAGCACGCCGCCGCCGAGCGCGCGCTTCACGCGGATGTTGTCCGGCACCACCGTCATCGTGAAGGTGGAGGTGAAGAGCCGCGGCTCGCCAATGCGTCCCGAGCGCGCGATCTCGGCCGCTTCCAGGTTTGCCCGCTCGAAGTGCAGGCGGTAGGCGACCATCAGCTTCACCTGGTTCTCGCGTGCCACCCGTCCCATCAGCTCGCACTCGGCCTCGGTGACGGCCATCGGTTTCTCGCACAGCACATGGATCCCGGCGCGCGCTGCGCGCTCGGCGTACTCGGCATGCATGCTGTTGGGCAGGGCGATATAGACGGCGTCGATGTCGCCGCTCTTTAGCAGCTCGTCGTACTGGGGGTAATCGAGGGCGCGCTCGACCTCGTACTTTTTTGCCAGCTGCTCTCGTTTTTCCGGATCACCGGACACGATCGCCGCAAGCCTCGAATTGCGCCGCGCATTGCCAAAAGCAGGCAGCACCGCGACCTGCGCGATGTGACCGCAACCGACGACCGCATAACGGACGATGGGCTTCGGCATCAGGCTGCGCGCCGCCTACGAGGGGTGCGTCGGGTCCTGTGCTCGTCGTTGGCGGCCTTGCGGCCACCGCCTTCGACGCTTTTCTTCAACAGCGCCATCAGGTCCACCACATCGGCGCTCTGCGCCTGCTTCTTTTCCTTCTCGGGCGCGGTAATTTCTTCGGTCTCGCCGGCCTTCACCTTTTCCTCGATGCGCTTCAAGAGGTCCTCGTGGTAGGTGTCGTGGTACTTTTCGGGCTTCCACTCGTCGGCCATGTCATCGATCAGCCGCTCGGCCATGTCGAGCTCCTTCGCGCTCGGCTTGTGGCTTTTCAGCTTCTCGGGGATCTCCAGGTCTTCCGCCGTCTTCACCTCCTTGGCGTAGCGCAGCGTGTTCAAGACCAGCGCCTCGCCCAGCGGCACCACGGCCGCGAGGTACTGCTTGGTGCGGATCACCACGCTGGCGATGCCCGCCTTGCCGGCCTTCGCCATGGCGTCACGCAGGAGGGCATAGGCCTTCTCGCCGCGCTTGCCCGGAGCGAGAAAGTAGGGAGTGTCGAAATAAAGCGGCGCGATGTCCTCGAGGTCGACGAAGGCGAGGATGTCGACGGTCTTGCTTGCCTCGGGATTCGCGCGGCGGAAATCTTCCTCGGAAAGGACGACGTACTTGTCGTCCTCGTACTCGTAGCCCTTGACGACGTCTTCCCAGGGCACTTCCTTGCCGGTCGCCTTGTTCACCCGCTTGTAGCCGACCGGCGCCATGTCGCGCTTGTCGAGCATGGTGAGGTCGAGCTCGGCCGAGCGCTTCTGCGCCGAGTAGAGCTCGACCGGCACGTTCACCAGCCCGAAGCTGATGGCACCTTTCCAGAGACCGCGAGCCATGCCGCCTCAGTGCTTCCCGCCGAGATCCTCCAGGAGGTTGGCGAGGTCATCGGCGTGCTCCTCTTCCTTCGCCAGGATCTCTTCCAGCATGCGTCGCGACGTCGGGTCCTCTTCGCCGAGGTAGGTGATCATTTCCCGGTAGCTGTCGATGGCGATGCGCTCGGCGACGAGATCTTCCTTGATCATCTCTTCGAGCGAGTTGCCTTCGACGTACTCGGCGTGGCTGCGCGAGGCCAGGCCTTCGGGCGAAAAGTCCGGCGCGCCGCCGAGCTGCACGATGCGCGCCGCGATCTGGTCGGCGTGCTGCTGCTCCTCGTTCGCGTGCTCCAGGAACTCCGCCGCGACGCCTTCCGCGTGGATGCCCTTCGCCATGTAGTAGTGCCGCTTGTAGCGCAGCGTGCAGATGATCTCGGTCGCTAGCGCCTCGTTCAGAAGCTTCAGAACCACGGCGCGGTCAGCGTGATACCCGGGAGTCACCGCCCCTTGGGCGATGTGCTCCCGGGCACGCCGGCGCAGCGTCTGGATGTCGGAGAGAAAAGCTCCGCTGGCCATCACTTTCCTTTCAATGCTTACTTGGTGCTACCCGTTGCGGACCCGCGCTCGTTCGAGGCGTACTTCGCCTTGATGTCGGCCTTGTCCTTCTCGTACTTGGCCTTGGCTTCCTTCTCGCAGGCGCTCTCTTCCTTGCCCTTGTTCCGGTCGCACTTCTCCTTCGTGACCTTGTACTGATGCTCGGCCTTGGCTTCGTCGACCTTGCGGGCATGCGCCTGCGAGGGCTCGTACTTGTTCTCGAGCTCCGCTTTGGCGACGTTCTCCTTGCCCTTGGCGTCGGCTTCGCACACTTCCTTCTCGTTGCCCTTCATGTGGCTGCACTGCGCCTTGGCGGCTTTGTAGTCGGCCTCGACCTTGTCGCGGTCGGCCTTCTTCTGCGCGCGGTCGACGCTCGGCTTTGCGCCCATGGTGGTCTGCGCCTGAGCTACACCCACGCCCAGGGCGAGCGCGACGGCCGCAGTGATGCTGAGTAATTTGATCTGCATGGTTGCTCCTAAGGCCTTCTCAAGAGTCCCGCGACGAGCGAGACCAGGAACAGCACAACGAACACTACGAACAGGATCTTGGCGATCTCCGCCGCGCCGGCTGCGATGCCGGTGAAGCCGAAAATCGCCGCGATGATGGCGATGATGAAAAACGCAAGCGCCCAGCTCAACATGACGGACTCCTTCAATAAATGGTGGGTAAAGCTGCGGGAAGAGTCAGCAAACCTTGTGCCCACCGCTCCGGTTGTAAGCGTTAGGCGCCGCTTGTAAGGAAGGCACGGCGAAGGCGATGCCGGGTAGTCATTCCGCTACAGGAAGTCCCCGGCACGGCTCCTGCAGCGCAGGGCGTGTGAAGCTAGATGACACCGTGCCATTGATGCTGTGGCGGGCCAAGCCGGACATGGCGTGCGACTACGTGAGCCGCGCCTGGCTCGAGTTCACCGGCTTCAGCTCCGACCAGGCAAGGGGTGACGGCTGGTCGCGCGTGGTGCATGCCGAGGACCTCGCGCGCTGGCTCGACAGTTGTGTGCGTGCCTTCGACGCGCGGGAGCCCTTCGAGGTCGAATACCGCATGCGGCGGCATGACGGCGAATACCGCTGGGTCCTCGATCGTGCGGCGCCGATGCGCGCGAACGACGGCCTTTTCCTCGGCTACGTGGGGGCCTGCGTCGAGATCCATGAGCGAAAGCGCGCCGAGCAGGCGCTGGCCCGCTCGCTCGAGCGCGAGCGGAAGCTCCGCACGGCGACCGAAGAGGCGAGCCGCGCGAAGGACGGCTTCGTCGCCGCGATGCTGGCCGACGTGCAGCCGCCGACGCAGGCGATCGCTACCTGGTCCGCGCATTTGCGCGAGCAGCTGCCGCCGGGGAGCGAGGCGGCCGAAGCCCTAGAGGCCATCGTGCGCAACGCGCGTGCGCAAACCCGGGTGATCGACAACCTGCTGGAACTCTCGCAAGGCCCTGACGGCGGCCAGAAGCGTGCTGCGGACGGCCCGCTCCTTGCCGGCGTGCGCGTCCTCATCGTGGAGGACGACGTTGCCGCACGGGAGCTCCTGCTAAGGGTGCTGCGGGTTGCGGGCGCGGAGCCTCGCGCGGTCCCGAATTCGTCCGAAGCTCTGCAGGTCCTCGAGGACTGGAAGCCCGACATCATGCTCTCCGACACGGCCATGGGCGGCGAGGAGGCCTACGTGCTCATTCGCGCCCTGCGGGCGCTGCCCGCGGAGCGGGGCGGATGCCTTCGCGCCGCCGCGTTCAGCGCCGACAACGACCATGCCCTGGCGGCGGGCTACGACGCGCAGCTGGCGAAACCGGTCGAACCGGTCGCGCTCCTCGCCGCCGTGGCACGACTTGTGCAACCGGTCACGGGTCTAGGCAAATACTTGGAGCAAAAGCCATGAATTGGGATCGCATCGCGGGCAACTGGAAACAGATGAAAGGCTCGCTGAAAGAACGCTGGGGCAAATTCACCGACGACGAGCTCGACCAGCTCGCCGGCCAGCGCGACAAGCTCGTAGGCAAGATCCAGGAGCGCTACGGCTGCGCGAAGGACGACGCCGAGAAGCAGGTGAGCGAATGGGAAAACAGGCAAACTTGAAAAATGAGCTGAAGGATCAGGAAAAGAAAGGCCAGCCCTCGCGCTGGCCTTTTGATCCGATGCAGCCGGGCGACCATGAGCCCGTGCGCGCTCCGGAAGAGATCGAGCGCATCCAGAAGCAGACCGGAATCGCTGGCGAGCGTAACCGCTCGCCCAAGGGCGACCGGCGATGAGCCGCGCGCTCGCGATCCTCGCGGCGGCGATGTTCGCGCTCGCCGGCTGCGGCACCGCACCGGAGAAGAAGACGGATACCGCCGAGACGAGCCAGGACGCGGCACTAACCGCGAAGGTGAAAAGCGCGCTCGCCACCGACGTGGGGGCTCGCGCTGCGTCGAACATCACCGTTGAAGCCAGTCACGGCGTTGTTCGCCTCTCCGGATTCGTTGACAGCCAGGAAATGGCTGACCGCGCGGTCGGAGCGGCGAAGAAGGTCGCCGGCATCGAGACGCTGAAAAACGACCTCCGCGTAAAGTCGTCCTAGCAGGACCAATCTTTGCGGCAGTCCCCCTACACACCGTAGGAGGTTTTCCATGAGTACTGCTACTGCGCGGGCGGTGCGCCCGCTGCATTTCGATCTGCCGTCACTGCCTTATGCCGAGGATGCGCTTGCGCCGGTGATTTCCGCCGAGACATTGCAGCTCCACCACGGCAAGCACCACAAGAAGTACATCGACACGATGAACCAGCTCCTCGAGAAGGAGCACGTCCAGGGCACGACCCTCGAGGACGTGGTGCGCTCGAGCAAAGGAAAACTTTTCAACAACGCCGCGCAGGCCTGGAACCACGACTTCTACTGGAAGTCGCTCAGCCCGAAGTCGGCCGCGCCCTCCGGCGCGCTGAAAGAGCGCCTCGAGCGCGATTTCGGCAGCTACGAGAAGTTCGTCGAGAAATTCGCCGCCGCGGCGAACGGCCAGTTCGGCAGCGGCTGGGCCTGGCTCGTCGATAAGAACGGCAGGCTCGAGGTGGTGGCCACCTCCAACGCCGACACGCCGATGGCGCGCGGCGAGCGCTGCCTCCTAGCGCTCGACGTCTGGGAACACGCCTATTACGTCGACTACCGCAACCAGCGCGAGAAGTATGTGCAGGCGGTGATCGAGAAGCGCCTGAACTGGGAATTCGCCGGCGAGAACCTAGACCGTCGCTAGCGGGGTGCGCGGGTCGAAATCGCGCCACGACCCGTCGCGCCAGTCACCCTCGGTGCGTCCCAGATCGCGCGCGTTGTTCATGCGCAACGCGTTGACCGCCAGCAACTCGGTGCCGGTGCGGTCGACGCAGATTGCGATCATGCGGCCGCCGCGCGACTCCGGCCGATCGGCCGGGTGGTCCAACGTGCCCTCGCGGCGCGAGGGACCATGCAGGCTGTACATGATGCCGGCGAAGGCGCCGACCAGCGCGCCGATACCGCAGGAGGCGAGGGCCTCGTTGAAGCCGATGAGGGCCCCCACGATCAAGCCTGCCGCCGCGCCGATCGCCGCGCCGATCGCGCCGTAGCGCCCGGCGCCGACGGAACCCGCATCGCTGTAGACGTCGCCGCCGATCGGGGTGCGCGCGTTCTGTCCCGGCGGACCGACATAGAAGGCATCCACTTCCGCGCGAGTGAAGCCCTCGCGCTTCAGCGCATCCAATGCAGCGTCGGCATCCACGCTGCGGTCAAACCGGCCGGCAACGATCCTGGACATTACGCACTCCTTCGTACATCGGCGCGGCGCACATCCACGCTGGGAAGGCGCATCAGCGCGCGGTATTTGGTGATGGTCCGGCGAGCAACCTTCAGACCCTGCTGGGCGAGGAGCCGCGCGAGCTCCGCATCGGACAGCGGCGCGCGCGGGTCCTCGGCGGCGATGAGCTCCTTCATGACCGCCCGCACCGCGGTAGCCGATGCGGCGCCGCCGTTCTCCGTCGCGAGGCGCCGGGAGAAGAAATGCTTGAATTCGAAGAGGCCGCGCGGCGTAGCCATGTACTTGTTGTTCGTCACGCGGCACACGGTCGACTCGTGCAGGCCGAGCTCACCCGCGATGAGCTTCAACGTAAGGGGCTTCATCGCCACCTCGCCGTATTCGAAGAAGCCGCGCTGGCGCGCGACGATCGCATCCGCCACGCGCTGGATCGTCGCAAAGCGCTGCTCGATCGACCGCAGGAGCCAGCGCGCTTCCTGCAGGTGACGCGAGAGCGATTGATTCGAGGTGCTGCGGCTCTGGATGGCCTCGGCGTACGCGCGATTCAGCCGCACGCGCGGCAGCGACGCGGGATTGATGATCGCTGCCCAGCGGTCGCGCACTTTCTTCACGATGACATCGGGCACGACATAACGCGCCTCTTGCGGGCCGAAGCGTTGCCCCGGGCGCGGATCGAGCGAGCGAATCAACGCCCGCGCCGTATGCAGCGTCGCCTCGTCGCAGCCGACGGCGTGTTGCAGTCGCGCCCACTCGCGGTTGGCGAGGAGGGGCAGGTGCCCCTGGCACATCTTCAGCGCGACTTCGCGCCCCGGCGTGTCCTCGGGCAGCGATTGAAGCTGAAGGCACAGACATTCCTCGAGCGTGCGCGCGCCGATACCGGCTGGATCCAGGCTCTGCACCATGCGCAGCGCCGGCATGAAATCCTCGGGACGCACGTCGTGCTCGGGCGGCACGAGGGCCGCGAGCTCGTCGAACGACATCTTGAAGTAGCCGTCCTCGTCCAGGCTGTCGATGATCATGTGGGCGAGCGCCCGGTCGCGCTCACCCATCTGCGAGATCATGAGCTGGTCGCGCAGGTGCTGGGCGAGCGTTGGGCTGCTCTCGGTGGTGGCCCCCCAGTCCTCCTGGTCACGATCGATGGCTGGTCCGGAAGAGGTGGTCTCCTGCGGCACGACTACGTCGTCCACGCTGGCCGCATCGCGCAGCGGCTGTGCCTGCGCGTCGGGGTTTTCCTCGAGGAACGGGTTCGCGGTGAGCGCCTCTTCCATCTCCTGCGCGAACTCGAGCGCAGACATCTGCAGGAGCTTTAGCGCCTGCTGGACCTGCGGGGTGAGGGTGAGGTGCTGCCGCAGCCGTAATGCGATTGCCGGAGCCATGATTTCCTTTCGTTAACCGGCAAACACTGCACAGACCGTGCCAACGTACGCGCCGCGGGAGTTCGGGCTCTGTCGCCGAATTTCCCCGGTAAGACTTGGGTCGAGGCCGGTAGCAATTACCGGGCGCGGGCTCGCGCTTTGCTCAAGCGGCACACATGGCCGACCGGCTAGAGCGCTATCGCGAGATGCGTGATTTCGGGATCACGCCCGAGCCGCGCGGAAAGCAAATCAAACGCAAAGCGAACGAGCTCCGCTACTTCATCCAGCGCCACGCGGCGACTCGTCTGCACTACGACTTTCGTCTCGAGCTCGAAGGAGTGCTGAAGAGCTGGGCCGTGCCGAAGGGACCAAGCCTCGACCCTGCCGACAAGCGCCTCGCGGTGCAGACCGAGGACCATCCGCTCGACTACGGCGACTTCGAAGGCGTGATCCCGGAGAAGCAGTACGGCGCGGGCGAGGTGCTGCTATGGGATAAAGGCGTCTGGATACCTGAGGATCGAGATCCGCTCGATGCGCTGCGCAGAGGCCGCCTGCATTTCCACCTCGACGGCGAAAAGCTGCGCGGCTCATGGGTTCTCACCCGCACGCGTGGAAACGAAGATAAACCGGCCTGGCTGCTGATCAAGCGCAACGATGAGAACGCGCAGCCTGGCTATGAAATCACCGTCGAGCGGCCCGAAAGCGTGAAGGGCAAGCCCAAGCCCGCGAAGTACGGCCCGAAGGCGAAGCTGCCGCAGTTCATCTCGCCCGAGCTTGCGACACTGGTCGCCGAGCCGCCCGGCACCGGCGAGTGGGTCTACGAAGTGAAGCACGACGGTTATCGGATGCTCGCGCGTCTCGCCAAACGCGACGCGCGTCTTTTTACGCGCAGCGGCAAGGACTGGACCGAGCGGCTGCCGCATCTCACGCGCGAATTGAAGCGCCTCAAGCTCGAGGACAGCTGGCTCGACGGCGAGATCGTGGTGCTGCGGCCCGACGGCCGCTCGAGCTTCCAGGCGCTGCAGAACGCTTTCGACGCCGGCGCCGACTCGCGCATCGTCTATTACGTCTTCGACGCGCCGTATCTCAAGGGCGTCGACCAGACTCGATTGCCGCTTGCCGAGCGCAAGGGCGCGCTCGCCGAGGCGCTCAAGAAAAGCGCCATCGTTCGCTTCAGCGAGCACCTCGAAGGCGAAGCGCATGCGGTGCTGGAGAAGGCCTGCAAGCTCGGTCTCGAAGGACTCATTGGCAAGCGTGCCGACTCGCTCTATGAGTCCGGCCGCACCAAGACCTGGATCAAGCTCAAGTGCCGGCTCGAGCAGGATTTCGTCATCGCCGGCTATAGCGCGCCCAGCGGCTCACGCACGGGCTTTGGTGCGCTGCTCCTTGGCGCCTACGACATCCCCGGCGGCAAGCTGCACTACGCGGGCAAAGTCGGTACCGGCTTCGACGAGCACTGGCTAAAGGCGCTGACCAAGCGCCTGAAGGCGATGACGCGCGACGACTCGCCGCTGGTCGATCCACCGCGCGAGAAGGGCATCACGTGGGTGAAGCCGCAGCTCGTCGCGCAGATCGCGTTCGCCGAACGCACCGACGACGGTATCCTGCGTCAGGCTTCGTTCCTCGGCTTGCGCGAGGACATCGGATCGAAGTCGGTGGTCGATGAGCGCGCCCAGAAGGCGGAGGGCAGCACGCTCCACGGCATCAAGATCTCGCATCCCGATCGGCAAATCTGGCCGAGCCTCGACATCAGCAAGCTCGAGCTCGCGCGGTACTACGACGGCGTCGGCGAGCTGATGCTGCCGCATCTCGCGCGGCGGCCGCTGACGCTCGTTCGGTGCCCGGACGGCGCCGAGAAGAAATGTTTCTACCAGCGCCATCTCGCGATGGGCGCGAGCCCCGGCGACGTCAAGACCTTCAAGCGCGAGCGCTCGAGCAAGGGTTACTACATCTACATCGATTCGCACCGTGCCCTAATTACGCTGGTGCAGAACGGCGCGGTCGAGATGCATACCTGGGGCGCGACCGGTCCTGACGTACAGCATCCCGATCGCATCACGCTCGACCTCGATCCGGACGAGGACCTGTCGTGGGCGAAGCTCGTGCAGGCGACCGAGATGACGCGCACGATCGTCGAGGCGCTGAAGCTGCGCACGTTCCTCAAGACAACCGGCGGGAAGGGCCTGCACGTAGTGGTGCCGATCACGCCGAAACTCGGCTGGTCTGAGGTGAAGGAGTTCTCGCGGTTGATCGCGGAATTCCTCGTGCGCGCCGAGCCGAAGCTCTTCACCGCCAAGATGGCGAAGGAGCGCCGCAGCGAGAAGGTGTTCGTCGATTACCTGCGCAACTCGGAGACGGCGAGCGCCGTCGCGGCCTACTCCGCTCGTGCACGTCCGGGCGCCGGCGTGTCGATGCCGCTCGCATGGGACGAGCTCAGTCCCAAGGATGACGTGCGGAAGAAATTCACCGTGCGCACGCCGCCGAGAAAGGACTCTTGGGCCGGCTACGGAAGCACGCGCCAAAGCATCACGGACGCGATGTGGAAGGCTCTCGGAAGAAATTCGGGGAAGAAGTAAGCGTCGGCCGGGTGCACCCGCGGTGGGGAGGAGGGGAGTGCGCGGGTACGCCCGGTCCGACGCAGATTGTCTTGCACGCACCATGCCATAGGAAAAAAACACAGCCCTGGTGACGCTGCAAGGCGACAGTCGCGCTGCGGGGTGGATCTGTAAGCCGTTGAGCGGGCGCGAGAAAAATTTTCGTTCCCGCTGGTATGCATTTTGCGGAGTGTATTCGCCGCCATCCATGCAAGACCTACAACGGAGTCCATCGTGCCTCATCTGCTGCTCGTAGACGACGATCCTGAAGCGCTGGAATGGCTTTCGGAGCTCGCGAAAGGCGAAGGCTTCACCGTCGCGCAGGCTGATTCGCTGCGCGCGGCGCGCATCCACATGTCGCGCCTGCAACCCGACGTTTTGCTGACCGACCTGCAGCTGCCGGACGGTCAGGGCATCGAGCTCGTCAACGATCTCGAATCGAAGGAAACGACCGAGGTCGTGCTCATCACCGGGCACGCTTCGGTCGAGAGCGCCGTGCAGGCGCTGCGCCTCGGCGCGACCGATTACATGGTCAAGCCCGTCGACGTCGAGCGCCTGCGCTCGATCCTGCGGCGCGTGCCGCGCACCGGCGAGCTCCGCCAGGAAATCGGCGAGCTGCGCGAGGAGCTGCGCAAGCTCGGCCGCTACGGCCATCTCCTTGGCTCGTCGGGACCCATGCAAAAGCTCTACGACCAGCTCGGTCGCGTCGCGCCGACGTCGGCAACCGTTCTACTGGTAGGCGAGTCGGGCACCGGCAAGGAATTGGCCGCGCAGACCGTCCACGAGATGAGCCGGAGGAAGCGCGCGCCGTTCCTGCCGCTTAATTGCGGCGCGGTCTCGCCGCAACTGATCGAGTCCGAGCTCTTCGGTCACGAAAAGGGTTCATTCACCGGCGCCGACCGCCAGCACAAGGGCTACTTCGAGCGCGCCCACGGCGGCACGCTCTTCCTCGACGAGATCACCGAGATCCCGCAGGAGCTGCAGGTGAAGCTGCTGCGGGTGCTCGAGACGGGCACCTTCATGCGCGTCGGCACCACGACGCCGATCTCGACCGACGTGCGCATCATCTGCGCGACCAACCGCAACCCCGAGGGCGCGGTCGCCGACGGCAAGCTGCGCGAGGACCTCTATCACCGGCTGAACGTCTTCCCGATCTCGATGCCGCCGCTGCGCGAGCGCGGCACCGACATCGAGCTCCTGGCGCAGCACTTCCTCGACGTGCTGAACAAGCAGGAGAGCGCGTCGAAGACCTTCGCGCCGGCGACCATCGCCGCGCTCTACGCGCACAGCTGGCCGGGCAATGTGCGCGAGCTGAAGAATTACGCGCAGCGCGCGTTCATCCTCGCCGACGAGGTGATCGATGCCCACCTCGCACCCGCGGCCGTATCGACACCGGAGTCGGCTCCGCTCCTCTCGGTGCGCGTCGGCAGCACGCTCGACGAGGTGAGCCGGCGCTTGATCGAGGCCACGCTCGCCGAGTGCGGCTCCAAGCGCAAGGCCGCCGACATGCTCGGCATCAGCCTGAAGACGCTCTACAACCGCCTGGCGGCGTACAAGAGCGAGGACATGGGCAAGCGTCGCCAGCCGGCCGAGAACGACTTCGACGACCGGCGGGATGCGGCATGAAAGCGCAAAAACCGGAATTCGTGCCCGCCAAGTCGCGGTTCCTTCGCCGTCGCCGCATCGTCAAGGCCGCCAATGACGTCGAGCGGGGCTTGAAGGATACCGAGCGCCGCGGGGTGCCGAACGACCTGCCCGGGAATGGCTCCCGGCGGCGGCGGGTATAGAGGTTGCTTTTAGCCATTCGCCGAATTCACTGGAGGATTTCATGGCCGAAGCAAAGCGCAGCACCGAGGGCACGATCGATCGCATGAGCCAGTCCGCGCACGACGCGGTCGACAAGGCGGCGAACGTGGCAAGCTCCTACGCCGATCGTTTCAGCGCGAAGGGCGAGCAATTGATCGACATGCGGGACGACTGGATGGGCGCGGCGCGCGACTTCGTCCGCGAGAATCCCCTGCAGGCGCTGGGCATCGCGCTCGCCGCGGGATATCTCCTGCACATGATCACGCGCCGCTAAGGCGCAAATGACTACCGAGGCGACGCGGCGCTCGGCGCCGAGCCTGGGGCAGGTGCTCGGGCGCCTGCTCGGAGAAGGCCGGCAGCTCGTTGCCGACTACGCCGAGCTCACGGTCCTCGACGCACGCCGCGCCGCGATCCGCCTGGCGTGGATCCTCGGCGCCGTGCTCGTCGGTGCCGTGTTGATCGTGACCTCCTGGATGGGGCTCGTCGCCGCCGGCATCGTCTTCGCCTGGGGCCAGGGTGCGTCCTGGCCGATCGCGCTCGGCGTGGCAGCGCTCGTCAATCTCGTCGCTGCCGCGCTGCTCGGCTGGTTCACGTTCACGCTGGCGAAAGAGCTGCCGTTCACTGCACTGCTGCGCCAGCTGCGCGGGAAAGATCCGGAGCCCCCCCAATGATTCCTCCCGATCAGGAAATCTACGAAGTGGAGCGGCGTATCGCCGAGCGGCGTCACCGCGTCGAGGCCGTCGCTCGCCAGAGCGGTCAAGCGGCGATTCGTGCCCTCACTTCGCCATGGGCGATCGGCGCTGCAGCCGTGTTCGGCTTTCTCGCCGCGGGCGGGATCATGCGGCGTCACGAGCACAAGGAGAGGCTCTCCCGCGACCAGAAGAAGGCCGCCAAGGTCGGCGCCCTGACGAGCATCGCGATGGCCGCGGCGAGCTGGATCATCAAGGCGCAGTTCGGCTCGCCGGCTGCGCTCGCGCAGTTCGTCATGTCGAAAGTGAAGAAGCAGCCGCCGCAGCCGGTGCGCGCGTCGTCGCGCGGCGACAGGACTGCGACAACGACCCGCCGGTAGTCATTCGGCTGATAGTAAGGGCCGGCGCGCGCAGCTAGGCTGCGCATTCGGATGCCGTCTCTTTCGCTTCTCGTCCCGAGGCTTGCGCGCGTCTCGCGCGCTGCTTACGGCATGGTCGCTGCACTCGGCGCGGTCGCGATCTGGGGCTGGGTGCTCGGCGTGCCTGCCTTGCGCGATTTTGGCGCCGACTACGCGTCGATGTCGCCGGGCGCAGCGCTCTCGATGCTCTTGCTCGCCACCAGCTTCTTCGCGGCGGAGGCGGCGCGCCCGCGCAGCGCGATCGTCGCCTCCGGCGCCGCCGGCCTTATCGCCGCGCTGACCCTTGTCGAGACGCTCGCCGGCGCGCAGCTCGGCATGGACTTCGGGTGGCTGGCGGGATCGAGCGGCGAGATGCCGGGCTACATGTCGGTCGCCGCCTGCGTCACGCTCATCCTGCTCGCGCTCGTCACGCCGCTCGCACATGATCGGAAGATCGTCGGCGCTTCGGCCAACGGCGTCGCTGCGCTCGTCGTGGGCACGGTGGCGTTCTTCGCGCTGCTGGGTCTTTCCCTGCGCGTGCTGCGCTTCGACATCGCCGCGCCGCTCCTCGGCTTCTCCGCACCCGCGGCCATTGCCACGATGCTGGCAGCCATCGCGCTCGTCTGCGCGCGGCCGAGCGCGTGGTTCCTGGAGACGCTTTCGAGCAAGCGCACCGGCGCCGTCGTGACCCGGTGGCTCCTGCCCGCAGCGCTCGTCGTTCCGGTCGCCGTGGGCTGGATGCGCCTCTATGCCGAACGCGAAGGCCTCTTTGGCGAAGCCTTCGGCATGACGCTCTTCACGCTCGTGATGATCGCGTGGTTCAGCTCGCTGATCCTCTGGGTCGCGCGGACGCTCGACCAGGTCGCCGCGCAGCGCGCCCAGGCCGAGGGCGCCGCTACCGAGCAGCGCGAGTGGCTGCAGGTGACGCTCGCGAGCATCGGCGACGGTGTGGTCGCGACCGATGCCGCCGGCCGCGTGCGATTCCTCAATGCCGCCGCCCAGCGCCTCACGGCCTGGCGTGCCGCCGAGGCTGCCGGACATCGGCTCGAAGAGCTGTTCCGGCTTTTCGATGAGCGGGATGGTGCGCCGCTTAGAAATCCGCTCAACACCGCGCTCGCCACTCGCAGCGGCGCTGTCGCCGGCGGCGAGCCCGCGCTGCGTGCCCGCGACGGCGCCGTGCATCCGGTGACCGTGAACGCGGCGCCCATCCTTGACGGTGACGGCCTGCTCGGCGCCGTGCTCGTGCTGCGGGAAGTGTCGGCGCAGCGCCAGTCCGAGCGCGCGATGCGGGAGGCCTATACGGAGCTCGACCAGCGGGTCGTCCGCCGCACGGCTGCGCTTGAGCGTGCGAGCGCGGCGCTGCGGGAGCGCAACGCTCTGCTCAATGCGATCACGACCAGCACACCGGACCTGATATTCGCCCGGGATCGGCAAGGGCGACTCTTGATGGCGAACCCTGCCTGGAGCCAGGCCGTGGGCAAGAGCGCCGAGCAAGCGATGGCGCTCGACGAGAACGAACGCATCGTGCTCGAGGCCGGCGAGACGATGATCCTGGAGGAGTCGGTCGGCGATCGGACCTATCTCACGACGAAATCGCCGCTGCGCGATGAGCAGGGCCGCGTCATCGGCCTGATCGGCGTCTCGACCGATATCACCGAGCGCAAGAACGCGCAGCGCGAGCTCGAGAAGCTGGTGGTTGCCGAGCAGCGCCTGCGCGCCGAGGCCGAGCGGGCGAACCGCGCAAAGGACGAGTTCCTCGCCATCGTCTCGCACGAGCTGCGCTCGCCGCTCAACGCGCTGCGCGGCTGGAGCCACCTGATGACGACGACGAAGCCGCTCGACGATTCGCTGGTCGATCGTGCAGCGAAGGCGATCAAGCGGAACGTGTCCCATCAGACGCGCCTGATCGACGATCTGCTGGATACGTCGCGCATCGTCAGCGGCAAGCTGACCATCGAGCGTCGCGTGGTGAACCTGGTCGATACGGTGCTCGCCGCGCTCGATGCGTCGCGGCCGGTCGCGGCGGCCAAGGAAGTGGACCTGCGTTTCACGCCGGGCGATCCGTCGACGATGGTGATCGGCGATGCCGGTCGCCTGCAGCAGCTGGTTTCGAACCTGCTCGCCAATGCCGTCAAGTTCACCCCCGACGGCGGAGCGATCACGGTCCTCCTGCACAAGAACGCGGAGCGCGTCCAGCTCCAGGTGAAGGACAACGGCATCGGCATCGCGCCGGAATTCCTGCCGCACGTGTTCGATCGCTTTACGCAGGCCGATACCTCGGCGGCGCGGCGCGCCGGCGGCCTCGGCATCGGCCTCGCGCTCGTTCGGCACATCGCGCTCCTGCATGGCGGCCAGGTGCGCGCCGACAGCGCGGGCCCGGGGAAGGGCGCCACGTTCACCGTCGACCTGCCCGGTGCGCCGACGGCCGCGATCCTCGCCATCGCGAAGGAGCCGCCCGAAGATCGGCGCCGCTCGACCGCGGGCGCCTTGCGCGGCCTGAAGGTGTGGGTGGCCGACGACGACGTCGACGCGCACGAGGTGGTGGCGCTGACGCTGCGCCAGGCGGGCGCGCAGGTCGACTGCTTCAATTCCGGTCGCGCGCTCGGCGCGGCGCTCGAGGCGGCGCTGCCCGCGCGCGGCCCGCATGTGCTGCTGATCGATCTGGCGATGCCCGGCGAAGACGGTTTCGAGGCGCTGCGCCGCGCGCGTTCCATCGAGCTCGCCTGCGGCAACGATCGCTACACGCCGGCGATCGCGCTCACTGCATTCACCCAGATCGAGCGCGAGCGCCTGATGGCCGCCGGCTTCGTCGACCGGGTCGACAAGCCGGTCGACGCGGAAAAGCTGATCACGGCGATCCGCGCCGCGCTCAGGACCGAGCAGCGCTCCAAAGCCGCGGTTTAGTGCGCGAGCTGGCGGACCGCCGCCACCAGCTCTTCGAACCTGAACGGTTTCTTGAACGTCCTGACGGCGCCGAGCTCGCGCGCCACGTTGAGCACGTCGAACTTCATGCGCGAGTCGCGGCCACTCATGGCGATGATGCTGACTTGCGGAAACTCGTGGCGCAGGTCCTGGATCGTCTCGATGCCTTCCTTCTCCGGCATGAAGATGTCGGTCACGACGACGGCGGCCGGCTGCGCGCGCTGCAGCGCCAGGCCCTGGGCGCCGTTCGCGGCCCCCTCCGCTTCGATCCCATAGGTGCGGAACCACCGCAGCACGAGATCGCGGAAATCGTCGTCGTCTTCGATGACCAGGACGCGCATGTCGGCTCAG
>Ga0310810_10003361_pt1 | contig 17440 bp, 22 predicted proteins | sample NCmetagenome_FD_207641 | JGI IMG/M metagenome (GOLD analysis project Ga0310810, IMG submission 207641) | Soil microbial communities from experimental microcosm in Duke University, North Carolina, United States - NC | ecosystem: Engineered > Artificial ecosystem > Soil microcosm > Unclassified ... | reverse complement strand
GGTGTCGTACAGGCTGAACATCTCGTCGACTGAGCCGCCGTACGTCGACACTACGAGGTGGATGGGCTTCTGATTCTGGTTGGCAAGGTGAAGCAGCGCGACGATGACGCTGGAAATTGAGTGTTCATTGACGTCGCCCGTCAGGACGACGATGCGGGCATTGTCGGGTTGGTGTTGCAAGACCAACTGCTCGAGGCCTTCGGCCATCGAGGCCACCTGTGACTTGCTGGCTTTCGGCTCAGACTCAGATGCGCGGCGTCCCATCGGAACCCTCCTGGTCGATGAGGAGAAGATCGGATCCTGCGAGCTCGCGGACGAGCGCGGTGATGTTTTGCATCTGTTCAGTGTTCTCCAGTTCGAGTGCCAAGAGGTAGATGATGAGGAGCTGCTGGCGCTGCGTCACGCCGAAGTTGGCAATCTCCTTTACGATCTGACGACAGACCGTGTTCTCCTCGGCGAGCTTCTCGGACTTCAGTTGCCCGTATTTGACTGCTTCGCTCACTTGATGTACTCCTCTCTGGTGAATGATTCGACTTTCAGCAAGTTCTCCCCCAGGATGCGGACGTACTTGCCTTGGCGCATGCCACCTTCTTCATCCGTCGACACGACGACGAAGTCGCCCCATCGCTTGTTCTCGATGATGAACTGCGCGGCCTCCCAGGTGGGTAGGTCAGCTTGGTTGGACTCAAGGACGTTGATCAGCGCTGGTGGCAGCGACGGCTTGATGTCTTCGATGGCGACGATGGAACCCATAGCCTCGCGGCCCGCCAACACTTCGGACTTTGCCAGTTCGGTCACCTTGTGGACGAGGCCACAATTGTTGCACTGCGCAAACTTGGGTCGCACCTTGTCGTTGTCCTCGATGATCGAGAAGACAACGAACTGATGACGTGGCGGTTCCGGCTGCATCTTGTACTGAGGCAACACGCACCGACACTTGACGAGGTGTTTCTGACCCGTCGGCATCTACCTGACCTCAACTCGGGTGGTCGCCAGCATCGACATCAGGCGACTCCTCCAAGTCACTTTTTTTTCGCAAGGTCCGGCAGTGCCGCCTCAGCGAGGGCGACATCGACCGTCTTCATGAAGGTCCGATTGCCCTTGTGGTAGCCTTCATCGATCGATGCAGCGAGCAGCGCCAACAAGGTCGGGACCTGCGCGGCCTCGATCTTGAGCTGTCCTGTCCGCATCGCCGTCGTGATGTTGGTGGTCACTGAATCCTTGACGCCTTCGACGAGCGTCCAGGTTGACTTGTTGATCTTTTCGCGTGGTTGCATTGGGGTCCTTGGTGTCACTGTACAACAGGCTCGAACCGCGTACACGTGTCTGGCGCAGTTCCATACTTACACCTGAGGAACCACATGGCGACGCTCAAACAACAGTACGATGCCCGTAAGCTCCAGCGACTTCAGGAGCGAGTCAGCAAAGCTGACCAGCAAGTCCTCACTGAAACGAGGGCAGCACGGTTGATCCTTGAGGCGATGGACGAGGAAGACCTCAACAAGGCCACACAGATCATCGACAAGCTCCGTGGCATGAAAGGCAAGGGCGTCGGCACTCTCGATACCGCAATCGACAAGGCGGTCTCCGAACTCAACAAGTACACCGGTGGCGGGCCACTGACCAAGGCTTGGGCGAAGCTCAAGTCCAAGGTCGGCATCGACAATCCTCTCGTCAAGGTCATGACCTTCGCCAACGCACTGGAGACGGGGCTGAAGCAAATCCCGCAGATCCTCAAGAACAACATCGGCGAAATCAAGCCTGACATGGCCGACAAGTCGATCGCGGATGCCTTGGGCGAAGATGAGGAAAAGAAGAAGATCGTCACGCAGAACATCCTGAAGGCCTTGAGCCCAAAGGGCATCTTCGGCGCCTTCAAGAAGGTTCCTTACGTCGACAACATGCAGGTGCTCGCGCAGGACATCATGACAGCTCCGCTGAAGGCCATCAACACCGTCGTCAAGCAGTCGGCGGGTGGACCCCAGACTGACCAGGTCGCTCCCGACATGAAGGACGTCGCGGCAGGCAAGGGTGGCGCTGAGACGAAGGGCACCGCCCAAGGCGTCCCGGCGAAGGGTGCCGAACCGTCAGTGGGTGCCCAGCCGGGCAAGGGAACCACAGGTGCCCAGGGCACGACGCCGGCGGGTGAGACTCCACCGAGGGGCACCGACAAGGGCAACGGTCCGCCGCCGACTAACAAGGTCGAGAAGGCTGCCAGCGCCATCAAGAACAACCCTGACATCGCCAAAGGCGTCGATCCGCTTCGGTTGAAAGCGATCCTTGACTACCTCGACGACCAGGACCTGCTGGCCTAACTCACCAGCGCGCCCAAGCCTGACAACGTCTGCTCGCAGCGCGTTGAGTGAACCTCAGCCGCGATGACCGTGGCCGCCAGCTTACGCTCACCCGCCAGAGTCACCGTCCCGTGATCGACCAGTGATCTGATCGCCCGCAACGTGTAGTCGATGGCCTGCGATGACAGTACGTAGTCGGAGTCATTGGGTAGCCTGATGACGACGTGGTTGGGAGACAGAGACCGAATTCGCAGGTTGATCAGCCTAACGATGTCATCGACTTGCTCAGTTTGGAGGCGCTTGCGTAGGAAGGCAACTTGTGCTTCCACTGCCGCTCGAGTCGAGTCGCACCGAACGACGACCTTGGTGCCGTGAACGATGGCATCGATGACTCGGGGCGCCTCGTGAAACTTGATCGTTGAGATGAGGTCACCCTTGTTGCTCGTCACCAGATCGGCTCCGGTTGCGATCGAGATGTCGTTAAGCGCATTCATTCCCTCGAGATCGAACCTGACGATGATGGGCACCACCTTGAGGCTGCCGCGGTCAAAGTTGACCTTCAACGTGTGCCTGACCTCGTCGTCCAGGCCGCGGACGAACAACAGTGCAGGCTCCTTCGATTCTGACGCGGCCTCGAGCAGGTGGTGCACTTCAGCGACCGATTCAATGTAACCGTCGATGCAGACGACGCGAGGACGTTCCAATCGCACGCTGATGGGAAACGCGGCGGCGTGCTCGAAGGTGTAGCCTCGGACCAACTCGACCGACGGAACTGAGGACGGCGACTTCTCAATGAGGATGCGGCCCGCGAAGCCTGCTAGGTCCAGCGCCTGCCGCAGCATTGCTCCCGTACGGGCCGGGGCAATGCGAGTGTACGTAGCGACGACCCGATCGATGTCTGCTCGCGTCGCAGGTGAGGACCCAGCCCCCAGAATGCCCTCGATCTTTTTCGACAGGTCGCCATTGGTGCCACTGCCCGACCGGTGATCGAGTTTTTCGAGCAACCGCTCAATGCACATGTCGAAACCACCTGGGCCGAGGCGTTCAGCGGCCATGGCATGGTTGATGATGATGCCATACAATGTCCTCTCGATCTCGTCTACGAACTTGAGATTGAAGAGGAGCTGGAGGCGGGTGTGGACGAGCAGCTTGTCGCTCGCCTCGACCAGGATCCGATCGTCCGTCCGCCGACGAATCGTCGCGAGCCTATCGCGGATCCGCCTCAGAGCAGAATCGATGTCAGGCGTGTTCGTGATCCCTACCACCTCGGGATCATACCCCGTCCCGGAGTTCAGTGATAACTGATGTGGCCCGACAGGAAATCGTAGAGCAGCTTGCCGATCACCGTCACGCCGCCGCCCGCCAGGGTGACAAGACCCCAACGTACTGCGCCGGACACCTTGTTCTTCCACTCGAGCAGCGCTTTGATCTCGCCGGCCTGTGTCTTGACGGTGCTCTCGAGGTCCTTGACGACCTTCTCCTGCTCCTCCGTCATCTTGGTGTCCTTTTCGAGGGCCTTCTCCTCGTTGTCCTTCCAGATCTTCAGGACGGTGACGTCTTTTTCCAGGGCGTCGACGGCTTCCCCTTTCGTCGTCTCGACGTGCTTGACTCGAGCGAACAGGCCTTGATCTGGGTGGAAGACGGCCTCGTGGATCGAGTCGACCTTCTCTCCAATCTTGTCCTGCGATTCTTCGATCTTGTCGACCTTGTAGAGCAAGGTGTCAAAGCCGCCATTCAGCGCCGGCGCATTGAGGACTCGGGCCTGAATTTCGTTCAACAGCTGATGGCTCGCCGCTAGGGCGGTGCGTAGCTGTTCGTCCCGGCGGACGGCTTTGGAGGGGAGAGCCGTGCCTTTCAGTGTTGATCTTTTTGCCATGTACACTCCGCGCGCCCGTTAAGATCTTAAGCGGATCCTCTGTGGATCTGTGGATCTCTGTAGATCCTGATCCCTTTAAGATCTCAACCGTTTTTAAGTATCTGTGGATCGCGAGAACGCGCGGAGCGCTTTCCTTGAACACCTCACCCCTCCAGGCGCTAAGATCTGCACGAGGTGAGCACAGGTGTTTGACTTCAACAACAACGTCTTCGGGGGCGCTCCGAAGCCATCCATTCCACCGACGGCCAAGGTCGTCTTTGTCGCCGACTTCTTTGCAGAGGACCTGCTCGGCGGAGCTGAGCTGACATCGCAGGCTCTCATTGATTCCAGCCCGTTCGAGATTGCGAAGTTGCACTCTCGGGACGTGACAATGGAATTGCTGCAGCAGGGTGCCGACAAATTCTGGATCTTCGGCAACTTCACTGAGCTCAATCCCCAGCTCATCCCCACCGTCGTTGCCAACCTGCGTTACTCCATCCTCGAGTACGACTACAAGTACTGCAGGGCACGGTCTCCGGAGAAACACCTCCAGTTGTTGGGGACCCCGTGCGACTGTGCCAACCAGATGAACGGCAAGATCATCTCGGCGTTCTTCTACGGCGCCATGGGCACCTGGTGGATGTCCGAGAAGCAGCGCGAGAAGTACTTGACCCTGTTTCCGTTCCTCGCCGACAAGGACAGCGTCGTCCTGTCCAGCGTGTTCGATGACCAGACCTTGGGCACCATCAAGTTGCTGCGCAGCAAGTACGCTGGCTCCGAACGCAAGGGTTGGCTCGTCCTGGGCTCAAACTCATGGATCAAGGGCACCGACGCAGCAAAAGCTTGGTGCGAGGCCAACGGCAAGTCGTACGAGGTTGTCTCCGGCCTGTCGTACGAAGCGATGCTCGACAAGCTGGCCCAGGCCGAAGGCTTGGTCTACCTGCCTCCTGGCGGCGACACCTGTCCCCGCATGGTCATCGAGGCCAAGTTGTTGGGGTGTCAACTGCACCTCAACGACAACGTCCAGCACAAGGATGAAGAGTGGTTCGCCACCGACAACCTCGTGGACATCGAGGACTACCTTCACGTTGCCAAGACCCTCTTCTGGACCGGCATCAAGAAGATGATGGACTACAGGGCCAGCGTCAGCGGCTACACCACGACGCTCAACTGCGTTGAACAGGAATATCCGTTTGAACAGTGTATCCGGTCAATGTTGCAGTTCTGCGACGAGGTCTGTGTCGTTGACGGCGGTTCAACCGACGGAACTCTCGACCGGCTCAACGCCCTCGCGGCGTCCGACGAGCGAGTCAAGGTCAAGGTGGTGCCGCGAGACTGGAACCACCCCCGCTTCGCCGTCTTTGACGGCATGCAGAAGGCGGAAGCGCGCGCCATGTGCACCAAGGACTTCTGCTGGCAGATGGACTCCGACGAGATCGTTCACGAGGATGATGCTCCTCGGATCACGGAGATGTGCAGGTCGATGCCCAAGGAAGTTCCCATCCTGGCGCTGCCTGTCATCGAGTACTGGGGTGGCCCAGACAAGGTACGCTGCGACATCCAACCCTGGAAGTGGCGCCTCAGCCGCAATCACCCCGACATCACCCACGGCATTCCGGCCGAGCTCCGGCGCCAGGACGATGCCGGCGACACCTACGCCGCCGAAGGCACCGACGGCTGCGACATGATCAGCAAAGAGACCGGCGAGCGGTACCAGTTCATGTCGTTCTACACTCCCGAGGTCGAGCAGGTCCGCCGCGTCGCCATGTTGGGCAACGAACAGGCCCGCGCCGAATACGAGCGTTGGTTCACACAGGTCGTCAACGGTCTACCTTGCGTCTTCCACTACAGCTGGTACGACCTGCCGCGTAAGATCAAGCTCTACAAGAAGTACTGGACCAAGCACTGGAACTCGCTCTTCAACAAGAGCACCGCCGACACCGCCGAGAACAACATGATGTTCGACGTGCCCTGGTCCGAGGTGACCGATGAGATGATCGAGGCCCGTGCCCAGGAGTTCAAAGAGAAGCTCGGTGGTTGGGTCTGGCACCGAAAGTGGACGGGAGTCTCGACCCCTCACATCCAGGTCTCCCGCACGCAGCCCAAGGTGATGCTGTGAAAAAGATCGACATCCGCAACAAGCTTGAGGAGATCGGCGTTTCCCTGGACAGCGTCATCATGGGTGACTTCGACTACATCGGAGAGTTCACTGCCAAGCGGGACAGGAAGAAGGACGACGCCAACTACAAGCGCTACGGTGCCTTCTATCGGGCCAACTATGAGCGTGGCATCCTCATCTACTACCTGATCCGGCAGTACAACCTGTCGTCCCTGCTCGAGATCGGATTCGGGCGTGGTTACGCTACGTTCTGCGCCGCAAGGGCATTTCACGATGCCGGCATCCCCGGTAAGATCGTCACCATCGACCCGGCGCTGGATGAGAAGTACGTTCAAGCACTTCAGACGGTGTTTCCCAAGGAGTGGTTCGACTACGTCACCTTCATGCGTGGTCGCTCGCAGGACGTGTTGCCCAAGACAGACGGTCATTTCGACATGATCTACATCGATGGTGACCACTCCTACCAGGCGACGAAGTCTGATTGGGAGATGACGAAAGACAAGTACGACAAGTTCCTGTTGTTCGATGACTACCACCTGCCGTCGAAAGAGGACAAGGGCACCATCCAGTGCAGCTCGGCGATCGACGAGGTTGATGATCCCAGCAAGGAACTCATCATCATGGACCGCCGCATGTTCTTTGATGACCGACGTTTCACTGACGAGCAGATCGATTACGGTCAGGTCCTGCTGACGAAGGAGGGCGTCGGCCGTGATGACTGGTGAGAACAGGTTCGTCTTCGTCGCTCCGATGTTCAATGCATCGGACACGCTGCCCCAGATGCTCCACTCACTGTGCGGCCAATCGTACGAAAACTGGCGCCTCATCCTGCTTGATGACGTATCGTCCGATGAGCATTGGGCCCGTGCCAGCCGAACGCTGGACGCCTTCGACAAGCTCGAAGGCAAAGGCCGCATCGACTTCGTCCGCAACACCGAGAAGAAGTGGGAGGTTGCCAACGTCCTCCACGGCCTCACGTTCTGTGCTCCCGATGACATCGTCTGTCGCATCGACGCAGATGATTGGCTGACCGACCTTGATGCGTTGGCGATGCTCAATGCCGTCTACACCAACACGGGTTGTGACATCCTGTGGACGGCCCACCGCTGGGGCTACAGCGACAAGAACATCAGCGCCCCCATGCTCGATTCCGCCGACCCATACAAGCACCCGTGGGTCAGCAGTCACCTCAAGACTTTTCGTAAGAGCCTCCTCAACGGCGTCAATGACCAGAATTTTCGAGGCGAGGACGGCAACTACATCCGCCGCGCTGGCGATCAGGCGATCTATTTGCCAGCGCTGCACAACTCTAGGAAGCGAGTCTTCTTGCCCAGGGTGATGTACCACTACACCATCAATGACGTGCCGGAGACATACCAGACGGACGACGCTCGCTTCCAACGCGACGAAGCCCTTTTCTTGAGGAGTCGAGGCTACGTCCGATGACGGAGATCAGCTATGAAACGTTTCTACTTGCAACGTAACCAAGATGCCTCGGGCGTGTCCGGATTGGGCAAGGTCGCCGAAGGCTGCCAGTTTGATACTGGCTGGTGCGCCCTAGTTTGGTTGACTGAAGCCTCGTCGATGTGCTACTACCCCAGCATCGAAATTCTCGAGAAGATTCACGGTCACCAGGGAGCAACCCAAGTCGTCTGGATCGATGACGAGTCATCGAACATCGTTGTCCGTCGCTGATGCACCGTGGTAATATGGGCCCATGAAGGCCTACATCAACCGTACTCCCGTTCGTGGTCCCTGGGGTGGTGGTAACCAGTTCGTCAGGGCATTTCACGAATGGCACGGTGACAACGTCACCCTGGTCAGCTCCGACCAGCTCAGCGTCGCCCCTGATGTGATCCTGTTGGCGGGACTCGACAACGACAACCAGGGTGGTGTCTCCGCTGAGCAAGCGATCCAGTACAAGATGTTCATGCAGGGTCGTAAAGACATCAAGGTCGTCGTCAGGGTCAATGAAAATGATGCCCGTAAGGGCACCACTGGAGTCGACGACTTGCTGCTGCAACTCTCGCAGTACACCGACGGCACTGTTTTCGTCTCCAATTGGCTCCGCGACTACTTCCTCGAGAAGGGTTGGGCCGACAAGAATCACACCGTCATCTACAACGGCGTCGACCAAGAGGTCTTCAAACGTGGTGATGCCATCCCCAATGAGCTCAACAACATCGTCGCTCACCACTGGAGCGACAACTACATGAAAGGCTTTGACGTCTACGACAAGCTCGACGAGTGGGTGGGCAAGAACCCAGGCTTCACCTTCACCTACATTGGCCGCGAACGTGGCACCTTCAAGAACACCAAGGTCGTCCGGCCCCTCCACGGCAAGCGGTTGGGCGAGGAGCTCGGCAAGTACGACGTCTACGTGTCAGCGAGCCGGTTCGACCCTGGTCCCAATCACATCCTCGAGGCGCTGGCCTGTGGCCTACCCACTTTCGTTCACAAGGACGGCGGAGGCTGCGTCGAATTCGCAGGCGCTGATCACACGTATTCGACGTTCGAAGAACTGGTGTCGCTGCTGACGGCAGGAGCCTGGGATGGCAATGACAAGGCCATCCGCCTTTCTGCGTGGCCCGACTGCATCCGGGAGTATATTGACTTCCTGGAGGCTACGTGTCAGAAGGCAAGCACATCAGGTTTCACCAACTCCTAGAGACTCACCTCAACAGCATCATCCAGAAGAGGTTCGTCAACCGCGCGCTGACGCCTGAGATGATGCGTGAGATGCGCAACGCCATCCACGAGACAATCGGGGGTGTCTTTGCCAAGAGCAGCCATAAGCTGTCCGCGAATGCGTTGACCTGGCTGGGAGACCAGTACTTCAAGGCCATCAAGATCAACGATGACCAGTTGATGAGTGACACCGTCGTCATCAATGAGTACACGTTGACCGAGCTGGAGTTCAATGACATCCAACTGCTGCGCAATCTGTTTTCGGGCACCAGAATGGGTCCCGAACTCAACGAGGAGCTGCAGCGACGGAGCGTGTCATGAAGGTCTCCAAATTCCACGAAGCTTTCTCAACACTGTTGGCCGACCGGCTGACGTACTTCAACGACAAGACCCTTGACCTCGTCGTCTGCGTCGAGATCTTTCAGGTCATCTTCAACACGCTGGTCGACGTCACCGCGACGTCACCGGTGCAGTTGACCAATGAGGCAATGAACTACCTCGCCCAACAGTACTACGACGGCATCCTCATCAACGGCCGGCAGGAGCTCAACCCAAACATCTTCACCCAACGGGCCAAGCTCGAGAACATCGAGACCAAGGAACTAGCGCTGTTGGCGGTGATGCTGAACGGGACGGAGTTCGCCATCCCACTCATCCAAGAAGTCAAAAAGCGCTCGTGAAGATTCACTTCGACAACGTCAACCTGTCGTCTAGGTCAGGTCCCAATACGTTTGCGGGTCGCCTCGCCCGCGAGCTCATTGGCGTAGGCCACGACATTGTCGATGATGGCGCATCTGCTGATGTGTCGTTGGTCTTCATTGAACCCTCAGGTCGGACCGGCTACGCTAAAAAGATCGTCCAACGCCTCGATGGCATCTGGTTCAAGCCCAACGAGTTTCACACCAAGAATCGCGGCATCAAGGCCCTCTACGATCGGGCGGATGCCGTCGTCTTCCAGTCTGAGTTCGATCGGAAGATGGCGACCAAGTGGTTCGGCACCAAACGTGGTGAGGTGATTCACAACGGCATCGACCTGGCTCGTGTCAACGAGGTGACCATTCCAGAACTAGCTCGGATCCGGGCGTCATTCGACACCGTCTTCGTCTGTTCATCGAATTGGCACGCGCAAAAGCGCCTCCGTGCCAACCTGATGTTGTACGACCACCTGCGTCAGACGCAGTTCCCGAACAGCTGCATCTTCGTCATGGGTGCCAACCCCGACGTCATGTCGACGGACCCTCGCGTCTTTTACACGGGATCACAACCTCCTGAAGTGTACTTGCAGGTCTTCGCCGTGGCGAACTGGATGCTGCACCTCGCGTGGGCAGACCACTGTCCCAACGTTGTCATCGAAAGCCTGTGTCAAGGAACGCCGATCGTCTGCACTGACGTGGGCGGGACTCAGGAGCTCGTCAAAGACTTCGGCGCCATCATCAAAGATCAACCTTACGACTTCGAGCTTGCCGACTACGACAATCCCCCTCAGCTCGACCTATCGCAAGTCAAGTTGCCTCCCAAGGAACAGCTCGGAGCCCACGCTGACATCGACATCAAGAACGTGGCCCAACGTTACGTCAAACTATTCGAGGAGCTCGTATGAATCGCGTATACGTGTTGCCGCCGAAGGAAGATTGGATCGTCGACCGCTTCGTCAAGGAGTGGACAGAAGACAACGCTGACATCACGGTTCCAACGCCCGTTCAGGCGGACATCGTTTGGCTGCTGGCGGACTGGTGCTGGCTTGGCCTCGCCCGCGCGGGGTTGTTGACGAACAAGAGGGTCATCACCTCAGTTCACCACATCGTGCCGGAGAAGTTCGATCCCGTCGCCCAACACGATTTTCAGCTTCGAGACAGGGTGACGACAGTCTACCACGTCTACAACCAGCGAGTCCATGACTTCATTCGTCCGCTGACGTCGAAGCCCATTCACCTGATCCCATACTGGGCGAACCAAAAGATCTGGCAGCGAACGGGCGACAAGTTGGAGCTGCGGCGCCAATACGGCGTGCCGGAAGACGCCTTCGTCATGGGTTCGTTCCAACGTGACACCGAAGGTCACGATCTGAAGACTCCCAAGTTCGAGAAGGGTCCGGACCTCCTGGCGGACTACATTGAAGCCTATCAGGCGGCCCACGGAACCCCTCACGTGCTTCTCGCGGGATGGCGGAGGCAGTACCTAATCTCCCGTCTGGAGAAGGCCCAGGTGCCGTTCACGTACCTCGAGAGGCCTCCACACACCGTGGTCAACGACCTCTACCAGTGCCTCGACCTGTACCCGGTGACTGCTCGTACCGAAGGAGGTCCTCAATCGCTCATCGAGTGTGGTCTCCTTCAGGTGCCCGTCGTCTCGAGGCCTGTTGGCATTGCCGAACAGGTGCTGCCTCCCGAGGCCATCAAGGACAACGTGTTCGACGCAGTTCCCACCATTCCCAACGTCGATTCGATGCTGTTGCCTCGAGGCTATGAACCCTACCGAGCCTTGATCGAGTCGCTATGACGATCGCGTGTCTCCTTGTCACCTGTTGCCTCGAGCCGAGCAGGTCGCAGATCCTCGCCGAGGTCGTCGGCAATCTACAGGAACAGGCGCCAGACTTGGGACCGAGGCTCACCGTCTTTGACAACGCCTCGACCGAGGTGGGCACCATCGACGTACTGCGTGATTGCTTTGAACAGGTCTATCAGTCTGATCGAAACGTGGGTTACTGGTCGGCGATTGACTGGTGGCTGCGACACCTCGAGGCCGACCCTCCGACGTACACCTACATCATCGAATCCGACATGATCCACTACGGCTTCAACAAGCTGCAGGCGTGTGCGGAGTACCTTGATGCCAATTCCGACGTGGGGTCGATCAGGCTTCACGAGTACTCGGTCGCCGAGCGTCACCTCTACAACAAGGACAAGCCTCGAACTGACTCACGACGAAATCTGTGGCAGTCACACACTAACCGAGTCACGGGAAAAGCCGTCAAGATGGATCACTCATCGGGTGACATCTGGTCGACGACCTTCCTGACGCAACTGCCTGCCTTGAACCGTTTCGCGACGATGAAGGAAGTCTTTGCGGAACTGCGCGCCCGTCCACGCTTCAGCGAGCTTGACTTCCAGGAATTGTACTGGCAGCGCTACCAGCGCACGGGCATCGTCGACGGTGGCATCTTTCACTGCAACTTGAATCACTATGGTACCAAGTCTGTGACAGGTTCGTGGACTTCTGAGAGCGAACTGAAGCGATTGGGGTACCAAACCACGCGGCTTGCGTCGATCACGCCACAGGACCAGTACACCGTGACACGGATTTGAAAGAATATGGGCAATGTCCCGTTTTCTGATCTTCGGCGGTACCGGCTCACTAGGCAAGAAGCTGATCGACCGCCTGCTACCCACCGATGCCGTCGCCGTCTATTCGCGTGACGAAGCTAAACACTGGACGATCAAGAATGAACTGGCAGGTCATCCAAACCTGCACAAGTTGGAGTTCTTCGTCGGTGACATTCGCGATCCCGCGCGCGTCAAGGACGTCATTCGTCAGGTCAGGCCCAAGACCATCATCATCGCCGCGGCGCTGAAGCAGGTCGACACTTGTGAGCTGAGTCCCAGTGAATCAGTGGCCACCAACCTCCTCGGCACGCAAAACGTCATTGCCGCCGTCAACGAACTGAGCTACAACGATCTAGAAGCGGTGCTTTTCGTCAGCACTGACAAGGCGTGCGCTCCCGTCAACGTCTACGGCATGTGCAAGGCCGTTTCAGAACGAGTGGTGACAAGCCAGGCCCGCACGGGCCTACCACACATTCGCTACCTCGCGGTCCGTTACGGCAACGTTCTTGAGTCACGTGGCAGCATCATCCCGCTGTTCAAGTACCAGGCAGACCACGCTGAATTCCTGACGGTGACCGACCCGAACATGACGCGGTACGTGATGACGCTCGACGATTCGGTCGATCTCATCCTGTACGCCTTGAAGCACGGTGAATCAGGCACAACCTGGATTCCCAAGCTGCCGTCGATGCGCATCGGAGACCTGGCAGACATCTTTGCCGAGCGTGCGAACAAGCCAATCAAAGTCATCGGACTCCGACCCGGTGAAAAAGCGCACGAAGAGTTGGTCAATGAATCGGAATCCGTCCGGACGTCGTCTGCCCCCGGGCAACACTACGTCATCGGGCCAGCTTTCCGAGCCGGCGGAGGCGCCCCTTTCACCTACACATCTGCCGACGAGGTGATGTCGAAGGAGCAGCTTCGAGCGCACCTCATGACTCTCGGCGTCCTCGACAAGTCTCTCAACGAATTCACTGGTCTGACGATTGAGGAAATCGTGACCAACCGCAAGGACTGACCATGAAGACCTACCCGCTGTTCAAAGTGCACGTTCCCATCGACGAAGCCCTAGCCAACATTCGGACGGTCTTTGAGTCGGGCTTCATCAACGAGGGCACTCAGGTGACCCAGTTGACGAATGAACTGGCGAAGTACCTCGAGGCTCCGAATCTCATCCTGATGAACAGTTGCACGTCGGCACTGACGCTGGCGCTGCACCTCGCTGGCGTCCGACCAGGCGATGAGGTCATCACCACACCGATGACGTGTGTGGCAACCAACACTCCCATCGCGACGATGCATGCCAAGATCGTTTGGGCTGACATCAACCCGTACTCGGGCATGTTGGAACCTTCAGATGTTGCCAAACGCATCACCCCTAAGACGAAAGCGGTCATGGCCGTCGCCTGGGCCGGCACGCCGCCGGAACTCGAAGCCTTGCGCAGCATCTGCCAGCACCATGGCATCAAGCTGATTCTCGACGCAGCTCACGCCTTCGGAGCCAACTATCGTGGTCGTCCCGTCCACGACTGGGCAGACTTCACCTGCTACAGTTTCCAGGCCATCAAACACGTCACCACCGGCGATGGCGGTGCACTGGTGTGCTCCAACGCCAACGACTTCCGTCGTTCCAAGGCATTGAAGTGGTTCGGCCTCGATCGAGACCGTGCCAAGGACGACAAGGGCAACTGGAAGGGGCAACAGTGGGACGTTGACATCGATGAGGCTGGCTACAAGTTCAACATGAACAACGTGTCGGCGGCCATCGGCCTCGCGCAGCTCGAATACATCGACAACATCATCGGCACGCACCGCGTCAATGCTGCGCTGTATGACGAACTGTTCAGTGGCTTCAAGTACGTTTACCCTGCCGCCAATCCTCAAGGTGGAGAATCCAGCCACTGGGTCTACACGATGCGACTCAGCAAGGACTATGCCGGCATCTCACGCGATGACCTGCTGAAGAAGTTGAATGCCGAAGGCATCATGGCGGGTGTCGTTCACGTGCCCAACGATGACTACACAGCGTTCCAGTCGAGCAAGGTCGACCTGCCAGGAGTTCGTGAGTTCTCAACGTACCAGTTCTCGCTGCCGTGTGGTTGGTGGCTTACTGAAGATGACGTCAGGTATATCGCCCAACGCGTCAAGGAGTTGACGAAGTGATCGTTCCGCCGACGTCGATGCAATTGCGGGCCCCTCTGCCCGACGACCATCGATGGTTGGTCGATTTGCACAATGATCCCGAGGTGCTGCGCAATTTGACGCACCCTGAGCCCATCACCATGGAACAACACTTGGCGTGGTGGGAGTCCACTCGAATCAATCCCAAGCAGCTACGTCTCGTTTTCACTGTCGAGGGGGAGCGAGTCGGTTTCACCAAGTTCTACGACATCGATCGGACCAATCACAACTGTGCTTTGGGTGCCGACATTCACAAGGATCATCGCGGCAAGGGTTACGCCAAGAGCATGTGGGCAATGATGCTCAACGTGTCGTTCATGGCGTTGCAGATGCATCGCGTGTCACTGACGACGGCGACGTACAACGACATCGGCCAACGAGTGTACCGCGGCTTGGGCTTCCAGGAGGAAGGCCGACTGACACAATCGCTATTTCGTGATGGTGTCTTTCACGATCAGATCTGCATGTACATGCTGCGGGAAGACTGGATGAAGCCATGAGCGACGACCCCGCAATCTTCGTTGGCACCATGTACTCTGGGGAGGGCGACTTTTCACAGTGTTGTGAGGCCATCAGCAATCAAACGGGCGTCATCGTCAGCCACGCTGTGATTGCGGATCTGCCTGAAAAAGAGGCACACAACCAACTGTGGCAGGCCTGGCGTGACAACAAGGACACCCACGACCTTTTCGTCAAGATCGATGCTGATACGGTGCTTCGGACCCCGGAGACGTTGCGTCAGATCTACGATCAGTTTGCCAAGAACCCACGGGTCACCGGTTTTCAGGCACCCCTCCATGACTATATGACCGACGGCCACATCAATGGCCTCAATGCGTTCAGTCCCAAAGTGATCTTCAATGACACTCGGGACAACCTGTACTGTGACCGGGCCGTCGACACTGGTCATGACATCGTTCTACGGGAGAAGGACCTACCTATCGAGCTTGTTCCTGCCGGCCTTCACTGCCACCATGCAACCGAAGTCCAGAGTTTCCACTACGGTGTTCACCGCATGCTCAAGGGTCAAACGGTGACGATGGACCAGGTGTTCAACGCTTGGGTCAAGCACCGTGACCGGGTCAGGCTGTTTGCACTCGTCGGTGCTCACATGGCGCCCCGGTTTTCAAGCAATCGTAGGTGCAACTACGAAGATCTGGAGTTCCAACAAGCCTTTGATGAAGCCACGTCACGGTATGACGAGCTAGTCAAACACTATGAATCCCTGGTACAGCCATGAACTCTCGACCTCTTGTCATCACAGGTGCCGGCGGTGGCATCGGTCACACTCTTGTCGACGACCTGTTGACGCGGGGCTACACCAACATCGCGTGTCAGTATCGTTCCGACTCACCTGGACTTCGACAGGTCATGGCGAAGCACAACAAGGACTTTGATGCCTACTGCTTTCAGGCAGACCTGACCGATGAAGTTCAGGTCGCAGAATTGCGCCACCGCGCCATTTCTACCCTGGGCAGCGTCTGGGGTTTGATCAACCTCGCAGGTGCATCGACCAACGCGATGAGCTGGAAGATGACGTTGGCAGACTTCAAGAAGATCATCGATGCTAACTTGACGACGACGTTCCTCACGTGTCGTGAGTTCACGCCTGACATGCGTGCCGCAGGTGGGGGCCGAATCATCAACACATCCAGCGTCGTCGCTGCCACCGGCACTGCAGGTGCTGCTCACTACTGTGCAGCAAAGGCCGGCATCATCGGCTTCACCCGTGCTCTTGCAGTTGAGCTGGCCAACAAGAACGTCACCGCCAACGCTCTGGCCTTGGGCTACTTCGAAACAGGCCTCATCACTCACCTGTCGCCCGCCTTGCAACAGGACATCAAGGACAAGACGCCGCTGAAGCGCTTTGGCCACGTGTCAGAGATTGCGGGACTGGTCGACTTTCTGCTTGGCGACGCGGGAGCCTTCACGACGGGTCAGGTCATCCACATGAATGGCGGGATCCACCTATGACCTTGTCGTACGGCGTCCTGAGTTCATCGGCTGCCGACGTCCAGGCGTTCAAGGATTTTCACAACCTGTTGTTCAAGAACACCGACGCCTCAGAACAGTGGCTGCAGTGGTACTTCCGCCTGATTCCGGGTGAACACACTGGGCATTGGACGCGCGTCTACACGCTGCGTGATGGCGCCGATCTGGTCGGCAGTTGGTGCGTTGAGCCCAAGGACTTCATGCTCGACGATGGCACCATCATCAAGGTGGGCAGGTGTTTTGCCGTCGGCATCCACCCCAATTACCGCCGTCGCAATCTCTTCGTTGACCTCAGCAAGTTTGCGATCGATGAAGAGAGAAAGTTGGGCAAGTACGAATACGTGTTGGGCTTCCCACAAGTTGGTCGCCCTGTCATCGACGCCCACCTCAAGTCAGGTTGGGAGCGCGTTCAAATCGTCGACATGTACAGCAGCCACGACGTCCCGTCGCCCAAGGTTAGCCTCGCTTCAGTGAAGACGGTCTACGACTTCCACGTCCTGTCACCTCGGCCTGACTACACGGGCAGTTTCATTGAAAGCGACACGTACCGTAACAACCGGTGGGACGGACACCCAGATCACCTCTACCTCCGCCTGTGCTTTGGTGGCGGCTACGTCATCTTGAAGGTCTACAACAACGCCTGCCACGTGCTCGATGTTCGAGGCACTCCCAGCGAAGTGACACAACTTCTGCTCGCCGCTCGGACGCTGGCCTACCGTCACCGGTGGATCGAAGTGACGATCTGGAACGCTCTCAATGACCACCTACATGACGCCATCTGTGCAGCAGGCTTCGTGCCCGGCGCTACGTGTGGCACTTCGGTCGAACTACTGGCAGTCAGAATCAACGCACAAACTCCCCTGACGTTGGAGAAGTGCCACCTGCAGATGGGCAATGAGGAGATCTACTGATGAAACGACTGCTTCACCTCGTCGATTCACGGGCGTACGTCCTCGGCAACTGCTTCCAACACCAGCTGCTCGATGCG
>Ga0310810_10003360_pt1 | contig 17440 bp, 11 predicted proteins | sample NCmetagenome_FD_207641 | JGI IMG/M metagenome (GOLD analysis project Ga0310810, IMG submission 207641) | Soil microbial communities from experimental microcosm in Duke University, North Carolina, United States - NC | ecosystem: Engineered > Artificial ecosystem > Soil microcosm > Unclassified ... | reverse complement strand
GTGCGCAGCCGGTTGGCGCCAATCCCGCGGCTGGCCAGGTAATCGCGCACCGCGTTGGCCCGCCGTTCCCCGAGCGCCAGGTTGTATTCCGCCGTTCCGATGTTGCACGTGTGCCCTTCGATCTCGATGTTCAACTCGGGATTCGCCTGCAGCGTCGCAATCGCTTCGTCCAGCGTCCGCGTCGCTTCCGGCCGCAGCGAATACCGGTCGAAGTCGAAGTGCACGTCTTCGAACGTGAACTCCCGCACCGGCCGCGCCGTCACCTGGATGTTCACCGTATCGCTCGCCGTCTTGCCGTCCTGCGGGCACGTCACCGTCACCGTCACCGGCACCGTCCCCGGCTGCGCCGGCGCCGTCCACGGTGTCTGCCGGCCCGTGCGATCCGAGAACGTGCCGGTCGGCGCGCTCCAGCTATATGTCACCGCGCACCCGATCGAGTCCACGGCCGTGGCGGTCACGGTCGAGACCTGGCCCACTTCCACCGTGCACGGGTTGCACTGCGCGCGCACCGTCAGGGTGTGCTGCGGGGCGGGCGGGGGCGGGGGCGGCGGCGGTGGCGGGGGCGGTGGCGGCACGTAGACCCGCACGCCGGGGTGATACCCCACGCGGAACTGCCAGCCCGCCGCATCGCCCGTCCGATCGTCGATGCCGCTGATCAGGCTGCTGCGGCTGTCCATGTTGAGGTTCCAGCCGATTCCGCCGCCCGCAAACACGCCGTTCTTCCCGATCCATGTCAACCCGAAGGTGGCGTTGACCGGCGAGGTCAGGTTGGTGACCGTCGGCGGGAGGCTGCCGTCCTCGGCCACCAGCGGCGACGCCGTCGGCGAGGTGATCGTCAGCGTGTCGCTCAGGTATTTTTCGCCGTGCAGTTCCGCCGTGAATCGCAGACTCTTCCGCGTCGGCAGCCCGACGCCGAAGCCCCAGCGCAGCCCGTTGGACAAGTCGATCTCGTCGGGGTCGCCGCGGAAAATGAACCCGCCATAGCCCGACACTTCAACCCGCTGGTTGATTTCCTTGCTGACGATCCCGTCGAACGCGAAGTCCATCTTCCCTGAGCCGACCCCTTCGTCCTCGGTCTTCGCCGTGGGCAGCTTGATCATGCCGCGGACCGCGACCGCCGCCGGCTGCTGCCGCCACTGGGACGTCAGGTTGATCTTGGCGCCGATCCACAGATCGCCGAGCTGATTATCCGACCAGCCCTGCCGGATGAACGGCGCTTCGTTGACCAGCCCGCCGGCCACCGGTTGCGTCGCCACAAACAGCGGCCGCACGTCGCGGTCGACCCGCCGCACCAGCGTCCACGCGCCGAAGATCTCGGCCCGATCCGCGGCGCCGAACGCGAACGTGGCCGGCCAGTCCGAGACGTCGGTGAAGCCCTGATCGCGATCGAAATTCACGCGATACACGCTCACCGCATACTTCTTCGCCGGCACAATCTCGCCCGTCGGCACGAACCACAGCCCGGTATCGCCATCCTTGGTTGTCGTTGCGGGACGGGTCTCCGACGATGTTGTGGCTGGTGGTGTGGTCTGTCCGGCTGAAGACTGCGCACAAACCGGCGCTGCTGCAGCGGACAGGAGAACTGTCAGGGGGACGATTTGGAGCAATCTACTCTGCATCACCAACTACCTCTACGGACGATAAGTGTACGGCCTGATGCACAAGCCGTCAATGTGACCAAAGACCTATGTCGCTGCGCCGTCAATGTTTACGCAAAATTGCGCGGTTTGGCAAAGGCCCAGGCCACGAAAATGCTCACGCCATACAGCGCAAGCATGGGGCCTGCCATGAGGCACTGCGACACGACGTCGGTGCCGGGGCTGATGACGGCGGCAATGATGAAGATGATCAAAATGGCGTATTTGGTGTGCCGCAGGAGGAAACCGGCCGACACGAGGCCCAGCCGGGCAAGGAAGAAGACGATCGTCGGCATCTGAAAGATCAGGCCGAACCCGAGGAGCATTTTCACGTATAGCCCGAACGCTTCCCCGATCGACGGCCGGAACTCCATGTACTCGGTCTGCCAACCAAGGAAGAACTTCCACGTCCATGGAAATGCGACGTAGTGCGAGAAGATCGCCCCGAGCGCGAAGAAGGTCGTGCAGAAAACCACGAACGGCACGGCCATCTTCTTTTCATGCGAATACAGCCCCGGCGCGATAAACAGCCACAGCTGATACAGGATGAAGGGGACGGACAGCATCAATCCGGCGAGCGCGCCAATCTTCATGGTCAACATGAAGGGCTCGAAGCCGGACGTGTACATGAACTTCACGCCGCTCGTGTTCTGGAGGTCGTGGTAGAGCGGCAGCCAGATGAAGTCCTGGATACGGCGGACGAAGATGAAGGCGATCGCGCAGCCGATGACCAGCCCCCAGACACATGCGATCAGTCGTTTCCGGAGCTCATCGAGATGATCCAGAAACGACATCTTCGCGCCGGCGTCTTCGTCGCCGGCGTCAGAGGCGATCAGGCCGATGTCACGATCATCGTCTTCTGGAGCCGGCTTGGCGGCGCCAGGGAAAGGCACGAGCGCCATGGGGCGAGATTACGCGTCGCCAGCGGAGCGACGCGGCACACTCTGGTCGTCGTCTTGTTGGTGAGGATCGACCGGCTGCGGACGTGCGGGTTCGACCGGCGGCCGCTGTTTCTCGGAGGATCGTTGCTCCTCGATCCGGATTTCCTCGTCGAGGGTGTTCTTCAGCTCGTTCGAGGCGCGTTTGAATTCATTAATGCTTTTGCCCAGCGAACGGCCCAGCTCGGGCAGCTTTCGGGGCCCGAAAATGATGAGCGCGATCACGAAGATGATGATCAGCTCGGGCATCCCGATGGAACCGAACATATAGAAATCCTTGAATTTATGAGAGTTAACGACCGGTCGTTTCGGGCCCCGTGGGCCCACCTTGCATTATAGGAACGGCATTCCGGCGGGTCAAGGACAACGGCCATCGACGGATCGCCGGAAGTCGTTGCCGCAGCGGCACTTCGTCTGTTACGATCAGAAATATGCGAAATCCTCGTTTCTTGCCGGTGGCAGTTCTTGCGATCGCGTTGTCGGCGCTGGCGGGCGGACTGTTCGGGAGCCGCGCGCTCGCACGTCAGGACGAGGTCACGCAGCAGTATCGAGTGTTCACCGCCGCTCTCGACGCCATCAATCGCGAGTACGTGGACGACGTCCCGGCGGACCGCGTGATCTACAGCGCGATCGACGGGATGCTGCACACGCTCGATCCACATTCGAGCTTCTTCGATCCAAAGTCGTACGCGCAGATGCGTGAGCGACAGGAGGGGCGGTACTACGGCCTCGGGATCACGATTCAGTCGATTGATGGCGACATCACCGTGATGTCGATTTTCGAAGGCTCGCCCGCCTACAAGAAAGGGTTGCGTCGCGGCGACATCCTCTCGAAGGTCGGCGATCTCGATATGAAGGGCTGGACGACCGACCAGGCCGTCAAGAAACTCAAGGGGCCCAAGGGCACCCTCGTCAACGTCAGCATCAAGCGCCGCGGGTACGACGGCCTGATCAACATGGACGTGGTCCGCGACGAGGTGAACATCACCACGGTTCGCGCCGCGTTCATGATCGACAAGGAAACCGGCTACGTGAAGCTGGATCAGTTCACCGAGACGTCCGACCGCGAATTGGGAGACGCGCTGCAGAAGCTCAGTTCAAGCGGCATGAAGCGGCTCGTGTTCGATCTCCGCGAGAACCCCGGCGGTGCTCTCGATCAGGCGATCCGCATCGCCAACCGGTTCCTCCCTCGCGGCGACATGATCGTCTACACGCGGGGCCGCGTGCCCAACGCCAACCAGAACTATCTGGCAACCGAGCAGAGCGACTACACGCATCTGCCGATCGTGACGCTCGTCAATCGCAACAGCGCGAGCGCGTCGGAAATCGTCAGCGGCGCGCTCCAGGATCACGATCGCGCGCTGATTGTCGGCGAAACCACATTTGGCAAGGCGCTGGTCCAGTCCGTCTATCCGATCAGCGAACAGGCGGGTGTGGCGGTCACGACCGGACGCTACTACACACCGTCAGGCCGGCTGATTCAGCGACCGTGGGATGGCACCTTCGACGAGTACCTGACCTACACGCTTCGCGATCAGACATCAGGCGAACGACAGCATAAGGCAGCGGATCTGAAGTACACCGACGCCGGTCGCAAGGTCTACAGCGGCGGCGGCATCGACCCGGACAAGTTCGTCGTCGGCGCCGGTATGGAAGGTTTCAACCCCACGCGTCTCGGGCGGTTGCTCTTTGCGCGCCAGGAATTCGCGAACTTCGCCGATCAGTTCCGCGCGGAAGGCGACACGCGGTTGAGTGACGCGAACAAGAACAAGAAGCCGATCGCGCGCGGGTTCACCGTCGACGACAAGATGCTCGCCGACTTCAAATCCACGATCACGGCCCGCAAGGTCAAGATCGACGAGGAGAACTTCGCGAAGGACGACACGTTCATCCGCGCGATGATTCATTTCGAGATCGATTCGGCGCTCTTCGGAATGGAAGAAGCGCGACGCAACCTGATCGCGAAGGATCCGCAGGCCCAGTTTGGGCTGGCGCAGTTTGGCGAGGCCGAACACCTGATCGAGCTCGCCGCCAACAAGTCGACGCGCAACGCGAAGGGCGGAAATTGATCGTGATGTAAGCGCGGCAAGGGCGCGCCCGCCGGAGCGGAGCGGGGCGAGGGGGCCCCGCGAGCGACGACGTAAGGGGCTCTGGGGGGCGAAGCCCCCAAGATTGAGAACGTAGGGCATTTGGCCCTACATTTTGCGTAGCACTTTAGTATTGCCCCTAGGTATGGGGGCTGTTAGACTGACGCCCGTTCGCCGCGTCCAGGGGCCATCCCGCTTTGGGTGGGGTGTGGACATGGCCGTACGGTCTGTTGTCGTCACGTCACAGCCTCCAAAATAGACAACGATTTTCGAAGCGAACCCAGCCGCTTCCGGGTCAAGGCTTGTCAGCCGGACTCCAGGAGCGGCTTTTCTTTTTTCGAGCCTTGGGAAGGGACTGAACCGCATGCGGCTTCAACGTCTGGAGATTGTCGGGTTCAAGAGTTTTCCAGATCGCTCCGAGCTCACCTTCGATACTGGCGTCACTGCGATTGTCGGGCCCAACGGGTGCGGCAAAAGCAACGTCGTTGACGCGCTGACGTGGGTGCTCGGTGAGCAAAGCGCGAAGAGCCTGCGCGGCGATCGCATGGAAGACGTGATCTTCGGCGGCAGCGATGCGCGGAAACCGACCGGAGCGGCGGAGGTCCGGCTCAAGCTTGCCGGCGTCGCGTCGCGCGTTCCGGGCAATCAGCCACGGGATACGAACGGGCCCCAGGCGCTCGTCGGTGCCAACGGTGAATTGATTGGCGCGACGGCGGTTGCCGTCGCGGAGGAGGAGCCGCTCATCGTTCGCGACGTCGAGGTCATGCGGCGGCTGTATCGATCGGGAGAAAGCGAGTATCTGATCGACGGAGAGTCTGTGCGACTGCGGGACGTGCAGGATCTGCTGATGGATGCCGGCCTTGGCGTGAAGGCGTACGCCGTCATCGAGCAGGGCAAGATCGGGCAGATCCTCAGTGCGCGGCCGACGGATCGCCGCCAGTTGATCGAGGAAGCGGCAGGCGTCACGAAATACAAGACGCGCCGGCGCGCCGCCGAACTCAAGCTTGAAGCCGCGCAGCAGAATCTCACGCGCGTCGACGACATCGTGTACGAAGTCGAGAAGCAGCGCGGCGCGCTGAAGCGACAGGCCGCCAAGGCGCGACGGTACCGCAGGCTCCGAGAGGAACTGCGACGCTGGGAAAAAGTGCAGTTTGCCGAACGGTATCGACTGCTCGGCCAGGCCATCGAAACGGCACGTGAGCGACTCTCAGATGCGAGGACGCGCGAAACGGCGGCGGCGGCACACGTGGCGGAGCTCGAGGCCACCCTCGAACGGCTGCGGCTCGAGCTGACGGAGGCGGACAGCCGCACGACCGCGGCGCGCGAGGCCGCCCACGCCAGCGAACTCGAGACCGGCCGTCTGCAACAGCAGATCGCCTTCGACAAACAACAGCTCGAGTCACTGGCGGTCACCGTCTCGGAAATTGAAGCCGAAATCGGGACGCTCGACGCCAGGCGAGACCCTGCGCGCGCTGAACTCGAAACCAGGCGCTCGGCGGCGGCGCGAGCGGTTGCGGAGCGCGACGCGGCCGCCCAGACGCTGCAGGGCGAGGAATCCGCGTATGCGGATCTTCAACGGCACATCGAGGGCCTCGAGGCTGACGTCGAGGCCGCGCGCAGCGAGGTGTTCGCGGCGGTGAACGCCGCTACGGCCCTTCGCCATGCCATGGAACATGCGGCCGCCGCGCGAACGCGCATGGCGGAACAGATCAGCCGTCTTGATAGCGAGCGCGCCGATCTCAATGTCGAAATCGATCGGGCCAGCGCGGAGCGCGGCGAAGCCGAAGCCGCCATGCGCCGTGCCGTCGAATCGATGGAGGGTCTTCGCCTCGATCGCGCCGCGCGAGAATCCGAGCTCGCCGGCGCGCGCGGCGATCGCGACGCACGACTGACTGAGCTTCGTTCGCGCGAGCGCGATCTGGCCGGTATTCAGGCCCGTCTGCTCTCGCTTGAGGAGCTGGCCGCGGCGCGTGCCGAATATGGCGACGGGGCCAGGCGTGTGCTGGCCGAGTCGAATGGCAATGTGTCGCAGATGGGATCGGTGGCCGACTACCTTGACGTCGACAACGGCTACGAGCGAGCGGTCGAGGCGTATCTCGGCGATCTGCTCCAGCACGTCGTCGTCCCGTCGCATGAAGCGGCGGCCGCTGGACTGCAGTTCGTGCGCGAGCACGATGCGGGCCGCGTCGGTTTTCTCGTGGCTGGTGCTGGCGCGCCGGCCGTGGATGTGGCAATCCCGTCGCCGGACCTGACCCCCTTGCTCAATGTGGTCCAAGTCAGAGGACCGGCGTCCGATGCCATCCGTGGAGCGATTGCGACGGCATGGATCGCCGCTGGTTATCATGCCGCCCGGAGCGCCGCCGCCGTCTCGAGTGCCGCCGTCGTGACACTCGAAGGCGAGGTCTTTCGCGGACCGCACGTCGTCCAGGGTGGAACACCCGCCGAGGCGCGCGGAATCCTCACCACTCGTCGTGAGATCAAGGAGCTCCGTGACCGCGTCGAAACCGAGGGCGCGGCGGTCGAGCGCCTGCGGACCGAAACCGCGTCGCTTGACGTGACTATTGCGTCACTCGAGTCCGCAATCCTGTCGCTGCAGGCTGAGGTTCACCGGCTCGAGAAATCGAGTGTCGGATTCGATCTGCAGGCGGCCGCCGGTGCGGAATCCATCGAACGCATCCGCCGAAAGCAGGATCAGATTGCGACCGAGCGTCGAACTGCGGAAGAGGAGCTTCGCGCCCAGGACGCACGGCAGGACGAAGCTCGTGAGTCCATTGCCCGCATCCAGGCGGAGCAGCTGACGGCGGACGACCAGCTCAATGCTGCACAACGCCGGCTGTTCGAAGCGCGTGAGGCGATGCAGATCCAGGCCGCGCGGACGTCGGAGGCGAAGGCGACGCATGCCGCCCTGGTCGAGCGATCGAGCGCATTGGGGTCCGAGGTACAGCGGCTCGAAGAATCCGCGAAGGAGCTGGAAGAGCGAATCAACACCCGTCGCGACGACCTGCAACGAACCACGTCGCGCCGCGCCGCTCTCCTCGAGTCAATCGCGACGTCAGAGGCGAAGCTGGACGCAGGTCTCCGCACGTTTGACGAGCTCCGGGACAACGTACGCGTCGCCGACGAAGCATCTCAATCGCTACGCGCAGGCTTCGAAGGATTTGAAGCCCGAATCCGTGAGGCGAGGCGCAGCCTCGAGACGGTTCGATCCGAGGCGGCACAGCTCGACGTCACTCGGGCAACCGCTGAATCGGATCTCGGACACCTTGCGGCTTCATGTGTCGAGTCGCTCCAGGCCTCGCTGGACGAAGTGGCCGCAGAAGTCGCCGAGCTGGAGCGGCAGGGCATCCTGGCCAGCCCGAAACCTGTGGACGACGCGCCTGAGGCGGCGGAGATCGACGACGAAGCCGCGGCGGCCGCTCCTGCCGACGAAACAGAACCGTCGGCGGCTCCGGTTGCGCGCGCAATGACGCCGGACGAGATGGTCACCGACCTCCGGACCAAGATCGAGCGCATGGGCGCCGTCAACATGATGGCCATCGATCAGTTCGACGATCTGGAGTCCAGACACGCGTTCCTGACCGCGCAACGGAAAGATTTGATTGACTCGATTGCCGCGACGGGAGAAGCGATCCGCCGGATCGACAAGACGACGAAAGAGCGGTTCAAGGAGGCCTTCACCGTCATCAATCAGAACTTCGAGCAGACGTTCACAACCCTCTTCGGTGGCGGTCGCGCCGGCCTGGTCCTGCTCGACGAGAGCGATCAGCTCGAGAGCGGCATCGACATCATTGCGCAGCCGCCTGGCAAGCGCCTCCAGAGTGTCCAACTGCTCTCCGGCGGCGAAAAGGCCCTTACTGCGATGGCGTTGATGTTCGCCATCTTCAAATACCGCCCCAGTCCCTTCTGCCTGCTCGACGAAATCGACGCGCCGTTGGACGACGCGAACATCGGTCGGTTCGTCGAGATGCTGCAGGGCATGCAGGAGAACACCCAGTTCATCCTGATCACGCATAACCGCAAGACGATGGAGATCGCGGATCGGCTGTACGGCGTGACGATGGAAGAGCCCGGGGTGTCGAAGCTGATCTCAGTCCAATTGAACTGACGGTATAGTTTCCAGTTTTCAGTTCCCAGTCTCCAGCGCTGTTAAACTGGCAACTGGAGACCGGCAACTGGTAACTGAGATTGAACGAAAATAAATCGGTCCGCTATCACCGGCTCAAGCGGCGATCTGCCGTCGCGTCCGTTGCGATTACGGCCGTCCTGCTCGCGGTGGTCCTTGCGACCGGATTCTCGTCGGTCATCGCCGACGTGGCCCGACGTCTCGCGCACTCGCCGGATTCGCCGTCCTCGGCGGTGGCAATCGGCATTTACGTGGCGATCCTGGCTCTTCTCCAGGAGACACTCACCTTCCCTCTGTCGTGGTACCAGGGTCTCGCGCTCGAACGCCGCTACGGACTGTCGCTGGAGCGGTTCGGCGGCTGGCTGCGCGACCATCTCAAAGCTGTCGGTCTTGGGTTCATCCTGAGCGTCGCCGCCGCCGAGGGCGTGTATCTGACGCTGCGCCTCGCGCCCACGTGGTGGTGGCTGTTCTCGGCGATCGCATTTGTCCTGGCGACTGCCGGCCTTGCGACCATCGCGCCCGTCGTCCTGCTGCCGATGTTCTACCGGTTTACTCCGCTCGAGCGTGAATCGCTGCGGAACCGGCTGGTCTCGTTGTCCTCGCGCGCCGGCGTGCCGGTGCTCGGTGTCTACGAGTGGGCGCTGGGAGAAAAAAGTCGTCGCGCGAACGCCGCATTGGTCGGGACCGGGGCGACCCGTCGCATCCTTGTTTCCGACACGCTGCTGGCCGAGTATTCGGACGATGAGATCGAGGTGATTCTGGCCCATGAGATTGGCCACCACGTCCACCACGACATCCTGGTCGGGTTTGCTGCCGAATCGGTCCTGTTGGTGGTGGCCTTCTATGCGGCAGCGGTTGCGCTTCACGCGTGGGGGCCCCGACTGGGACTGGAACGCGCCGCCGATGTCGCTGGTCTGCCGCTGCTGCTGCTGGTGGGCGGAGCCGTGAGCGTCCTGGCGACACCGTTCGTCAACGCGCTCTCGCGCTGGAACGAGCGCCGCGCCGATCGATACGCGTTGACGCTCACCGGCCATGCCGGTCCGTTCATCTCGGCGATGCGTCGTCTTGGCAACCAGAATCTGGCCGAGGAGCAGCCATCGAGGATTTCGCTCTGGCTGTTTCACAGCCATCCTCCGATCGAGCAGCGTATCGAGGCTGCTCGAGCATTCCTGTGACGCCGGCACTCAGCTTCGTCGTGCCGATGTACAACGCCGGGCCAACGATTGCCGCGTTGGTGGCCGACATCGAGCAGCTGGAGATTGACGGGGGCCACGAGATCGTCCTCGTCAACGATGGCGGGTCGGACAACACGCTCGCCGTCTGTCGGGAACTGGCACGCACCTCGCGGGTTCCGCTCACTATCATCGATCACGCGCGCAACTTCGGCGAGCACAACGCCGTGCTGACCGGCTGGCGTCACGCGCGTGGTGTTCACATCGTCAATCTCGATGACGACGGACAGAATCCGCCGCGCGAGGCGGTCCGGCTGTGGCAGCATGCGAAGGCAACCGGAGCGGACGTCGTGTTTGGCCATTACGAAATCAAGCAACACTCGGCCTTTCGCAATTTTGGCAGCTGGCTCACAAATCGCTTCACCGATTGGGCGCTCGACAAGCCGTCGGGCTTCTACCTGTCCAGTTTTCGGTGCGTCACCGCCTTCGCGGCTCGCGAAGTCATGACCTATGCGGGCCCATATCCCTACATCGACGGACTTCTCTTACAGGTCACGCAACGATTCGATTCCATGGTCGTCGCGCACGAACCCCGGCGTCAGGGGCAGAGCGGTTACACCTGGCGCCGCCTTCTGCGTTTGTGGCTGAGCGCCTGGCTGAACTTCTCTCTGTTGCCGCTTCGCTTGGCCACGTTCGCCGGTCTTACGACAGCTGCGCTGGGGCTCGTGGCATTTCTCGCGGTGCTCTGGCTGTGGTTCGTGAATCGCGGCCCTGGTTACGGCTTCGGCTGGCTGATGGCAGCGTTCCTGATTTTTTCAGGCACGCAGCTCGTCATGCTCGGGTTAATTGGCGAGTATCTCGGGCGGATGTTCCTGACCATCAACCAGCGGCCGCAAGCAGTGGTGCGGGAGGTCATCTCGAGCGAGGGAGTCAACCGATGATTTCCATTCGTCGTCGCGGCGTCGCCATCGTCTTCGCTGCATTTCTCATCTGGATACCCAGCGTTCTCGCTCAGGACAGGCCGAACATCGTCCTGATCATGACCGACGATCTCGGCTACGGCGACGTCTCCTCGTACGGCGCGACGGCACTGCAGACGCCGAATATCGACCGGCTCGCGAAGGCCGGCCTCCGTTTCACCGATGCCCACTCATCGGCGGCGACCTGCACGCCGTCACGGTACTCGCTCTTGACCGGGGAGTACGCCTGGCGCAAACCTGGAACCGGCGTGCTCCCCGGCAATGCGGCGCTGATTATCGATCCAGCGCGGACGACGTTACCGTCGATGCTGAAGCGAGCCGGCTATGCGACCGGCGTTGTCGGGAAGTGGCATCTCGGCCTCGGACCACAGGGCGGCCCTGAGTGGAACGGCTCCGTCTCGCCCGGGCCGAACGCCGTGGGATTCGACTCAGCGTTCATCATGGCCGCAACCGGCGATCGCGTGCCCACGGTCTACATCGAGAATCAGCGCACGTCCGGGCTCGAAGCCGCCGATCCGATTACCGTCAGCTACGCCCAGCCGGTCGGCGACTGGCCGACGGGGAAGGATCATCCCGAGCTCTTGAAGATGCATCCCAGCCACGGCCACGATCAGACGATCGTCAACGGCATCAGCCGCATCGGCTACATGACAGGCGGCCGGGCGGCGCTGTGGAAAGACGAAGACATGGCGGACGTCTTCACGTCCGGAGCCGTGTCATTCATCGAAGCGCACAAGGACCAGCCATTTTTTCTCTACTTCGCCACACACGATCCCCACGTCCCGCGGGTGCCCAACCCGCGCTTCGTGGGCAAGACGACGATGGGCCCGCGCGGCGATGCGATTGTCGAGGCGGATTGGTCGGTCGGGGAGATCCTCAACACACTCGAGCGGCTGCAGCTCACGAACAACACGCTGGTCATCTTCACGAGCGACAACGGCCCCGTCGTTGACGATGGGTACAAGGACGACGCGGTCGCGAAGCTGGGGAACCACAAGCCCGCCGGTCCGTATCGCGGCGGGAAGTACAGCAACTTCGAAGGCGGCACGCGGGTGCCGTTCATCGTGCGGTGGCCAGGTCACGTCCGCGCCGGTAGGTCGAGCGCGCTGGTGTGCCAGATCGACCTGCTGGCGTCGTTCGCAGAGTTCACCGGCCAGGCTCTTGCCATCGCCGATCTTCGCGACAGCTCTGATGTGCTGAAGGCTTTGCTTGGAAAGTCGAAAACAGGTCGCACCGAGCTGATCGAAGAAGCGGGTGCGTTGTCACTGCGTCAGGGCACATGGAAGTACATCGAACCCAACAACAAGCAGAAGGTCAACGCCAATACGAACACTGAGTTGGGCAACGACGCTGTGCCGCAGTTGTATGACCTGAAACAGGATCCGGGAGAGACTCGGAATCTGGCGTCGAGTCAGGGTGATCGGGTTCGCTCGATGGCTGCGGCGCTGGCTCGCATTCGCGGCAATACACACCCAAAGTAGGGACATCGTGAATGATGCGCTCAGTCGTCGTCGGACTCGCGCTTGTCGTCGTCTACATCGTGGTCGATGTCTCGCCAGCCAGCCCGTCGTGGCTTGATGGCGCGACCGCCGCACTCCTAATCCTTGCGCCAAGCGCCGTGATCGGTTTCGATCGGCATCCCCGTCCATTCTTGCGGGCGTTCGCGTTGGTCACGACTCTGGTTGGCGTCCTGTTGCTAGCTGTGTGGTTGATGTGGACGTTCGGACTCGGTCGCTCACCCGACGTGCTGCCGCCGCCGGCGATCCTCTTGGTGGGCATTGTCGGGTGCTCCATGCTCCTTGGAGCCGTGGGTGGTGTTGTGGCACTGGCCAGCCGAGCGATCGGCAATCGTGCTCGGAGAGAGCCGCGGTGAACTGAAGTCACGCCGCAACGGCAGCCATCGAGCGCTTAGGTGCGCCGTGGGCTTTCGAGACGCTTGATGCGCTTCTCATGGCCGTCCAGGCGGACCGCGTGGTGGCCAGTGACCTCGGCAACGAGTTTGACGGATTCCTGCATTTTCTCGGCCATCACGTCGAAATGAGTACGGATGGCCTCCTCTTGGCGCTTCATGTCCGCTCTGATTTTGGCCTCAAGTTTTTTGAACCGGTTCTCGATTTTCGCGAACCCCGCCTGCATCTCAGCGTGAAGCTCATCGATCGTCATCGCGCCTCCATCCTAGCATCGTCTGCAATTGCGTGGACCATGCCAGACGACTGGTCGTGCGCGAAGTCAGGTGTATTCGCGCTTTTCTGGAACCGGCCTATTGGGCTGCACGAACGAGTACGCAGGCACTGAGTACGAACTGTGTAGGGTAGATGCGGGAAACTGCATCGGTCACCGCGGCAGCGTTGTGGCAGGCGGTCCCAGGATCCGTTGCAGATCGCGTGACCATTCGAGAGTGAGCACCGCGTGCGGCGGCGGCGTGTCACCGCCGACCCGCGCGAGGATTCGATCGCCGGCGATCCCGACGACGGTGGCATCTCGAGGTGCGGCAATGACCATCGGGGCACCGAGTGGGTGACCCGATGGGTCAATAGCGATCCGCATCGTTCCTCCCGTGGCGCGGTACACCAGCGCAGTGCCATTGGCCGACCACATCGGGTCGCGACCGCCAGACGACGATACGGGAATCCGCTGACGGTCATCGAGCTTCAGCAGATAGATCTCCCACCTGCCCGATTCGTCGGACTGATACACGAGCAGCCGGCCGTCGGGCGAGAGCACACCGTTGGTTTCGTCGAACGGCGTCTCAATCGACGCGACCGTCGCGCCGTTCGAGAGTTCCGCGACCTTGACGTCGCCACGCGTTGTACCGCCGCTTTCGATGTACGCCATCAGCTTTCCGTCACGGGAGACTGATGTCGGAAAAACGTGTCGATGGCGAGCAGCCGCCGACAACGCCAGCTTCGCGGGTGTCGCGCCGGCATCGTCACGCATCCACGCTTCAAACGGCCCACCGTTTCTGACGGCGTAAAACACGCCGCCGCTGTTCCCACTCCACACCGGACCGACGTTGGTGCTGCCATGTGTCAGGCGCGTCGTCGTTGCGCGGCTGATGTCTCCCACCCACAAATCGCCGTTGCCGACGCCCGCAACCCGGGAAGCATCAGGCGCGAGGCTGAGATCTTCGAGGGCTCCCAAATTGCCGGGCACGGCTGGGCCAGGGATCCACGTCAATGACGGCCGCACGTTGTCGCCGGCAACCGCATACACAAGCGCGCCGGACGAACCGATCGCGAACTGCGCCGGCGCCACATTGCTGACGACAGGTTCGTCGGTCCCAGCGATCGCCTGACGGGCGCGATCGAAGGCGACGGCGTGGATCTCGGTACCGCGTGAGAACGCGATGTAGTCCTGTGACACGGTTCGCGCCACGTCGGCGTTGTCGAGAATCGTCTGCCACGCCGTGCGTTGCCCGATCGGCATCAACGCGATGCGCGCCGGCGCTTCATCGTGCGGCGCGGTCGCGATCGTGAACACCAGCGCGCGCCCGCCTGGCGCGAGCGCAGGCCAGCAGTGGCGGACTTCACCGGCGTCCGCTGACGGCAGTGTCAGCTGCTCGGCATCGCCTCCGCCATCAGTCACTCGCATCAATCCACCGCGCTCAGATGCCGAAAAGATGATGTGACCATCTGCAAGCCAGACCGCTCCGAACGGCTGCGGCGCCTCGGCGATGACGACTGGCATGCCGCCCGCGACGGCAACTTTTCGCAGCTTGCCAGCGGCGAAAAAGCCAATCCACCGTCCGTCAGGTGAGAAAAACGGCGCGCTGGCGTCGTCAGTGCCTGAAATGGCACGAGGGTCGAGCTGATCCAGTGCGCGTACGTACAAACGACACGCCGGATCGCAGGCGGACCACGCAAGCAGCAGACCATCAGGCGACAAGGCGAGCGCTGGAGCGCGTGAGTCGAACACGGTTCCAGACACTGGTTCAATCCGCATCCGCACGACGGGGCCGAGCGGCGCGCGAAAGTGCGTGTACTGCCAGACCGCGATGGCCGCCAACACCGTGCACAGCGCGGCGACTCCCCACGGCAGCAGCTGACGGCTGATCGACGGTCCGCTTCGTACTGCGTCGTGGACGCCGCGTTCTGGCGAGCCTGCCTCGGCGGGGACCACCGGAACTGCCGCGACCGGAGCCACGAATCGGTAGCCGCGACGATGGACCGTCTGGATGTAGCGCGGCGCTTGCGGATCGTCACCGAGCGCCTGACGGAGGACGCTGATGGCTTCAGCCAGCGACGTGTCGGTGACGAATGCGTCCTTCCAGACGTTATCGATCAAAGCCTGGCGGGGCACGATCGCTCCAGCGCGCGAGACGAGGAGCTCGAGCACGGCGAGCACGCGCGGGGGAAGTGGCACCTCGCGCCCCTCGTGGCGCAGCAGACCGTTCGTGCGGTCGAAGACGAACGGACCGAAGGCCGCCATCGGCGGAGCAGCGGGCGTTGGGTCGGATTCGGCCGGAAGCATCGCAAAAGACGGATGTTATCCCGCCTTAAGAACAACTTAAAGGTTTCCTGCCACAGATTGAGGCGGCGTTAAAGACTCCACCGGCCCCATCCAGCCACTCTTCCGCATGTCCCTATTCGCGACCAAATCGATCGAACAGATCAAAGAGGAGCAGCTCGGGGAGGGCAGTGGCGGACTCAGGCGCGTCCTTGGCGTCTGGCAGCTCGTCACGCTCGGGGTGGGCGCGATCATCGGCACCGGCATCTTCGTCCTGACCGGACAGGCGGCCGCCGCGAACGCAGGCCCCGCCATCGTCATCTCAATGGTGATTGCCGGCGTCACCAGCGTCCTGGCGGCGTTCTGCTACTCGGAGTTCGCCTCAACGGTTCCGGTTGCAGGCTCGGCGTACACGTATGCCTATGCCACGCTGGGTGAATTCATCGCGTGGGTCATTGGCTGGGATCTGATCCTCGAGTATGCGCTGGGTGCGGCGACGGTCGCTGTCGGCTGGTCGGGCATCCTCGTCACCCTGCTCGGGCAGCTCGGAGTGTCGGCGGCGATTCCCGCCGTGTTGAGCGCCGCACCCGGCACGGTGGTTCCTGTCGCAGGCGGCGATCCCGTGACAGCTGTCATCAATCTTCCCGCGATCCTCGTGACCATCGCCGTCACGCTGCTTCTCGTCATCGGCGTCAGCGAAGCGGCATCAGTGAACGCGGCGATTGTCGTCACCAAGGTCGTTGTCCTCCTGGTCGTGATTGCGGCGGGCGCGCTATTCATCAACACCAGCTTCTGGCATCCCTTCATTCCACCAAACTCCGGTACGTTCGGCGAATACGGGTGGAGCGGGGTTCTCCGCGGCGCCGGTGTGATCTTCTTCGCGTATATCGGGTTCGATGCGGTCTCGACGTCCGCCCAGGAAGCGCGCAACCCCCAACGCGACATGCCGCGCGGCATCCTCGGCTCGCTCGCCATCTGCACGGTGCTGTTCGTGCTCGTGTCCGGCGTGATGGTGGGTCTCGTTCCGTACAAGTCGATGTTGAATCAGGCCGCGCCGCTGGTGCTCACAATCGAAGCGGCGGCCGATCGATCCGTCGGTACCCCATGGCAAAGCACGATGGCCATCGTGAAGGTGCTCGTCACTGTTGGCGGTCTCGCCGCGCTCAGCTCGGTGATGGTGGTGATGATGCTCGCGCAGCCGAGGATCTTCCTGTCGATGTCAAAAGACGGTCTGCTTCCGGAATGGGCTGGCCGCATCCATCCGCGCTTTCACACTCCGCACGTCTCCACCATCGTTACCGGCATCGTCGTCGCACTGGCCGCTGGTTTCACGCCAATTGGCACGCTCGGATCGCTCGTCAGCATCGGCACATTGATGGCGTTCGTGATCGTGTCGTTCGGTGTGATCGTGCTGCGCCGCACACGGCCCGACCTGCCGCGCCCTTTCAGGATGCCGTGGGTGCCGGTCCTGCCGCTGATGTCAGCCGCGGTGAGCCTGGTGTTGATGCTGGGCCTGCCGCGCGCGACGTGGGAGCGGCTCATCATCTGGATGCTTGTCGGAATCGTCCTGTACTTCGCGTATGGACGACGACATAGTCACCTACAAGCTCGCCAAGGTTCTACCGTAGAACCTAATGGACGATGAGCTCGCCTTCCATCCGTTTGCAGCGCTCGTCGGTGGTGAGGTTGCAGTAGAAGCGGTGGGTGCCGACCTGGTCGGCGCGGAATTCGAAGACGACGGTCTGACCGGCGGCCGCGCGCTTGGCGATGCGGTACTGGTCAATCGTGAAACTGTGTGCGATGTCCTTGGCGGTGAAGGTGATCTTGACCAGATCGTCCTTCTGCACTTCGATGCGGATCGGCTTGAAGGCGAACTGATCGCCAGTGATGGTGAACTCGCGCGTCGCTCCCTGCGCGGCGGGCTTCAGAGTAAACGTCGAAACACCCACCAGCAGCGCGCCGCCGACGAACAGCGACGCCAGAACGGTGCGATGCGGGATGCTGATCATTGGGCCCCCAGGCTCGCAGGCCCCACCCAGCCGTGACGGTAGGGTTGA
>Ga0310810_10003359_pt1 | contig 17441 bp, 14 predicted proteins | sample NCmetagenome_FD_207641 | JGI IMG/M metagenome (GOLD analysis project Ga0310810, IMG submission 207641) | Soil microbial communities from experimental microcosm in Duke University, North Carolina, United States - NC | ecosystem: Engineered > Artificial ecosystem > Soil microcosm > Unclassified ... | reverse complement strand
CACCACCATTCGGAACATGGTCCGCGCCGGTATTCCGGAGCGCGTCGCGATGTAATTGAGCGGTCACAAGACGCGCAGCGTCTTCGATCGCTATAATGTCGTCAGCGATGGAGATCTGCGGGACGCCTCGCGTCGGCTTGGGCACACTGGTGGGCACACTAGCTCGGCCTTAGCTGCTTCCGGCTAGCAGATCCGCAAAAATCCTTAGCAATTCCCGCGCGGTGAGGTGGCCGAGAGGCTGAAGGCGGCGGTTTGCTAAACCGTTGTAGGGCCTAAAAGCTCTACCCAGGGTTCGAATCCCTGCCTCACCGCCAACCTTCGCTCTGGATCGCAGGCAAAGGTTGCCCACCGTCGCTCGAAGCGCACGACTCGCGTTCTCGCCCGCCGCGTCCTCTCTTCCCTCTTCGAGATACAACTCGACACGTGCAAGCGTGCTGTCGCCTCTGCGAAAAGCTGACAGGATCCGTCGCGGGCGCAGGGGCGTAAACTGGATCCCATGGACGGGCGAAGCTGGCGCCAGCGGCTGATCGGTAATGGCGGGCTCGTGCTGACGCGGTCGCGTATCAAAGCGGCGTACGCGGTCGCCATCGCGACCGATGTCCTGCAGTTCGGGCTCGGGCCATTCGGTTGGGCATTCGCCGACGAGGTTCTCGACGTGATCGCGCTGATCGTCACGACGAGGCTGCTCGGATTCCATCCGCTGTTGCTCCCGACTTTCATTCTCGAGTTGGTCCCAATCATCGACGTACTGCCGACCTGGACCGGATGCGTGGCGCTCGTCGTGGCGATGCGGAAGAAGCCGTCGCCGCCAGTGACAGGCGGCGACGACCAGTCGGTGACGATCGATGTGAAGCCCACGAGCGTGACGTGAGCCTCGCCGCTCAACAACTGCTTGGCGACGAAGACTCCGAGTTCAGAGCGCCGAGATTCGCGCCATCATCCTGGATACTGAGGCTGCGTCTTGACCTCCTCCATCTGGGCGACGTGCCGATCGGTATGGCTCGCCAGCAGCAACAGCCATTGATACCCATCGAGATCGCCGAGCGGCCCCAGCGGCGCGAAATGGTGGTGGAGGTTGTCACCCGACTCGCGCACGTACTGCATGGTCTCGGCGCGCTTCACCAACAAACTATTGATGAAAGCGGCGGGACTCGACGCGATGGTCTGCGGCACGAGAAAATCGAAGGTCTTGTGCCGTTGCGATCGATCGCGCATGGCTCCTACGACAACACCGTCGCGCCCACGAGCCGTGGCCGCGGCTCCCGGATTCGCCGCCGCTTCAAGCACCTGCTTGCGGACGATGCCCAGCAACGCATCCTCAGAGAGCGTGAGATGCTGCGCGCACTGAGCGATTGACCATCGCTCGGGCCCAGGGGCAAACGTCCACTGATTGAGACCAAGTTCGACGGTGGCGGCGATCAGGCGCCGCTGTGACGAGACCAGCATCTCGAGTAGCAGATCCCGTTCTTGCGCCGTCATCGTGCCGGTGCCTGAGTGGAGTGCGCCGGTCGAATCCCGTCGCTGATCGGGTCGATTGTTCGTGATGTCGTTGACGATGGACATGATGACCTCGCTTTCGAAGGGTAATCATGAAGCGAGGTCTGCCGGTTCGGAAGTAACCGCGGGGTTATCGGCAGGTTACGACTCGGAGGTCGGCCCCGAAACGAGTCCCATGTTCTGCAGGATGGCTTGAACGCGGGGGGAATCGCGCACCGGGGCGTACACGGGATCGACTCCAAGCTGATAAAGCGGGACTGCCCGCTCCTGGTAAGCACGCTCCAGGAGTGCGACCGTCTCGTCATCGTGTCCAAGGCCGAGGTGCGCGATCGCCAGGTTGAGAGCGGGGACGTGTCCTTCAGCTGCCTTCTGTTGCAGCTCATCGAATCGTTCCAACGCGTCGGCCTGCCGGCCCATGATTCCGAGTGTGTGCACGAGCGACGCGAGCACCCGCGTGTTCGCGCCCGGTTCCTCCCACCGAGCCTCGAACATCCGCAGCGCTTCGTCGTGCCGTCCCTGCTCCGCGAGCGTTCGACCCAGCCAGAACAGGGACGCGCGAAACCCGGAATCGAGCCGTTCCGCCTCGTGAAGAGCTCGTTCGGCGTCTCGGAAGTCGCCGCGCAAGTAGTGCACGATGCCAAGGTCGCGGTGAAGGACGGGGGAGACCGGATCCAGTTCGAGCGCGCGGTCCATGGCAATGAGTGCCTCATCCCACTGCGCGCGCGGCGCGAGATTGACGATCGCGTGGAGGTAGTGCGCCAGCGAGAACCCCGGATTGATCTCGAGCGCGCGCCGAAACAGTCGATCGCCTTCAGCCCAATGCCATTCGAGCACGGACGCAAAGACCGCGGCTGATGCGAGTGCCTCGGCGAGATTGGGAGCGAGATCAATCGCGCGACGCGCATAGTCGCGTGCCTGCTGGCTGGCGTCCGCTGCCGCGATCTGTTCGTTCAATGCCTGAACCACCACCGCGTCGACGATGCCGCAGTGGGCGGGTGCGTAGCCGGGATCGAGCGCGAGCGCTCTTCGAAAATGGCCGAGGCTCTCGACCAGCGCGGACGGCGTCCGCCGATTCCAGAAGTGTCGGCCCTTCAGGTACTCAACGTGCGCCTTGGGTTCGATCGCGCTGCTCGTCGGATATCGTACCGCGTCGCCGAGCTGAATCTCGAGCGCCTGTGCGATGTTCCGGCAAATGTCGTCCTGAACGGCAAACACGTGGCTCAACTGTCGCTCGTACGTGGCCGACCAGGTAATGCTCCCGGTGCCGACGTCGGTCAGCTGGACGGTGACGCGAATGTGCTCGCCCGCCCATCGTACCGACCCTTCGACCGCATAGCCGACGCCCAAGTGTTCCGCGATCCGACGAACGTCTACGGCTTTGCCGCGGTACTGAAACGCAGAGGTACGGGCGATGACTCGCAGGCCGGGAAGACGGCTGAGCTGATGGATCAATTCCTCCGTGAGACCGTCAGCGAAGGATTCATCGCCTTGCGGCGAGCCGAGATTGATGAACGGCAGGACGACCAGCGCGGCGCCGTGCGCCCGGGTTCCCATCGACTCGACCAGCGCGATCGCCGGCACGTAGGTGCCTTTCCGAAGCTGGATCCGAACGCGGTCCCCTTGTCCTTCGACGCGATAGTACGCATCAAGCCGGGCCCGGAGCCGGTTCGCGTCAACGCGGACGATGGGATCGGCCTTGGGATCGAAGGAGGGATCGCGGCCGCACACCTCGACGGCGATCGAGTACTCCTTGATCGAATCCTGTTCTCCAGCCAGGGTCTTCTCGACGACGAACCGCAGAAAGGCGCGGAGCCTCTCGGCTTTCGCGAATGACGCGCTGCGCTCGATTCGATCGAGATGCTCGCGTACGAAAGACGCCGGTGGCATGAGGGTCATCGAAGTGATCTCGCGATTATAGTCACCCCACCACTGCAATCAGGTGCTCGGCTACAATGCGGGTCCGAGATGCCGAGCATGCCAACCGCCAACCGTGCGGTTCCCGCACAGGATGCGGCGGACCGATCCGGTGTCGGTGGACGCTGGTGGCTGGCTGCGCTGCTGACCAGCGGCATGACCTTCTGTTACGCGCAGCGTGGCACGCTGTCGGTCGCCGCGCCGTTCATGATCCGCGACCTCGGCATCAACACCGAAACGATGGGGCTGATGCTGTCGGCGTTCTCGTGGTGCTACTGCTTCATGCAGGTGCCCTCGGGATGGATCGTCGATCGTTTCGGCGTCCGTCGCGCCTACGCCATCGGTTTCGCCGTCTGGTCGATCGCCTGCGCACTCACCGGTGCGTTTCGCAACATCGTCGCGATCATGTGCTTCAGGATCACGATGGGGGTGGGGCAGTCGGTCGCGTTTCCCGCGAGCGCCCGCACCGTGGCCAATTGGTTCCCGGACACTGAACGCGGGCTGATCAACTCGAGTTATCTCATCGGCGTGCGGCTGGGACAGGCGCTGGTCAATGCGGCCGGCGTGGGATTGATTGCGCTGTATGGATGGCGAATGCTCTTCGTCCTCGGTGGTCTCGTCCCATTGCTGTGGATAGTACCTTGGATGCTGACTCTTCGTCGATGGGAGCCACCTGGATCGAGAATCGCGTCGAGTAGCTCGAATCGTTTTACCTTTGCCTCCAGCTTCGGCTTGCTGCGCTATCGGACGGTTCTGGGGACGTTTCTTGGATTCTTCGTCTTCGACTACGTCTGGTTCGTGTTCGTGTATTGGCTGCCAGGCTATCTCCGGCTGGAACGTCACTTCACGCCGGCGCAGATGGCCTTCCACTCGTCGGTGCCATTCCTGGTGATGTCGATCGTGATCATCCTGTCGGGGATTGCGGCCGACCGGATGATTGCGTCAGGGTTTCAGGAGTTGCGAGTCCGTAAGGCGTTCATCGCGGCCGGCTTCGCGATCGCGATGGCGATCGTCCCCGCCGGACTGGTGGAGGACAACAACACCGCGGTGTGGCTGCTCGTGCTCTCGCTCTGTGGGATTGGTGTGGCGTCCCCCAATACCTGGAGCATCACGCAGGCGTGCTGCAGCAAACGTCTGGTGGGTACGGTCTCGGGGATTCAGAACTTTGGTGGCAATGTGGGTGGCATTATCGCGCCCTGGCTGACCGGCGCGATCGCCCATCGTACGGGTTCATTTGCTCCTGCGTTCATTCTGTGCGGGTTCCTCCTGATAGGCGGCACGCTGGCATATTGGCTGCTGATGAACGAGAGGGTCGAAGAGGAGGCAGCCTGAGCCTACGTGACTGATCGCTTGCGGCCGCGCCATGCTCGATCGACTGACTCTCCCGCTTGGTCTCGTCAATCGCGCAGCACGCCTCTGCCTCCGTCGCCGCAAGACCTGCGTGAAGTGCTCGCACGGTGCGAGCGGCGGTTCATCAGCGCATCTGTTCGATGTAGCTCTCCACCGTTCGCGGCGCGACACCGAACCGATCGGCTGACGTCTTCCAGCCGGGGAACGATTGCGGCACCGTTGCCGCGTATAAACCGAAGGTCATCAACCGGGCGGCGACTTCGTTGAACGGCCTGACGATCGGCGGAAGCAGCCGCATCGCTATCACCGGCACGTGACGGCGTTTGCCGGACGACTTGAGGCGGCGTTCGATCAGCGACGCGAGCTGATTCTGGGATACATTCGACGGTCCGCCAGCCTCCACCGCCTCGTTGACGACCTCCGGCCGCGACACAATCTTCACCGCGAACTCCGCGACGTCTTCGATCGCGATGTAGTTCATGACGTTGTTGCCGTCGCCAAACAGCGTCGCCACGCCTTGCTCGCGAATCCCTTTCGCGATCACCTCGTCGACCCAGGTTTCCATGAAGGCGCTCGGACGAAGCATGACGAACGGCACGCCGCTGCGGCGGATGGCGTCCTCGATGTACCACTTGATCCGGAAGATGTCGACGGGCGCATCCTGCGTGACGCCTCTTGCCGAGACGTACATCAGTTTCTTCACGCCAGCATTGCGCGCCGCCGCGCACAGGTTCTGGTGGTTCGACAGGTCGATGCGCGTCGGACTGTTCGGGCCCTTGCCGAGATTGTTGTTGGCGGTCGAGACGATGTGATCGACGCCGCGGCAGGCGGCGTTCAGCTTCGGCACATCGCGCAGATCGATCGCCACAGTTTCGGCCTGCGGCGCGAACTGTGCCAGCTTGTCCGCGTTGCGCGCGAGCGCACGAACCTTGATGCCCGACGCCATCAGCTTGCGGGCGATGGCGCTACCCAGCTGACCGGTCGCGCCGACCACGAGGACGCGCGAGTCGCTCATTACCCCTTCGTCCACGACCACCCGGTGATCCGCCAACCGGCCGCGGTCTTCTGCAATGCCACCGTTAAGGAGGCTCCGCTTTCAGTGATGGGCTTCCCCTTCTCTTTCAACGTGAAGGTCGCCGGGACGACCACGTAGGCCCGATCTCCGGTGACGTCGGCATGTTTGGTCGCTCCAAGTTTGACATTCGGATCTGTCCAACCATTCTTCTTGCCGAAGGCGTCGAAGTCGGCCATCCACTTCGCGCAGGCGCCGGCGCCGTGCCATTCGTGAGGCGGGAACTCGTCGATGATTGACGTCTGATCCGCGCACGTCGCCGCGGCGCCTTTGGTGTCTCCCTTGTTGAACGAGTCGACGAATTGATGGACGACGGCCACGGCCGCTGTCTGATCGGCGCTGGGGGCTGCCGCTTGAGCGATTGCGATCAGGCCGAGCGTCAGTACGACATTGTACATATTGGTCCATTCCTTTCGGACGTCAGCGACAGGCTGGAGTCGAATGGCGGGGACTATATCAAATCCAAACTCGTCAGGAATCCCTCTTTTCGCGCCATCGATTCGCAGTCGAGCATTGAAGCCAGCAGACGCCGCGAAAGACTTCGCACTTCTCGTTCCTATTCAGGTACCGAGCCGACCGTCATCGCTGTCTAGGGACTGATCCGCGACGGTCGTTCGTTCGGGAGGTGCGCCCGTCTGTTTACGAGGCGGCCGCGCCGGAACCACGCTCAGAGGATGGTATGAAGAAACTGTGTGTAGTCGTCATCATTGCATTCATTGCATGTTCGATCGGAGGCTTTGCTTCCGCGCAGGACACCACCGGCACGATCTCGGGCCGCATCGTTGATGCACAGGGATTGGCACTGCCGGGCGTCACCATCACCGCAACCGGATCGCAGGGGAGCAAGACTGCGGTCAGCGGCGGCGATGGCAGGTTCACCGTTCCGTTTCTCACCCCGGGGTCGTACCGCGTGCATGCGGAACTCCAGGGATTCACCCCCGTCGATCGAGCGGACGTTCAGGTACGACTGGGCCAGACCGTGGAGATTCCGCTGACGCTGCAGGTGGGCGGGGTCGAGGAAACGGTCCAGGTGACGTCGGCGTCGACGACCGTGGACGCCACCAGCACGACGATTGGCGCCACACTCGATAGCGCGACGCTCTCACGACTGCCGGTTGGCCGTCGTTTCAGCGACACGCTCTACCTTGCGCCCGGGGTCACAACTGGCGGCAACGTGGGCATCGCCAATCCCTCGGTCGGGGGATCGAGCGGCCTCGAGAACCAGTACGTCGTCGATGGTGTGAACATCACCAACGGCGGCTACGGCGCCCTGGGTTCCTATTCGATCGTCTTTGGATCGCTCGGCAACGGCACGCCCTATGACTTCATGCAGGAAGTCCAGGTGAAGACCGGTGGCTACGAAGCGGAATTCGGGCAGGCCACCGGCGGCGTCATCAACGTTGTGACCAAAAGCGGATCCAACGCCTTCACAGGCAGCGCGTTTGCGTATGCGCGGCCCCACTCGCTGGAGTCCGACTACAAGACGGTGAACAGCATTGAGGGAACCGTCAACACCGTGGCATCGAAATTGAGCGACGCCGGGGCGACGTTCGGTGGACCGGTGCGGCGCGACGAGCTGTTCTTCTTCGGCGCGATCGATCCGCAGTGGGAAACAACGACGTTTGTCGCGCCTGACGGATTCCCACTACACGCGCTCGGCGACGCCGACCGCGACCGCCATCTCGTGAACTACGCGGCGAAAGGGACGTGGCAGGCGACAAAGTCCCATCGCTTCGACGCGTCGTTCTTTGGCGATCCGGCAACCGGGGACGTCGGTCCGCAGCGTTCATCGTCGCTTCTCGGCCAGACGACATCCGCCTACAGCGCCCTCGAATACGGCGGCCACAACCAGATCGTGCACTACGACGGCGTGTTGAATCGGCGTTTTCTCGTTGATGCGTCCTTCGGGCACGCGCTCAACCGCATTCTCGAGGTACCAGTGGCGAACGACTGGCAGATTCTCGACTTCCGAGTCACACCCCGCATCCTGAGCGGCGGTCTCGGTTTCTACGAAGCGGGCAATCGAAGCGACAGCTGGCAGACCCAGGCGAAGGCGACGACGATCCTGTCCGGGTACGGCGAACATCAGGTGCGTTACGGGTTCGAGTACGAACACCTCGACTTCTCGCAGTTGGTGCAGTACACCGGCCCGACGTTCACCGCGCCGAACGGCCAACAGACGGCGACAGGTGCGGTCGTCAGTATCATTCCCGATCCGGATTTCGGTCAGATCTATCACGTCAGCCGCGCCAGCCTGACCGATGCGCGGCCGACGACGCAGCACTACGCGGCGTTCTTCGCCGAGGACGCCTGGAGAGTGGGCAACTCGCTGACGATTCGGCCCGGCCTGCGATACGAGCAGGAGAAGATGTCGGGGACGATCATTCAGGACTTCTCGCTGAAGAACAACTGGGCGCCTCGCGTCGGCGTGGTCTGGGATCCGACCAACGCAGGCAGGAGCAAGGTGTTCGCGAACTACGGCCGCTACTACGCGCGTGTGCCGAACGATCTCGCCGCTCGCGCGCTGTCGTCGGACTCGTCGATCTCCGCTGACTATTTCGATGCGAATCTGACGCATCCCGTTCCAGATGGAACCGTGACGACGAACGCGACGACCGGCGTGCAGACGACGACGCATTTCACGCTGCTCGGATCGGGCGCCGACGACATCGATCCAAACGCCAAGCTGAGTTATTACAACGAATGGGTTGTCGGGGCGGAATACCCGGTGTTCCGCGACATTCAGATCGGTGTTCGCTACGTGCATCGCGACATCGGCCGCGTGCTCGAGGACGTGCAGCCGTATCCGGTCCTGGCGACGTCGCTCGGATTGCCCGGCGCGGCCACGGCAAACTATCTGCTGACCAACCCGGGGCCTGAGACGCCTGTCGTCCAGGACATTCCGGGCGCGACCATCAGTTTCGAATCGCCGGTCCACAAGTACAACGCGATTGAGGTGACGGCAAACAAGCGGCTGGCGAACAGGTGGTCGCTGATTTCCTCGTATCGCTGGTCACGGCTCACCGGCAATTTCGAAGGCTTCTTCCGCAACGATAACGGTCAGTCGGATCCGGGGATCTCGTCGCTCTACGACTATCCGACGAACGACCCGACCTACGCGACGATCGGAGCGGCGCAGTTTGGTTATACCGGCGACATCCGGTTCCTCGGATCCGCCGGCAACGGACCGTTGCCGCTCGATCGAACGCACGACGTGAAGGCCTACGCTACCTACTCATTCGACATGGGTTTGAACCTGTCGGGTGGCGTGGAAGTACAGTCGGGAGCCCCGCTCACGGCATTTGCTGCGCACCCCGTCTACGATGCCGGCGGCGAGATTCCGTTGACGGTTCGTGGCGCCGGCTTCCAGACGTCGGATGGTTTCCGCACTCGGGCGCCGTGGACGAGGCCGGTCAATGCGGGAGCCTCGTACAACCTCAAGGTCGCCGGCAGGAATCTGTCGCTCATCGCCGACGTCTTCAACGTCTTCAACACGCAGACCGTGCTCGACTACGACAGCTTCTCAGAGCTCTCGATCGGCGTTCCGAACCCGGACTTCGGCACAGCGGGCGCGTCCGGCGTGATTTCCGGCCAGCAATTCGTCAAGCCCCGGCAAATCCGCATCGGCATACGGTACGAGTTCTGATGATCTGAATCCCTTATCGCTTATCACTGATCCTGAATCCCTGATCGTCGGATCCCCAATCCTCGAATCGAGTTCAACGATTCAACGATTCAGGGATCCGGGATTCAGGGATCAGCGATTCGGGATCAGTGATGAGGGATGAGGGATTCGAGGGTGAGAGTGATCAGGGAGTGATCGATTTGGCGGCGGCATTCACGTATTTGGCGAGTTCGCTGCGCAGCCAGTTCTCGATGTCGGGTCCCCAGCCGGTGCGGGTGCCGCGGCTGATCCCCTCGTGGTCGACAATGACGTAGGTAGGAAGTCCGGGGGGATTGTACACACGCCCGATCCGCTGAGGGTTGTCGAAGATCTGCGGCCACAACATGCGATCTCGGACGCGACGTGGATTCTGCACGTACTGCGTCGCATTCTGGACTTCCGGACCGGTTCGCTTCTCGGAGATAAACGTCGTCAGCTCCTGCACCCCTTCATCGTCGCGCACCTGCTTCAGCAGCGCGAGGCCGAGGTTGTAGCGGGCGAGCGGCACGGCGTTCCCGAGTGCGAGCACGGCGCGAAACTCCGACTCCGCTTCCTTCAAGCGCTATCTTTCGAGTCGTTGCCCGCCAGGGCAATCAGCGCGATGCCGCGCGTATTGCGGCTGAACGCCTCGAACTTCTTGTCGTCAGCCGCTAGCCGTAGCGCATCGGTCGCGCTATCGAGCGCGTTCTTGTAGGCGCCAAGCCCCTGGTAGGCACGCGCCATGGCGAGGTGCGCTTCGACCGAGGTTTTGTTCCGCGCTGCGCTCGCAGCCTTGAATTCCTTGAGCGCGTCTTCGAACTGGTTCCGCACGAGAAGCGCGTTTCCACGAGCCATCGCACCGAGGTACGGATCCTCCGTCCCGGCGCTGACGATGGCGAAAAGATTGAACAGGAAGGCGGTGGTGACGAGTCCGCGGGCGACAGACACGCGCATGCGAGACCTCCATTGAGGGAGCGGCCGCTCGCGGATGATAACCGACGTAGAGCAACGCCGGAAACCTGTAAGACGCGCGCCGCACAATGGAGTGCCGCCTATGGTACCTGGTCATCCCTTAATCCCTAGAGTGATGAAATATCGGCCATGCTGGCCCGCATAGCCGCGACACTTTTCACCGCCGGCCTCGCAGTTCAAGCCGCGACAGGTCCGGATTGGTGTGCGGTACGATGGTCTGAATCCCGCATCCCTCATCACTGATCCTGAATCCCTGATCCTCGGATCCCTACTCCTCGAATCGAGTTCAACGATTCAACGATTCAGGGATCCGCGATTCAGGGATCCGGGATTCAGGGATCAGCGATTCGGGATCAGTGATGAGGGATGAGGGATTAGAATGCCGGCATGCTGAGTCGCATAGCCACCGCCGTTTTCGCCGCCGTTCTCGCTCTTCCGAGCACTGGGTTTGCGGATGTGCAGCTGCCGGGCATTATCAGCGACCACATGCTGCTCCAGCGCGACATGCCCGCACGGATTTTCGGCAAGGCGTCACCGGGCGAAGCGGTCAGCGTCGCGTTCCGCGGGCAGACTGTGCAAACGGTGACCGACGCCACGGGACGTTGGGAAGCCTGGCTCAAGCCGATGGCCAGTGGTCCTTCCGCAGCGATGACCATTCAGGGAGCCAACACGATCACGATCGCTGACGTGCTGATCGGCGACGTGTGGATCGGCTCCGGTCAGTCGAACATGCAGTGGGCGGTGTGGCAATCGGACAACGCCGACGCCGAGATCGCGGCCGCGAAGTTTCCGCAGATTCGGCTCTTCTATGTCCCGCGCAAGACATCGCCCGTTCCGGTCGAAGATGTGGACGCAAGGTGGGTAGTATGCTCGCCCGAAACCATCAAAGACTTCTCGGCCGTCCTTTACTACTTCGGCCGTCAGATGCATCAGGACCTGAAAACGCCCGTTGGCTTGATTCACTCGTCGTGGGGCGGGACGCCGATCGCGTCGTGGATCAGCGGTCCCGCGCTGATGGGCAACACCAGGCTCGAACCATTCCTGTCGTACTGGCAAAACATGGTTCTTCATTATCCGGAGAATCAGAGCCGGTACGAGCAGGCGGTAAAGAAGTGGGAAGCGGGTGGATCGCAGGGCGCACGTCCCGCCGTTCCGCTCGGGCCCGGCCACCAGCACGAGCCAACGACGCTGTATAACGCGATGGTCGCTCCGCTGGTCAAATACACGATCAAGGGAGCGCTCTGGTATCAGGGCGAAACGGAAGCGGGTCGCGTGCAGGGAGATATCTACGGCGAGGCGCTCATGACGCTCGTGAGTGATTGGCGCAGAGCGTTTGGACAAGGAGAATTTCCGTTCTATTGGGTGCAACTGGCCAACTACGGCAACGCGACGAAGAACGGACACTGGATGCTCGTCCAGGAAGGGCAGGTCAAGGCCACTGCGCTTCGCAACACTGGCGTCGCGATCATCAACGACATCGGCAATCAGACAAGCATTCATCCCACCAACAAACAGGACGTCGGCCGGCGCCTGGCAATGCTGGCGCAGAACACGGGCGAGAGTCCGCGGTATCGGCAGTTCACCCGCGAAGGCGACGCCATCCGTATCTGGTTCGACCATGCGGGCAAAGCCCTGAAGACTCGAGCCGGCGCGCCGCTGACGGGGTTTCAGATCGCAGGCAGCGATCGCAAGTACGTCCCCGCCGCCGCCCGAATCGAGGGGACAACCGTCGTCGTGTCGAGCGCGGAGGTCACGGATCCGCGATTCGTCCGTTACGCCTGGGACTATTACCCCGAGGCCAACCTGGTCAACGAATGGGGGCTGCCTGCGTCGTTGTTCCGAACCGACGAACGCGACCAGTAATCACTCCGAGGGGCTTCGCCCCTCGGACTCCCCGACACGCTCGCTCGCGGGGCCCCACAAGCCCCGCTCCGCTCTCGTGGGCTCACTCGCGCGCTCGTTCGCCAGCTTCGCAACTGGCATAGGCAGGAACGGCCCGCCACCCCCAACGCCTGACACCCCCGGAAGCTCAACCGTGTAGCGGAACTGATGTTGCACCGCCACGGCGCGTGGCAATGTCGCCTGTCCGCCGCGCGTTCGTCATCCTGCTCGCTGCCGCCGGCATCGTTGCCATGCTCCTGATGCTCGCGCAGGACCAGGAAACACTGAAAGTTCGCAGCGCCATCAGTGCCGAGGATCCCCGACATTCAGCGTACCTGGCGGCGCTTGTCGGGTCAGCGTTGTCCCGGGGCAATCGCTACGACGTCCTGACCAACGGCGATCAAATCTTTCCGGCGATGCTCGACGCCATCCGAAACGCGAAGCGCCGGATCAGTTTCGAGACCTACATTTACGACAAAGGAGAAGTGGCCGACCGTTTCACTGTGGCGTTGGAGGAAGCGGCCCGGCGCGGTGTTCACGTCAACATGGTCGTCGACTCGGTTGGCGCGAGCGGCATGAAGACGGATGACATCAAGCGGCTGGAGGCAGCCGGCTGCCGAATCGGCAGCTTTCACTCCCTGACGTGGTACAACCTCGAAGACGTGAACTATCGCACGCACCGAAAGATTCTGGTCGTGGACGGAGAGGTCGGATTCACTGGCGGCGCCGGCGTCGCCGATCATTGGCTCGGTCACGCTGACAGCAAGGAGCACTGGCGCGACACGCAAATTCGGATGCGCGGTCCGATCGTGCGACTGGTCGAAGGCGCATTCTTCGAGAACTTCTTCGAGACCGCCGGCATTGTGACCCCGGAGCTCGATGACCCGAAGGTCGAGGCTGACGACATCGGACATTCACTGGTCCTGCGCAGCTCGCCGACCGGCGGCAGCAACGATCTCAAACGTCTCTACCTGCTCGGCCTCGCGTCCGCGCGACGCACCATTGACATTACCTCGCCGTACTTCGTGACCGACGAGTCCAGCGAATGGTCGCTGAAGGACGCGATCGACCGTGGCGTGAAGATTCGCGTCCTGGTCGAAGGCGACAAGACCGACGCGATGCCGGTGAAGTATGCCTCACGAGAAGCGTACGATCGGCTCCTCTCCATGGGGATCGAGATCTACGAGTATCAACCCACGATGATGCACACAAAAACGCTGGTGGTGGACGGCGCGTGGAGCATGTTTGGATCCGCGAATTTCGACAACCGATCCTTGGAACTGAACGACGAGCTGAATGTCGCGGTCTCGGACCGCGATCTCGCTCGCCGGTTCATGGACGATTTCGAGCAGGATCTGCGAGTGAGCTCGCGGCTGGATCTCACGCGCTGGCGTCAGCGTTCGTGGCTCGAGAAGTCCCGCGAGACGTTCTGGTCGTACTTTGGGGAAATATTCTAGTTGGCTGCTGGCTGCTGACCGTTGGCTCGAGGTCGCTATGATACTGTCTGCGATCATCGACCCCCGGCTCGCAAAGCTTGGAGATGCGCCTGAGAGAACGACGTGGATCCCAATCCGATTCTTGATTTTGGCGTCGACACATCCCGCTTGAGTTATGTCGGCCACGGCCTCCAGCGACCGGAATGCATCCTCGCGGAGCGCGACGGCACGTTGTGGTCAGCCGACGCTCGCGGCGGCGTCGCGCGCATCGGACCCGACGGCAGTCAGCGCATCATCACGCAGAAGCAGTCAAGTCACTTCGCCGGCGCGGGAAGCGAAGCCACGCGGTATCTGGACGGCACGCTGCCGAACGGGCTAGCGTTCGCCAGCAACGGCGACTTCCTCATTTCGAACTTCGGGACGGATTGCCTCGAGCTCATGACGCGCGACGGCGAATCCCACGTCATTGCCAGCACCATTGACGGACAGCCGGTCGGCAAGGTCAACTTCGTGCTTCGCGATTCGAAGGATCGCATCTGGGTCACCGTGTCGACACGGGTCAGGAACTGGATGCACGCGTTGCGTGTCGATCTGGCCGACGGCTACCTGGCCCGTTACCAGGACGGAGCGTTCAGGATCGTCGCCGACGGTTTTCGCTTTACCAACGAGATCCGCTTCGACGCGCGCGAAGAGTTTCTCTACGTCGTCGAGACGACCGGCGGGTGCATTTCACGGCTGCGCATCGACGACGACGGGAACGCGGTCGAGCGCGAGATCTTCGGGCCGTCGAAGCTGGGAACCGGCGCGTGGCCAGACGGGATCGCGTTCGACGCTTACGGCAACTTGTGGGGGACGCTTGTATATTCAGACAAGCTCTTTGTCATCACGCCGAAGGGTGATTTTCGCGTGCTCATCGACGAGGGCGATCCGGCGAAGGTCGGTGCTCTTGAACAGGCGTTCTTTCGCAACGACGTGACAGAAGACGTACTGTTTGCGACCGGTCGAGGCGTGGCGCCGTGGATGGCGAGCGTCACGTTTGGCGGCCCCGATCTGAAAACGGTTTACATCGGATCGCTCCGCGGGACACGCATTCCGTATTTCCGCTCACCCGTGCCCGGCCTGCCCATGGTTCACTGGCACGACAGATAGCCTGCGCTGCCGCCTACTTTCCCTCCCAACCCCCGTCCACAAAGATCGACTGGCCGGTCACGTAGCCCGCCTCGTCTGATGCGAGGAAGGCGACGACCTGACCGACCTCACGCGGCTGTCCGGCGCGGCCGAGTGAGATCTGCGCGAGCACCTGCGGCAGGATGTCCGGCGACTTCATGACCCAGTCCGTCATCGGCGTCTCAATGAGGCCGGGGTGCACGCAGTTCACGCGGACGCCGAGCGGCGTCATCTCCGCCGACATGTTCCGGGTGAGCGCTTCGAGACCGAGCTTCGTAGGTGCGTAGTGGGTACGGCCGGGCAGCACCTTGGCCGCCTGGATCGATCCGATGCTGACGATGCTGGCCTTGCGATTGGCGGCCACCACGCGCTTACAGAACACCTGCGAGCACAGCCAGGCGCCTCGAAGATTGGTGTCGGTCAATCGCGTCCACTGCTCGTCGGTGAGATCGAGAAACGGGACAATGGTCTCGATGCCGGCGTTGTTGACGAGGATGTCGATCGGTCCGAGTTCCTTCCAGACCTGGTCGAACATCGGCTCGACCTGCGACCGGTTGGCCACGTCCGCCTGAACCGTCATCGAGCGCCCGCCTTTTGAGCGCACATAGTCGGCGACCCGCGCGGCCTCTTCCGGGTTGTCGAGATAATCGATTGCGACATGTGCGCCCTCGTCGGCAAACACCTCCACGATGCCGCGGCCGATTCCCCGTCCGGCGCCCGTGACGAGCGCGACCTTGTCCCTGAGCCTCACTGAACCTCCTCTGAACTATACCCCGTGGCATACGATAGGCGGCACCGCGCATTTCTACGAGGTGCAACGGTCGCGAGCAGTCGCGGGCCCAGACGATTCGGTCGCAGTCGAGTCACGCTATTCTATGAACCGATCGCTCGCCCGCTCAGCGCATCCGTGACCGTGTGGGGCGAACGAGGTCCCCGATGTCACGAGGAGACCACACATGTTCGATCGCAGACAGTTCAACAAGACGCTCGCGCTCGGCCGCTCGAGGCCGCGCGCATCAACAAGGAAGCATTGGTCAAGCTGGGTTTCGTTTTCAGGACGTAGCGGTCTCGCGAACGCGACCTGTGCCAGTCGGTGAAGCCGAGACTCTCTGTTGACAACCTACTCGAGGAGACTTTTAACGTGACCGCCGATTACTCGGCCTTTGGACTGTCCGACAAGATTGCCATCGTTACCGGAGCGTCCCAGGGTATCGGCCGTGCCATCGCTGTCGGCCTCGCGAGCGCCGGCGCTCACCTTGTCCTCGGCAAATATCCCGAAGGGGGGCACGAAGCCATTGCGTCGGTCAAGACAGAGATTGAGGCGCTGGGCCGACGTGCCGTAGTGGTTCCGACCGACGTGTCGCACGTCGAACAGGTGAGGTCGATGATCGACACCGCGAAAGCGGAGTTCGGGCGAATCGACATCCTGGTGAACAACGCCGGCTGGACGGGAACGACGCTGGCGCTCGACGTTACCGAGGACGAGTACGACCGGACGATGGCGGCCTCGCTCAAGAGCGTGTTCTTCGCCTGTCAGGCCGCGGCTCGGGTGATGATCCCCCAGGGCGGCGGAAAAATCATCAACATCGGCTCGAACTTCGGCGTTGTCGCCTTTCCGATGCGCTCGGTCTACGCCGCCGCCAAGGCGGGCGTTCATCACCTGTCGCGTGCACTGTCGCTCGAATGGGCGAAGCATGGCGTGACGGTCAACGTCGTGGCGCCTTGCATCACCGAAACCGAATCGCGCCGCGTGATTCTCGAGCGGCCCGGCTACAAAGAGTGGGCGACGTCGCAGATGCTGCCGATCGGGCGATGGAACCAGCCCCAGGATCTGGTCGGAGCCGTACTGTTTCTGTCCAGCCATCTCTCGGACATGGTCGTCGGCCACGTGCTGATGGTGGACGGCGGGTGGACCATTCACTGATCCGCACACGCTACCTCGAGTCATGACCTGAGTTTCCGTTCCGGCTCGACGAGTGTAGACTTACGGCGTCTTCCCCGGAAACATGAGCTGACTGCTGTGGACGTCGCTTGCTGGACGCTTGCACTTGCGCTGGCCGCTATCCTCTCGCAGAGTCAGGTCCCGGGCCTGTCTCAGGCGGCGCCGCGATCGGCTCTCGTCGTCGGGCAAGTGATCGACGCCGGCACTGGAAGCCCCCTCAGCGGTGTGCTTGTTGAAGCGGTCCAGTCGCCGCTGTCGGTACCTGCGCTGCCCTTCCCACCAACGGCCGCGCCAACTCAGCTGACGCAAACTCCCAGAGTTCTGACCGGCTCCGACGGTCGCTTCGTGTTCCGCCGTCTTCAGAAGGGCACTTTCATCATTACCGCCGCCAAGCCCGGTTATCTGAACGGCGCGTACGGTCGTCGACGTCCCGGTGGAGATTCGCAGACGCTCGTGCTCTTCGATGGTCAGAAGGTTGGAGGTCTCCGCATTTACCTCTGGAGACACTCGGCGATCTCCGGCATCGTCGTTGACGAAGCTGGTGAACCTGTCGTCGGGATTCAAATG
>Ga0310810_10003358_pt1 | contig 17453 bp, 16 predicted proteins | sample NCmetagenome_FD_207641 | JGI IMG/M metagenome (GOLD analysis project Ga0310810, IMG submission 207641) | Soil microbial communities from experimental microcosm in Duke University, North Carolina, United States - NC | ecosystem: Engineered > Artificial ecosystem > Soil microcosm > Unclassified ... | reverse complement strand
CACGTGCGCGGACAGCCGACCGCGTTCGGCGGCCGGAAGCGCGAGCACGCCTGGATCAGCGTCCCGCACGGGTCCTCGTCGTACTCGATCATCTCGAGGTGCGCGAACTCGGGGCAGGTGACGAGCCGGTACATGCTCGTCGGCGATTGCAGCGCGCGGGCCAGCCGCGCGCCGTGCAACCGTTGCGTTCGAGCCGCGGCGACGCGCGCGTTGCGCGAATCCGCCGCGATCGCCGCCAAACGATCGTGCGCGCCGCGCCGCGGTGGGGCGGCGCGCCGGGGGCGATCACTCCACGCGCTGGATGATGTGGATGCCGAAGTCGGTCTTCACGACGCCGACCTCGCCCACCTTCAAGCGCAGCGACAGGTTCTTGAACGGCTCGACCAGGCCCGCGTCGGGCGTCACGTCGTAGCTGTCGCCCGACGCCGCCGAGCCCGGATCCTCGGACAGCTCCTTCATGAGCGGCTCGATCTTCGCGCCCTTCTGCAGCTTCGCGACGGTCGCCTTCACGAGCTTCTCGAGATCGGCGCGCGAGCGCTTCACGCCGCGCGGATCGTCGGCGTGCACGTCGGTCCAGCCGAGGAGGATGTGCTTGACCTTCGCCTTCTGCGTCACGGGATCGCGCTTCAAGATGTCCGCGCTCTCGAGCGCGTCGGGCGGCGGCGGCGGCACGCGCTTGATCACGTGCCAGCCGAAGTCGGAGATCACCATGCCGACCTCGCCCTCCTTGAGCCGCAGCGACAGCTTCTTGAACGGCTCGACCATCGGCGCGTCGGCCGAGACCGGATACGCCATGCCGCTGTCCTTCGAGCCCGGATCCTCCGAGTACTGCTTCATGAGGTCCTTGAAGTCGGCGCCGGCGACGGCCTTGTCGAAGATCTCCTTCGCGAGCTTGTCGGCGTCGGCCTTCGAGCGCGTCTGCGCCTTCGGATCGCTGCGGCCCGGGATCGCGATGTCCTTCCAACCGATCAAGACGTGCTGCACCTGGACCTCGCCGGTGTTGGCGGGGCGCGAGAGGATCTCGGCGGACTCGAGCGGATCCGGCGGCGGCGGCGCGACGCGCTCGATCACGTGATAGCCGAACGGCGTCTGGACGATGCCGACCTCCTTCACGTTCAAGCGCAGCGACAGCTTCTTGAACTCCGGCACGAAGCCGGCCTGCGGCGTGACGGTGTACGGCTTGCCGCGCAGCGAGCCCGGGTCTTCGCTGTACTGCTTGACGAGATCGTCGATCGAGTCCGGGTTCGCCTTCAGCTTGCCGTAGATCTCCTGCGCGAGCGCGGCGGCCTGATCGTTGGTGCGATCGGCGGCGCGCTTGTCCATGCGGCCGCGATAGGTGTCGGCGAGATCCTTCCAGCCGATCAGCACGTGCTTGACGAGCGCTTCGTCGGTCAGCTGATCGCGGGCGAGGATGTCTTTGCTATCGATGTCTTTCGCCGGTGACGCAGGCGCCGCCCCCGTGCCCGTGCCCTTGCCCGTGCCCGACGCCGCTCCGGTCCCGCTGGCCGACGCCGATCCGGATCCCGTCGAGACGCCGTTGCCGGCCTTCTGACAAGCGGCGATCGCGAAGACCGCCGCGACGTACACATTCAATGCGCGCATGAGGCGCGCAGTCTAGCAGCTCAGAACTCGTAGGAAGCCGCGAGCGTGAACGATCCACCGCCGAAGCCGTTGTCAGGCGCTGACGCCGGAGGGGGCGTCACGGTGCGCGCTTGCGTCGTCGTCTCGTCCATCTTCTGCGGGCCCATGCCGAACGCGTCGAGCTCCGCCGACACGCCGATGTGACCGAAGCGACGCTCGACGCCGAAGCCGAGCATGCCGGCGCCGCGCGGCTTCTGCTCCGCTTCGCCGACGACGTTCATCACCGCCGCGCCGATGCCCGCGGTGCCGTAGAAGTCCCAGCGCGCGTACGGATCGAGGTGCACGCGCGCGGTGAGCAGATCCATCCCGAACGAGCCCGGACCTTGCGATCCGTCGTCGAGCATCTGACCGCCGCCTTGCCCGAGCACGCCGAGCTCCCAGCGCGGCGCGAGGCGATAGCGCAGCTCGACGCCGCCGCCCGAATAATGATCGGGCTCGACGTTCGGATCCTGATCCTTCGGCGCGATGCCGAACGACGAGACGCGCAGCGCGATCGACCAGCGCGGCAGCTCGGGCGCGGGCGAGGCGACGATCACGGGCGTCACCGGGGTCATGGCCGGTTGGGCGTACGCCGCGGCGGCGGTGAAGAAGGCGAGGCCCGAAGCAAGGATCGATGCGAGGCGGGACATGGTGTGGACTCCGTCGACGGTGATCGTGGGTAGTCCAAGGTTCGTGCCAGCCCGAAGTGTCGTGGAATCCGACAGTGACAAGGCCTACTTGCGCCGGCTTGCCGGGTTGTTCGATACGCTGACGCGCAGCTTCCCGACGGTGCCGCGCCCGTCGTAGTAGGCGCCGAGCCCCGAGTCGAGGTGCGCGCGGACGTCGTCGTAGCTGGTCGCGGCGTCGAGATCGAACACGATCGCGGTGTTGCTCGAGAGGATGTCGCCGTTCTTCGGGAAGTCGTCGGCGAGATCGGTCGGCAAGGTCGGCAGCTGGATCGTGCCGACGTTCGCGCTCCACACGGTCCACGAGTACGTCACGCCGGCGTCGTGATCGAAGTAGACCGTCACGCCGAAGCCGTCGGCGTTGCCCGTGCCCGACGTCGCGGTCGTGATCATCCCGGTCGCGGGATCGAGCACCGGCGGATCGATCCAGGTCAGGATGTTGCCGCCGTAGTCGAGCGTGTAGTCGCTCTTGGTGCCGTCGTGCGTCTCGAAGATCGTCTGCGTGCCGGTGTGATCCGAGCTCGACAGCGACGAGATGTACAGCGCGGTCTTCGCGACCGGCAGCGGGAAGTTCGCGTTGACGCCGCCGGCGGCGGGCGTGAGCGGCGCGCCGTACGCGAAGCCGGCGCCGTCGGGGACGATGCCGGTGACGTTCACGTTCGTGATGTCGGCGGGGATGTTGGTCTCGCTGACCGCGACCAGCGGCACCGCGGTCCACGCCGCCGCCTGATCGACGTGCCCGGCGTCGACGAACGGCACGTCCTCGAGCTCGACGTACTCCGACGCGACGAAGTCGACGTCGTAGCGCACCGCGACCAGGTCCATCGTCGATTGCAGGCAGTCCTTCTTCATGGTCAACGTCACCGGGATCGTCGCGACGACGCCGTTGGGGCCGTGCCCCTGCTTCGGGTTGAAGATGTATGTGCCGACGCCGCACGGACCGTAGACCTCGTAGCGAGTCGTGCCGATCGTGTCGATCAGGTTCACGGTGAACGTGCCGGCGTCGGAGCTGTCGCTGCCGGAGCCGATCGTGAGGTCGTCGTTCGGCTCGACGCCGTTGATCGTCTCGAGCGCGTGCTGGCCCGCGGAGACGACGTAGACCGCGGTCACGCTCGCGCCGGCGAGGACGTTCGCGCTCGCCTTGCCGTTGGCGTCGGTCGCGACCTCCTTCTCGACCGTGCCGTCGGGCTCGAGGAACACGACCGTCACGCCGGGCGCGGGCGCGCCGGTGCCGTTGTAGTCGAGGACGGTGACGGTGACCGGCCCGTGCGGATCGGCGTCGGGGCCGGTGTTCGCGTCCGCGCTCCTCGCGTCGATCTGGTTCTGCGCGTCGGCGAGCTGCGTGTCCTTGCCGCACGCAGACGCGGCCGCGGCCGCGCACAAGATGGCGGTGACTCCCCTCATGCGGGCATCATACGCGTGTGCGTGAACGATGGGCGGACGAGATCACGGCGCGTGCGCGGGCGCACTGGACCGACGCGCGCACCGCGGAGCTCGCGCGCGGCAAGGCGCTGATCCTGCCGCCGGCCGACGCCGCGCCGCTCTTGCGCGCGCTCGGCCTCCTGCGCGCGGACGCGTCGATGCCGCCGGATCGCGTCCGCAAGTTCTTCCAGGTCAATCACATGGTCGCGCTGCTCGGGCCGGCGCTGCGCGAGCTGCGCGCCGCGCACGCCGAGATCGAGCTGATCGACGCGGGCTGCGGGCGCTCGTACCTGAGCTTGATCCTCGCGTGGGTCGCGCGTCACGTGTGGAAGCAGCGACTCGTCGTGCGCGGGGTCGATCGCAACGCGGACGTGATCGACGAGTGCCGGAAGCGCGCGGAGCTGGCGCTGCTCGACGACGTCGCGACGTTCGAGGTCGGCGACGTGGCGGCGGTCGCCGGCGACGCGCACGGCGTGATCGCGCTGCACGCGTGCGACACCGCGACCTGCGACGCGATCGCGCTCGGCGTCGCGCTCGGCGCGGAGATGATCGCGGTCGCACCGTGCTGTCAGGCGGAGCTCGCGCGCGCGTGGGCCACGTCCGCGAACGGGGCCTTCGCGCCGATCCACGCGATGCCGCACCTTCGTCGCGAGACCGCGGCGATGATCACCGACGCGATGCGCACGCTCCTCTTGCGCGGCGCCGGCTACGAGGTCCTCGCGATGGAGTTCGTGCCGTCGGAGCACACGCGCAAGAACACGCTGATCCGCGCGATCAAGCGCGCGCCCGATCCCTCGGCGCGCGCCGAGTACGACGCGCTGGTCGCCGCGACCGGCGGCGCCGGGCTCGCGCTGGCGACACGCGTTCCTGGTGGCTGATCGCGCTGCCATCCGTCGCATCTCGGATCTCGCGGAGTTGCGGCTGGCGTGGTGCTTGCTCATTGGGCGCCCCATGCGCAAGACCCTCGCGATCCTCTCGACGCTGGCGGCTTCGGTCGCCACCGGCTGCGCCTCCGAGGCCGTGGACGACGGGCCGAACCCGTTCCTCCAGAACATGGACAACGACTCGAAGGAAGACTCGGCGTACTTGAACCCCGACGGCGTCGAGGTCGAGGTCGACATCGAGGGCGACGTCACCGGTCCTGCGTATCGCCTGAACGACGGCCCGGCCACGCTCGGCCAGTTCGCGACCACGTACTTCCGCAAGAAAGAGACGATGTACATCGAGTCGATCGCCGAGCAGGCGACGGCGCCGGATCGCGCGGAGTGGTTGATCGACGGCGCGTGGGTCACCTCGGACAAGATCCCGAGCGGCGTGACGCCGAAGCACTGGCGCCTGCGCGGCCTCGACGCGGTCATGCTGTTCTCGGCCGCGAAGAACGTCACCGAGGGCCAGGTCTTCACCGCGAAGGCGCCCGCCAAGCCGTTCAGCGTCTACAGCGACGCGGGCAAGAGCTGCGCGGACGACGACGATCACATCGGCCTCGATCAGTCGGTCTACTGGTACCGCTGGGAGCCGAACCAGACGAGCTGCAAGATCGCGATGCAGGACCTGAAGGTCACCGTCTCGAAGAAGTTCCCGAAGACGACCTCGTCGGTCTATCCCGAGTTCGACAAGCTGCTCGCCGACAAGAAGCTCACGACCGTGATCCTGTTCGGCGAGATCGACGACGGCCCGATCACCGACGACGAGACCGGCATGCAGAGCTTCAAGCGCTACGGCCGCTGGCTCGCGCAGGCGGGCTACAAGAAGGTGACCGCGCCGCTCGGCGAGCGTTACGAGAAGGTGGTCCACGGCATCACCGTCCAGATGGACCTCTACTCGCCGCGCGAGTTCGCGGGCCTCGACGACGACGCGCACTTCGCGAACTTCCAGAAGGCGCTCTCGGAGCACGAGATCGTCGCGTGGGACGGTCACTCGATGCTCGGCGCGTCGGACTTCTGGGAGCGCCCGACCTACCCGAAGACCTACCAGATCTTCCTCTACGGCGGCTGCCTCGGCTACGAGTACTACGTGCAGCCCATCCTCGACGGCAAGGGCGGCACGTGGGCGAACCTCGACATCATGTCGTCGGTCGTCGAGGTGTCCGCGTCGGCGAACGAGTTCGCCGGCCCCGCGCTCGCGAAGATCGTCTGGGCGATCGACCACGGCAACAAGGCGACCTGGCGCTCGATCCTGGTCGCCGTCCGCGGCTCGGTCGGCGACTCGACCTTCGGCGTCTCCGGCGTGCGTGACAACTGCTACACGCCGTCGGGCTCGCGCTGCCGGTAGCCGTCGTCCGTCGTCCGTCGTCCGTCGTCCGTTTTCCAGATCGCTGCGAGTGCCAAGGTGCTCGCGGCGATCGCGCTTTTCGGCGCGTGATCACGGAGCTCAGCCGAAGAGCTTGCCGTGCATCGAGCGGCAGCCCGCGTCGAGCTCGTCGAGCCAGCCGAGGGCGGCGGCGAGCATGAAGGCGAGGAGCACGACCAGGACGATCGTCCAGATCGTGAGGCGGCGATCTTTCGGCGCCGGATCCGTCATGGATGCAGGACGCAGCCGCCGATGACGTCGCCGCGCCACTTCGCGTGCATCGCGGCGCGGAAGTCGGAGAGCGGGAAGGTGTGCGAGACGTAGGGCGTGATCGCGCCGGCGGACGCCCAGTCGAGGATCGCGGCGAGGCGAGGCGCGCGCAGCGACGGATCGTTCACGGTCGAGATCACGGTCGGGCAGCCGAGGACGTCGAGGCCCTTCATCATGATCAAGTTGGTGGGCAGCTGGTTCGGCTTGTCGCGCGCGAACGGCGTCGCGGCCCAGCCGACGATCAGGTAGCGCGCGCCGAAGCGCACGCAGCGCAGGCTCTCGACGGAGATGTCGCCGCCGACGCCGTCGTAGACGACGTCGACGCCGCGGCCGCCGGTCAGCGACTTCACGGTGCCGCGGAGATCCTCGGTGGTGATCGCGTGATCGGCGCCTTGCGCGCGCACGATCTCGAGCTTCGCGGCGGAGCGACCGGTCGCGATCACGGTCGCGCCGACCTGCTTCGCGACGTGCACCGCGGCGAGGCCGGTCGAGCCCGATGCGCCGTGGATCAAGACGGTCTCGCCCCGCGCGAGGCGACCGCGCGTGATCAGGCAGTGGTACGCGGTCTCGTAGTTGCCGAGCAGGTTGCACGCCTGATCGAAGTCGAGCGCGCCCGGGATCGCGTGGACCGCGTCGGCGGGCGCGACCGCGTACGACGCGAAGCCGCCCCAGCGGCGATACGCGCCGAGCGATCGCGGCCCGGCGAGGAAGCCGTCGACGAGCACGCGATCGCCGACCTGCCTGTCACCCACGTCGGCGCCGACCCACGCGATCTCACCCGCGTACTCGAGGCCCGGCGTGTACGGCGGCGTCGCGTGGTGCTGGTAGTTGCCGCTGGTCATCAACAGATCGACCCAGCCGACCGACGCGCTCCGGACCGTGACGATCACGTCGCGCGCGCCGAGGGTCTGCGGATCCGGCGGCGGCATCGGCTCGATCGTCGTGCAGCGATCGATCGCGTCGAGCGGATCGTTCCCGAGCGCCGTGACGACGACACGCTTGCCGATCTGATCGAGGGGATTCACCGGAAATCGGAGGGTACGTGAATCTCGATCCGTGCGACAAGGGACCATGATCGTCGCGGTCCTCGTCGCGCTGTGGCTGGTCGCCGCGGTCGTGATCGCGGTCGCGATCGCGGAGCCGAGACGACCGCCCGAGATCATCGGCGCGCCCGCGATCATCACGCGCGCACCGCGCACCGGCGTCGTGCTGGTGCACGGCCTGATGGGCTTCGATCAGCTCGGCATCGGCCCGACCCGCGTCGATTACTTCCGCGGCATCGCGTCGACGCTCGAGGCCGCGGGCTGCGAGGTGATCACCGCGCGCATGTCGCCGCTCGCGAGCGTGCCGGTGCGCGCCGCGCAGCTCGCGCGCGTCGTCGAGCAGCTGCCGCACGATCGGCTCGTGTTCGTCGCCCACTCGATGGGCGGCCTCGACGCGCGCTGGGCGATCGCGCGCGAAGGGCTCGCGTCGCGCACGGCCGCGCTCCTGTCGATCGGCACGCCGCATCGCGGGACGCCGATCGCGGATCTGCTCGCGGTGCGCCCGCTCGAGCGTGCTCGCCGCGCGATGGGACGCTTCGGCTTGTCGTCGGAGGCGATCGATTGGCTCACGACCCATCGGCTCGAGATGCTCAACCGCGAGCTCGCCGACGTGCCGGGCGTGCGTTACGCGTGCCTGATCACCGCGACGAGCGATCGCACGCGCGTGCATCCGCTCTTGCGCGCGCCGCACGCGTACCTCGCGCGCGCGCACGGACCGAGCGACGGCCTGGTGCCGCGCAGCTCGCAGATCTGGGGCGAGATCGCCGGCGAAGAGGAGTGCGATCACTGGGCGCAGATCGGATGGCGCGCGGCGCACGACGCGTCCGACATGATCCTGCGCGCGCTCGCGCGACTCGACGCGTTACCGCCGGATCCTCGACGCGCGCTGCCCGCCGCCGCGGCCTAGTGTAAGGCGCGCGAGACGCCCGCGTTCGATCGGCATGACGACGAGGAAGCTCGCGATCGCCGTGATCGCGATGTGTGCATGTGGAGGGGCGTACGCGGGGAAGGCGTCGCGGGCGCCGATGAAGGAGATGGCGCCTTCCGCGATGGCGCCCGAGGACGTCGGCCCCGCGCCGACGCCGTCGCCGACGCAGCCCGCGACCGCCGCGGTGAGCAGCAGCGCGCCGAAGACCGGCGACAAGCCGCCCGAGGCGACCCCGACCAACGAGATGGTCATCTATACGGGCGCGGTCTCGATGATCGAGGAGCCCGAGAAGTTCCCGGGCTTGATCGATCACATCATCGATCTGTCGGAGTCGATGGGCGGTCGGCTGCAAGCGCGCCGCGACAACGGCGTGACGATCCGCGTGCCGTCGCTGCGCTTCCGCGAGGCGATGACCAAGCTCGACGCGCTCGGCATCGTCACGCATCGATCGGTCAGCGCCGAGGACGTCAGCGAAGAGTTCCACGACGCCGAGGTGCAGCTCACCAACCTGCAGGCGACGCGCAAGCGGCTGCAGGAGTTCCTCACCAAGGCCAACGACATCCCGACCACGCTCGCGGTCGAGCGCGAGCTCGAGCGCGTCGGCTCCGAGATCGATCGGCTCGAGGGGCGCATGCGCTTCCTGCAAGCGCGCGCGTCGCTGTCGACGATCGACGTCACGATCGCGGAGAAGCCGCGATCGATCACCGCGGTCGCGCCGTCGGCGCCCGCCCGTCCGCGCGGCATCGCGCTTCCCATCGACTGGCTCGAGAAGCTCGACGCCGATCACCTCGCGACGTTCGAATGAGGATCTATATGAAGCACATCCTGATCACGCTCGCGCTCGCGCTCTCGGTCGGCTGCACGCACAAGGCGACGATGTCGGCGCCGACCGGCTTCGGCCGCCTCGACGGTCCGTACGACTTCCGCGCGGTGAACCCGGTCGGCGTCGTCGTCGCCGCGCGCCGCGAGGAGAACAAGCCGCGCTCCGACCTGGGCTTCTGGAGCGCCGCGGTCGATCTGCAGCTCGCGCGCAAGGGCTACTCGCGCACCGCCGCGATGGAGATCAAGTCCGCCGCCGGCGTGCCCGGCCGCTTGATGAAGTACGACACCGGCACCGGCGCGGTGTACTGGGTCGCCGTCTACGCGGTCGGCGCCGAGCTGCTCGTCGCCGAAGCCACCGGCTGGAAAGACGACGTCGACGCCAACGGCGACGCGATCCAGTCGTCGCTGCTCTCGGCCAACCTCAACTGAACGCTCCCCGTTCGCCGTGAGCGGAGCCCGCCGCGAAGCGGCGGGCGGAGTCGAAGGGCGGTCGTTCGACTTCGGGCTCGCTTCGCTCGCCCTTCGCTCACGACGAACGGGGGGTGGGATCCATCAGGCGGCGGATGCTGACGTCGAGCTGGCTCTCGACGAGGCGGGCGATCGAGCGGAGCTCGGTGGGCGAGACGCCGAGGCGCGCGATCAAGATCCGATGCGAACGATCGGCGAGCGCTTCGCGCGCGGCGTTGAGCCAGCGCGCGGCGGTCGCGCGATGGACGCCGTAGATCGACGCGATGCGATCGATGCTGGCGCCGTCGAGGTAGTGGTACTTGAGCAGCAGGCGATCGCGCGGGGCGAGCTGCGCGATCGCGTCGTGGATCGCGGCGCGGAGCTCGTCGCGATAGCGATCCTTCAGGTGCGCGAGCTCGGGATCGTCGGCGACCGCCGGGAGATCCGCGAGCTGCGCGTCGTCGGCGGGCGTGTCGCGCAGGCGGCGCAGGAGATCGATCCCCGCGCGCACCGCGGCGGTGAAGATCCACGTGCGCAGATCGGCGCGGCCCGAGTAATCGGCGATGCGCGGGACGTCGCCGTCGGCGACGAGCAGCTTGCGCCGCAGCTCCTGCTTGACCTCGTCGATCTGATCGGGCGCGAAGCCCTTGGGGCCGAGCACGCCGTCGAGCGGCGCGAGGTAGCGCTCGTCGAACAGCGCGATCGCCGCGCGATCGCCGGCGGCGCACGCGCCGGTGAGCCAGAGATCGGCGGCGTGGATCGCGCGCGCGGCGTCGGCGGTCGCGTCGGGCGCGAGGCGCGCGGTCACGTCGGCGACGAACGCCTCGCGATCGCGATCGATCGTCGGCCACGCCGCGCGCCCCGCTTCGATCCACTCGGCGATCACGCTCTCGTCCACGCGCGCAGCATGCCCTAGAACTCGTCGGCGCTGTAGCAGTCGACGGTCGAGCCGTCGTCGCCGCAGAAGTCGCCGCCGATGTCGGGGTGCGTGCAGTCGAGCAGCCACCATTGCCCGTCGGAGCAGAACGCGACCTCGGTGTCGCTGTCGCACCACGCGAGGCCGTCGGTCGACGCGTCGCAGGTGACGCCCTCGTAGGTCTCGCCCTCGCTCGTGCCCTTCGACTTGTCGGTCGAGACGTTGCCGCCGCCCTTCTGGCCCGAGCTCACCGCCGCGGAGCCTTTCGATCCGCCGCCCTTCTGCGCCTTGCCACCGCCGCCGCAGGCCGCCGCCGCGGCGATCGCCACCATCACGAACATCTTCGAAAGCTTGCCGGTCATCGTCTTCTCCTTTGCGGGTGAGACGGACCGTGCCGGCGCATGTCGCAAACTTTTTTCGCGTGCGACTTCGCGCACGGCGCGGCGTCTCCGAGGTAGATGTCCTTCTTCGCGCTGCTCGAGGACTTCGACGAGACGATGAGGAGGCAGCTCGGCGCCGACGCGCGCACGATGTCCGATCAGGAGATCGTCGATCGCTACAACCAGCACGTGCTCGCGCTCGCGCACGGCTTCGACGAGACGACCCTGGCGTTGGCGAGGCTGGGGCACGCGCTGCGCCGGCGCGGTGCCCATCTCTGCCTGATCTGCACCGACGGGTGATGTAAGACTCCGGGCGCGTGGCGTGCCCGGGCACGAATACGATCGCGGAGCTGGTGTGCCGCCGGATCGCGGGCGCGCGCGCGGGCGAGATCGAAGCGCACGTCGCCGATTGCGCTTCGTGCCGGCGCTTGATGCTCGCGCTGGCGTCTTCGGTCTTGTCGCTGGGAGCAGACGACGTCGCGACCGAGCCGACCCGCGGCGCGACGCTCTTGCTCCGCGAAGGGACGATCGTCGGGCGCTATCGCGTGCTCGAGCTGCTCGGCGCCGGCGGCATGGGCGTCGTCTACGCCGCGCACGATCCCGAGCTCGATCGCCGCGTCGCGCTGAAGCTGTTGCATCCCGAGCTCGCGGGCGTCGAGCTGCTCGAGGAGGCGCAGGCGATGGCGAAGCTGCGCCACCCGAACCTGGTCGCGGTGCACGACGTCGGCACGCACGGCGAGCAGCGCTTCGTCGCGATGGAGCTGATCGACGGCGACACGCTGCGCGGCTGGTTGCGCGCGCCGCGCCCGTGGCGCGAGGTCGTGCGCGTGATGAGCGCGGCGGCGCGCGGGCTCGCGGCCGCGCACGCGCACGGGATCGTGCACCGCGACTTCAAGCCGGAGAACGTGCTGGTCGGGCGCGACGGCGCCGGGCAGATCTGCGTGACGGATTTCGGCCTCGCGCGGCCGGCGGGCTCGGGCGCGCATCCGGCGGGCACGCCGGCGTACATGGCGCCCGAGCAGCGCGCGGGCGAAGCGGCGGATCCGCGCGTCGACCAGTACAGCTTCGGCGTCGTGCTCGAGGAAGCGATCGCGGGCGCTCCGGCGTGGCTGGTCGCGATCGCGAAGCGCGCGAAGGATCCGGATCCGCGCGCGCGGTTCGCGAGCATGGACGCGCTGGTCCGCGAGCTCGAGCGCGATCGCACGCGCGCGAAGAAGACGATCGCGGTCGCGACCGCGATGGGCGCCGCCGCGATCATCGCCGTCGCGGGCACGCGCGCCGCGACCGCCCCCGGCGATCCGTGCGCGTCGGCGGGCGCGCAGGACGTGTGGAGCTCCGCGCGCGCCGCCGAGCTGCGCCGCGCGTTCGCGACGACCGGGCTGCCGTACGCGAACGACACCGCGGATCGATCGATCCGCGCGCTCGACGCGTGGAGCGCGAGGTGGTCCGCGATGCGCGTCGACGCGTGTCGCGCGACGCGCGAGCGCGGCGTCGACTCCGAAGATCTGCTCGACCTGCGCATGACGTGCCTCGACGATCGCGCGCGCGACGTGCGCGCGGTGATCGCCACGCTGATGACGCCGTCGCCGGGCCTCGTCGAGGGCGCGGTGCCCGCGATCGCCGACGCGACCTCGCTCGCCGCGTGCGCGCAGTCGAAGGCGCTGCTCGAGCCGCTGCGGCTGCCGGCGTCGCCGCGGGTGCGCATCGACGCGGCGCGCCTGCGCATCGAGCTCGCGCAGGCGCGCGCGCGCTCGCTCGCGGGGCAGGATCTCGACGCGGTCGCGATCGACGAACGCATCGCGCGCGACGCCGCGGCGCTCGGGCTCCACGCGATCGAAGCGGAGGCGCTGGTCGCCGCCGGTCGCGCCGCCGGACGCGCGAGCGAGTTCGAGCGCGCGGTCGAGCTGGTCGAGCGCGGCCTGGTCGCCGCCGAGAGCGCCGATCACCAGCTCGCGCGCGCGAACGCGTACCTCGCGCTGTCGGGGCTCGAAGACGTCCTCGGTCACGACGACGAAGGCGAGCGCTTCCGCCGCCAGGCGCGCCCGCTGATCGAGCGGCTCGGCGATCACGAGCTGATGTCGAACCTGCTGTCGGAGGAGGGCAACGGCGCGCTCGAGCGCGGCGATCTCGACGGCGGCATCGCGACCCTCGAGCAGGCGATCAAGATCCGCGGCGGCGACGATCTGCGGGTCGCGGCGATCGAGGCGATGCTCGGCAACGCGGAGTTCGATCGCGGCAAGCCCGACGCCGCGCGCGCACACTACGAGCACGCGCGATCGATCGAGGAGCAGCAGCTCGGGCGCGACAACCCGTCGCTGATCCATGTCCTGTTGCCGCGCGGCGTGCTCGAGCTGCGCATCGGCGCGATCGCGCAGGCGCTGCCGCTGCTCGCGCGCGCGACCGAGCTCGCGTCGCAGCCGGGCGTGCCCGTGATCGACCGCGTCGAGGCGACCAGCCGCTACGCCGAGACGCTCGTGCTCGCCGGGCGCGCCGCCGACGCGCGCGCCGTGATCGATCGCGCGATCGACGCGCTCGCCGACGACGATCACGTGTGGATCCTGCTCGGCGATCGCGTCGAGGCGAAGCTCACCGCGCACGATCCGGCCGGCGCGCTCGCCGACGCCGACCGCGCGATCGCCGTGCGCGAACGGCAGCCCGAAGGTCCCGACACCGGCGACGACGATCTCTCGTTCCTGTACGAGCGCCGCGGCGAAGCGCTGCGCGAGCTCCGGCGCCTCGACGACGCGCTCGCCTCGTACGCGCGATCGATCGATCTGTTCGCGCAGGAGAAGGATCCGCAGGGCGACGACTCGGCCGCGCTCCTCGGCACCGCCTTGGTCGCGCTCGATCGCGGGCGTGACAAAGACGCGATCGCGCCGCTCGAGCAGGCGCTCGCGCTGCGCACCGCGCGCTCGAACGATCCGTCGAACCTCGCCGACGTGCAGTTCGCGCTCGCCCGCGCGCTCGGTCGCGGCCCGCGCGCGATCGCGCTCGCGACCCAGGCGCGCGCGATCTACGCGGCGAGCGAGCACGCCAAGGACGAGCTCGCCGCCGTCGACGCGTGGCTCAACGGTGGAAGTGCGAAGTGACGATCGACGTGAAGCCGACCAGCATGTTCGAGTGGCTGATGCGCACCTTCGAGCCGATCGCGCCGCGGCCGCGCTGATACGCCGCGAGCGCGCCGAACAGGTCGCCGCGGAGATCGTCGTAGCTCGCCACCCCGTCGGCCTCGACGAGATCGGCGAACGAGTACTGCACGACGTCGTTCGACTGCGGCAGGTTGTCGGCGAGCGCGGCGGGCAGGGGCGGCATCACGAGATCGCCGGCGGTCGGGCCGAAGATCTGCCACGCGATCGAGGTCGTGTTCTGATTCGCGTCGGTGCGGTAGTAGTCGACCTCGGCGTCGAACACATCGCCGCTGCCGGCCCCGGTGACCGTGACCGTGATCTTGTGGTTCGCGCGATCGAGGCCGGGGATCGACAACCACGGCAGGAGCGTCGCGGTCACGTCGGCGCCGTAGTCGGTCTTGGTGCCGTCGACGATCTCGTACAGCCGCTGCTCCCGGCCGTTGTCGCCGTTGAAGCGCGTCAGCATCAGCGCGCTCGCCGTGAGCGGCGCGGAGAACGTGATCGTCTGCGTCGTGTTGCCGTCGAAGGTGTAGCCGTTCTGATCCCAGCCGTAGATGTCGGGCGCGAGCTTGTCCATCGAGATCGAGGTGACGTCGGCGGTCGGGATGTTGGTGAAGGTCGAGGTCGTCGTCGCGAACGGCTGCCAGTTGTTCGGCATGTCGCCGCTGCCCGCGCCCTCGGCGACGCCCGTCTGCTCGATGTAGCCGTCCGCGATGCGATCGTTGTTGTAGGCGATCGCGAGCAGGTTCATCGGATCGGCCTCGCAGTCCTTGTAGAAGGCGAGGTTGACCGGCGTCGGCGCGCCGCTGCCGGCCAGGTTCGACGAGCTCGAGCCGCACGGTCCGTAGACCTCGTAGAGCGCGTCGATGCTGAAGCGCTCCGGCACGTTCGCGGTGTACGCCGCGCTCGTCTTCTCGCGGCTGGGATAGCCCATCGGCCCGACCGTGAGGTTGTCGCCCGGCTTCACGCCGGTGATCGTCTCGAGCCGGCGGTCGCTCGTGCCGCTGCCGTAGATCACCGTGACGCTCGCGCCCGCGAGCACGTTCGCGGTCGCGGTGCCGTCGGCGCCGGTCGTGACGTTCGCGGTGACGGTGCCGTCGGCCTCGATGAAGACGACCGGGATGTCCGGCGTCGGGGTCGCGACGTCCTGCAGGTTGTACTGATCGTAGACCGTCACCGTCACGGGCCCGTGCGCGTCGGCGTCGGGGCCGGTGTTGGCGTCGGCGCCCTTGCCGTCGCCGGCGAGCGGCGCATCGGCCAAGTGTTCGACTTTCCCGCAGGCGGCGACCAGACAGACGAGGACTACGAAGCGCATCGGCACATCATATGATATGAGCCGGCCGTCGTGATCGCGTTCACCGGCGTCAGCAAGCAGTACGGCGGGCAGATCCTCTTCGTCGAGGCGTCGTTCCAGATCAACCCGGGCGAGCGCATCGGCTTGGTCGGGCCCAACGGCGCCGGCAAGTCGACGGTCTTCCGCATGATCTGCGGCGACGAGGAGCCCGACGACGGCGTGATCGAGCGGCCGCGGCGCTTGTCGCTCGGCTTCTTCCGGCAGGACACCGGCGACATGCGCGGGCGATCGATCCTGGAAGAGACGGTCGCGGGCGCCGGCGAGGTCGCCGAGCTCGGCGTCGAGCTGCACCACCTGACCGCGCGGCTCGAAGCGGCGGGCGACGATCTCGACGACGTGGTCGCGCGCTTCGGCGACGTGCAGGCGCGCTATCAAGATCTCGGCGGCTACGAGCTCGAGGCGCGCGCGCAATCGATCTTGCACGGCCTCGGCTTCGCCGACGACGTGATCCCGAACGACGTCGGCACGCTCAGCGGCGGTTGGAAGATGCGCGTCGCGCTCGCGCGCATCTTGCTCGCGAAGCCGGACGTCTTGTTGCTCGACGAGCCGACCAACTACCTCGATCTCGAATCGATCCTCTGGCTCGAGTCGTTCCTGCGCGACTACCCGGGCACCGTCGTGATGACGTGCCACGACCGCGAGATCATGAACCGCGTCGTCGACAAGATCATCGAGATCGACGGCGGCGAGATCCGCGCGTACACCGGCAACTACGACTTCTACGAGCGCGCGCGCGCCGAGGAGGCGACCCGCCGCGAGGCCGAGTTCTCACGCCAGCAGGCGATGCTCGCGAAGGAGTCGCGCTTCATCGAGCGCTTCAAGGCGCAGGCGGCGAAGGCCTCGCAGGTGCAGTCGCGCATCAAGAAGCTCGACAAGATCGAGAAGGTCGCGCCGCCCCGCCGGCTGGTCGAGCGCAAGTTCGAGTTCCGCACGCCGCCGCGCAGCGGCGACGACGTCATCAAGGTCGACGACGTGACGAAGTCGTACGGCGCGCGCACGATCCACGATCACCTGACCTTCACGGTCGCGCGCGGCGAGCGGTGGGCGGTGATGGGCGAGAACGGCGCGGGGAAATCGACCTTGTTGAAGATGATGGCGGGCGTGCTGCGCCCCGATTCGGGCTCCGCGTCGATCGGCGCGAGCGTCACGATGGGCTACTACGCGCAGCACCTGATGGACGGCCTCGACGGCGAGCGCACCGTCCTCGAGGAGCTCGAGGCCCACGCGCCGCAGGCGAACCAGGGCACGCTGCGAAATCTCGCCGGCGCGTTCGGCTTCCAAGACGACGACGTCCACAAGCCGATCCGCGTCCTCTCGGGCGGCGAGCGCGCGCGCGTCGCGCTCGCGAAGCTGCTCTACGACGCGCCGAACCTGCTCGTGCTCGACGAGCCGACCAACCATCTCGACATCGTCACCAAGCGCGGGCTGGTCGCCGCGCTCGCCAAGTACGAAGGCACGCTCGTGTTCGTCTCGCACGATCGCCAGTTCCTGCGCGCGCTCGCGACCCGCGTGCTCGAGCTGTCGCCCGCCGGTCCGCACATCTACCCGGGCTCCTACGACGAGTACGTCTCGTCGACCGGCCACGAAGCGCCGGGCATGCGCGCGCTCGAGTAGCCTGCGCCGTGGGGCGCGCGGTCTCACTCCAGGCGCGCGAACTCGGCGAGATCACGCGCGCGCGCCGTGGCACGGGTCGTGAAGTCTTTGGGCCAGCCGGCTCAGAGCTCACGTGGTTGCCCGTTCCTGCCAAGTCGTCGTCGCGGTGATGTTGCTCGCCGGAGTTGCGCATGCCGATGCGCGCGGCGTCCTGCGGCTCGGCGTCGAGCCGCTGTCGCTCGAGCCCAGCGCGGACACGCCGATCCTCGGCGGCTTCTTCGACGACGCGGTGACCGCGTACAACGCGGCGTCGGCGGCGTACAACCGCGCGCACGACGTGATGACGCTCGCGCCGATCAACCGCAGCGCGCTCGGCGTGCACGCGACGATGGTGACGTTCGCGCCCGGCCTCGAGGTCGGCGGCGAGCACGCGGTGTTCCGCATGGAGGCGCTGATCGGCCTCTCCGATACGCATCGCGCGATCGGGATCGGCGTGTACCCGCTCGACCTCGCGTGGCCGATGAAGACGATCACGCCGTACGCGGCCGCGGGCGG
>Ga0310810_10003357_pt1 | contig 17456 bp, 19 predicted proteins | sample NCmetagenome_FD_207641 | JGI IMG/M metagenome (GOLD analysis project Ga0310810, IMG submission 207641) | Soil microbial communities from experimental microcosm in Duke University, North Carolina, United States - NC | ecosystem: Engineered > Artificial ecosystem > Soil microcosm > Unclassified ... | reverse complement strand
GGCTACTACAACGCGCCCGAGGCGACCCGGGAGATGATCGAGCCGGACGGGTGGCTGCACTCCGGGGACATCGGGGAGATCGACCCCTCGGGCTTCGTCCGCATCACCGACCGCAAGAAGGACATCATCGTCACGGCAGGCGGAAAGAACGTCGCGCCGCAGAATCTGGAGAACAGCCTCAAGACGTTTCCGCTGATCAGCCAGGCGATGGTCCACGGCGACAAGCGGAAGTACCTGTCGGTGCTGATCACCGTGAACGAGGAGACCGCACGCAAGCTGCTCCAGGACCAGGGCCTCACCCCGCCGGCGTCCTATTCGGATGTGGCGGCAAGGCCGGAGATCCGGGCCGCGGTGCAGAAGGTGCTCGACGCGATGAACGCGCACGAGCCTCCCTACAACCAGCTCAAGCGGTTCCACGTGATGGACCACGATTTCACCCAGGAGTCCGGCGACCTCACGCCGACCCTGAAGGTGAAGCGGAAGGCCTGCACGCAGCGGTACCAGGCGATCCTCGACGGGCTCTACGACGGCGAGAGGGTCACCGACTGAGGGTCGGCAGGGAGTTCCCCGGGACAGGGTCCCGGATCGCGCCGGGAGGTCAGGCGTCCTTGCTGGCCGAGGCCGGAGCGCGGGTCCCAGCCTTCGCGGTGTCGTTGCTCCCGGTGCTGAGTGTGTCCTGCCGCTGCGCGTCACCGTGGGCGTCAGCGTCCCCACCGAAGCCCTTCTTGAAGTTCCGGATGGCCTGGCCGAGCGACGAGCCGAGCTGGGGCAGCTTGGTGCCCCCGAAGAGCACCAGGATGACCAGGAAGATGATCAGCAGCTCACCCATCTTGAGACCGAACATAGACCAACCTTGTGGTGGGACCGAACGAGGGTAGACACGATCCCTCCCCCCCACGCAAGCGCCTGACCCACCGAGGGACGGTCTTTCGGGACCGGGGTCGTCCATCGCAGGCCCTGCGCTCAGCGGGGAGGTGGGAGCACGAGCTGGAACAACGTCCGGCCGCTGAGGCTTCCCACCTGGGCTCGACCGCCATGGGCTTGCACCAGCGCGCCGGCCATCGCCATCCGGAACGCGGAGCCGAGCTCGTGGCCGCGGAGCGCCTGCTCGCGCCGGTCGAAGACGTGGGCCTCTCCCTCCGGGGTGAGCGGCGGTCCGGAGTCCCAGAAGGTCAGCTCGGTTCCCTCCGGTGAGGTCCGGGCGCTGAGGCCGGCGGACGCGCCCGATCGGCTGCGCGCGAGCACGTGCGACCAGGCGCCAGCGAGGGCCAGCTGGATGCGGTCGATGTCCACGCGGACCGGGGGCAGGGTCGCGGGGAACGAGACCTCGAGCCGGACGCTTCGCTCGCGCGCGGTGCTCGCGACCGACTCGGCGCTCGCCCGGAGGATCGGGAGGAGGTCTTCCTCCCGGAGATCGAGATGCAGACCGCCGACGTCGAGCCGCCAGGCCTCGGCCAGGAAGTCCCAGCTGGCAAGCGCCCGGTCCAGGTTGCGGAGCATCACCTCCACCGCGGTGCGGACGCGCTCGTCCAGGGCGAAGCGCGGAGAGGCGAGAAGCGAAGCGTAGGTACGCACCGTTCCCAGAGGGCCCCGGAGCTCGTGGCTGGCGAGGGAGAGGAAGCGGGCGGCGCTGTCGTCGGGCGGGCGATCCACGGCGCTCCTCCTCCTATGCCCACCCCCGACGTCCACGAGCCAACGCGACGTCTTACGCAGGGTGTACTTTCTGCGAGGTTCCCGACTCCCCGGTGCACAATCGTTGAGAAGCGGGCAACGGAACTGGAGCGATGGACGGACTCTCCACTCACCGGCAACAGGGAGTGACGCGACGAGTGCTGGTCGTCGACGACGACCCCGACATCCTCGACGCACTCAGCGAAATCCTCGAGGTCGAGGGGTACGAGGTACAGCGGGCGCGGAACGGCCGCGAGGCCCTGCAGCGGATCGAGCAGGACATGCCGGACCTCGTCCTGCTCGACCTGATGATGCCGGTGATGGACGGCTGGGAGTTCGCCCGGAGCCTCGCCCCGGGAGCCCGCCCCCCGATCATCGTCCTCAGCGCGGACCGGAACGTGTCGTCGAAGGCGAAGGAGATCGGCGCGCTGGGGTGGCTCGCGAAGCCGTTCGAGCTGTCGGAGCTCCTCGCGGCGGTGCGCAGTGCGGTGCCCGCCGAGACGCCTTGACGCGGCGCGTGGCCCGTCGATACGGTCCGCCGCGCGCAGCATTTGATTCGTGAGTCAGCGCACGCCCCGAGGAGGCGGCAACCATGGCGGACACCCCGAAGAGCATCCTGGAGCAGGCCATCCCCGAGCTCCTGACCGCGAAGCCCGAGCTCGCGAAGGAGCTGAACGCGGTCATCCACTTCGTCATCACCGGAGACCAGGGGGGAACGTGGACGCTGGACACCACCCGCGCGTCGGACTTCGTGAAGAGCGGGGCTGACGGGACGCCGAAGATGACCGTCACCGTCAGCGATCAGGACTTCGTGAAGATTCGCAACAAGCAGCTGAACGCCCAGATGGCGGCGATGCAGGGGAAGCTGAAGTTCAAGCCCATGGACATGGGCCTGGCGATGAAGCTGGGGAAGCTGCTGACCTGAGCGAATCCGGCGAGGCTGGGGCACGTCCGGGTCTGCCGCTCTCGGGTGTGCGGGTGCTGGATCTGACGCGGCTCGCTCCGGGGCCCTACGCGACGCTCATCCTCGCGGACCTCGGAGCGGAGGTGGTGAAGCTCGAGCCGCCGGAGGGCGACGCCACGCGCGCGATGCCTCCCGGCGGCGCGGGTGAGCTGTTCGCAGCGCTCAACCGGGGGAAGCGCTCCGTCGTCCTGGACCTGAAGCGTCCAGGCGCGGTGGAGGCGGTGAGGCGGATTCTCGCCCGGTGCGACGTGCTGGTGGAGGGTTTCCGCCCGGGGGTGATGGATCGCCTGGGGCTCGGGCACGCGGCGCTGCTTGCCGCGTTCCCGCGGCTGGTGGTGTGCGCACTCTCGGGCTTCGGTCAGACCGGGCCGGATCGCAGCCGGGCGGGGCACGATCTGGGGTACGCGGCGCGGGCAGGGCTGCTGGCGATGGGCGGCCGGGACGGGGCGCCGGCCATGCCGGGGCCGCAGATCGCCGATGTGGGCGGGGCGTGGGTGGCGGTGAGCGGCGTCCTCGCGGCGCTGCTGGAGCGAGCGACGACGGGGCGTGGGCGTCTGGTCGACGTGTCCCTGGTCGAGTCGGCGACGTCGTTCGCGGCGCTGCACCTGGGACCGGCGCTGCTCGGGTTCCCGGTCGCGCCGGCGGGGCAGGGCATGCTGGACGGAGGGCTTCCGTCGTACGGGCTCTACCGGACGGCGGACGACCGCTGGCTCGCCGTGGCCGCGCTCGAGCCGAAGTTCTTCGAGGCGCTGTGCGAGCGGCTTGGCCTGGGAGATCTCACCGCGGAGGCCTACGGTGGTGGCGAGGGAGCGGAGCGCGTGCGGGCGCTGCTGGTGCGGACGTTCGCAGGCGCGTCGCTCGCGACATGGCAGGAGCGGCTGTCCGGGCTGGACGCCTGCGTGGAGCCGGTGCTGCTGCCGGAGGAGGTCCGCGGCGACGCCCACCTCGGGTCGCGAGGCCTGTTTCCCCAGCCGGGCGTGCTGGCGACGCCCCTCCACCTGGGGCCGCCGGCGGCCGCGCCCGCGCCGAGCCTCGGCGAGCACACCCGGGGGGTGCTGTCGGAGGCCGGGCTGACGCCCGCCGAGATCGACGCCCTGACCTGAGCCGGTTCGGCGTCTCGGCTCGGGGTCTCAGAGACTTCGTCTGGGCCCGTAACCGCTCGAAATGACGATGGTTCTGTCGAGCGGAGCGCCCGAGACGAAGTCTCCGAGACGTCGTCCGAGGTTCTCCAGGGGCATCGGGGAGGGCGGCCCGGACGGGCTTCGAAGAGGCCTTGCGCGGGCAGGCGGCCTATCATTGACTCGGAAATCAATCCGTCGTGGAGGTCCGCGGTGCCGCCGATCCAGAGCCCGTTCACCGAGGAGCACGAGGCGTTCCGCCGCAGCGTCCGGGCGTGGGTGGAGAAGGAGCTCGCTCCCCACGCGCTCGAATGGGACCGCGCCGGGATCTTCCCGCGCGAGGTGTTCAAGCGTGCCGGGGAGCTCGGCTTCGTCGGCGCGAACCATGACCCCGCGTGGGGCGGGGCTGGAGGGGACTACTGGTTCGTCGTGGCATTCACCGAGGAGCTCGCCCGCAGCCGGAACGCCGGGGTGAACATGGCGTTGCTGGTTCAGGCGCAGATCGCGACGCCGGTCATCGGCGCGCTCGGGACGGACGAGCAGAAGCGCGAGTTCCTCGCCCCGGCTCTCGCCGGGGACCGCATCGGAGCCCTCGGCGTGAGCGAGTCCGGTTCTGGTTCGGACGTCGCGAGCATCCGGACCACCGCGCGACGGGTGGGCGACGACTACGTGATCAACGGCAGCAAGATGTGGATCACCAACGGCACGCGGGCCGACTTCATCACCCTCGCGGTGAGGACCGGCGGTCCGGGCCACGAGGGAATCTCGCTGGTCACGTTTCCCACGGACGTGCGCGGCTTCAGCGTGAGCAAGAAGCTGGACAAGGTGGGGAATCTCTCCAGCGACACGGCGGTGCTCTACTTCGAGGACTGCCGGATCCCGGCTCGCTACCTCCTCGGCGAGGAGAATGGCGGCTTCGCCCACATCATGATCAACTTCCAGGGCGAGCGACTGGTCGCCGCGGTGATCGCGGTGTCGGGCATGGAGCTGATGCTCCAGGACGCCATCCACTACGCACGCGAACGTCAGGCGTTTGGCAGGCCCCTGATCGGGTTCCAGGTCTGGCGGCACCGGTTCGCCGAGCACCTCGCCTCGGTGGAGGCGGCGAAGCGGCTCACCTACCATGCCACCGCGCTGTTCGACGCCGGTCTCGAACCGGTGAAGGAGATCAGCATGGCGAAGCTGTTCGCCGGCGATCTCGCCCAGCGCGTCGCCTACGATTGCCAGCAGCTCTACGGCGGGATGGGCTACGTGGACGAGACGCCGATCGCCCGGGCGTGGCGTGACATCCGCCTCATCACCATCGGGGGCGGAACGAGCGAGATCATGAAGGAGATCATCGTCAAGCTCGAGGGTCTGTAGCGTCCGTGCGGGAACCTGCTAGCGCCTGAAGAGCGCGTCCGCGGCTTCCCGCGCGGCCCTGAGGGGGTCCTCGTCGGTGAGCCCGCCCTCGCCGAGCTGGAAGAACTCGCAGAAGTTGGCCTGATCCTTGTCCGAGGGCACTTCGGCGAAGGGCTCCTTGCACTCCTTGGCCACCGCCGGATCAAAGTGGCGGCACTGGCGGCAGGCGTGGAGGTCGTGATCGCACTGAGGGCACGTGTCCCTGCGGCCCACCGCGTTGCCGACCACGTCCAGCCGATTGCCGCACCACGCGCAGCCGGTCATGTGGGCAGGATAGATCGGTCCGGGGACGGTCGCGTGCTCCGGCCGGTGGCCTGCTCAGGTGGTCGCGGATCCTCGCTCGGAGTGCGGCTCGGCCATCGCCAGGTCCGCATGGAGGCGCCCGAGCATCCACAGGAGCCACACCGCGAACAGCCCTGCGAAGGTCCCCAGCGCGCCGAGCAGCTGCAGGCGCTGCCACGACTGGACCCGCGACACGACGTCGCGTCGCTGCTGGAAGGTGTCGAGCTGCTGGTCCGCGAACTGACCGTCGAAGGAGCTTGCGAAGGCGTCGGCGTGAGCGCGTGAGCGGAGCAGCAGCGCATCCGATTCACCCCGGAGCGGCTGCATCTTCACCGTGGAGCCGATCGCCAGCGAGATCGACAGGACCGTCCACATCCACGCCAGGAGCACGCCGCGGGTCCTCATCCGTCGCTCACACGAATGCTATGGAAGAGGTCCGACCCATGGGCAAGCCGTACCGGCCGAAAGATCATTACTTCCAACGCGCCAAGCAGCGAGGATTCCGGGCGCGGAGCGCGTTCAAGCTCGAGGAGCTCGTCGAGCGCTTCGATCTCCTGCGGCCGGGAGCCCGGGTGCTGGACCTGGGAGCCGCGCCGGGAGGGTTCCTGCAGGTCATCGCGCAGGCAGTGGGTCCTTCGGGCCTCGCGGTCGGCGTGGACCTCTTGCCGCTCCGGCCATTCACCGAGGCGTGGGTGCGGACGGCAGTCGTGGACGTCCTTGCCGACGACGCCGTGAGTCAGGTCACCGCGGTGGCGCCCGGGCCGTACGACGCCGTTCTCTCCGACATGGCTCCGAAGACGACCGGCGTGCGCGGGACGGACGAGGCTCGGTCGATCCGGCTGGCCGACCGCGCGCTGGAGCTCGCCCGGGCCCTGGGACGACCGGGCTCGAGCTTCGTCGCAAAGTTGTTCATGGGCGGGGAGTTCGAGTCGTTCCGGGCGCGGCTGCGCGAGGCCTACCGCGAGGTGAAGGTCGTACGGCCAGAGGCAACGCGCTCGGCGAGCGTGGAGATCTACCTCGTGGGGCTCGGGCTCCGTCCGGGAGGAGCACGACCCGGCTGACCGCGGTTCGTGATCGTTGTGCTGGAGAGGCGCGCTCGAGGCGCGCACCGGGAGCCGGGGGAACTGGTCGCCGTGGCAGGCCGTGGGTTTCAGTAGACGCCGCCCTGGACGTGAAGCCCCGAGGCGGCGAGGAGCGCGCGGCCCAGGGCGTTGAACGCCGGGTCCTGCGCGAGGGCGTCGCGCTGGAGGATCCGCACCCGGTACTGCCCGTCGCGCGCGCCCTCGAAGACCCAGAGCGAGCCGGAGTCGATCGAGGGGACCTTGGCCGCAGGAGCAGGGTCGCCCCAGAGGTGCGTGGCTTCGATCCGCGCGACCAGCTCCTGGACCTGCGCGGGTGAGGCGACGGCGCTCGATTCCTCGAGGAGGTCGCCGGGGTCGCCCAGCCCCTGGCCGCCGGTCTGCGCTCCCCGGAGCTGGCCCGCGTCTCCCTGGCGTTCGAAGCGCACGCTCACCGGGTGGGCGCCTGACCGAAGCCAGAGCACGCGATACACCTCCGCGGCGCGCGGAAGGGGGAAGAGCGACGGCTCACCGAGGGCGTTGAGCTGGCTGGACAGGCCGCAGCCGAGCGCGTGCTCCGACGAGCCGGCGGGCGCGAGCGAGCCCTTCGGGAAGTCGGAAGGGACGCTGCTGCCGTCACCGAGGTCGCAGTCCTCGAACACCTGACCCGGCGGCGCCTGCACCCGGACCGGGTCCGGCTGGTACGTGTCGTGCGCGCAGCCGGCGGCCACCACGAGCAGTCCCAGCAGGCCGCTGCCGGAGCGACGAACCCTCCTCACGAGGGCAAGGGTAGGCCCTCGCTTCCTCGCCAGCAAGGCATACAGGCAAGCATCCCACCCATCCCGACGTCCCTCGCTCATCCCGCCCACGTCGCTCAAGCGAGTTCTCTGATACCTCGAACCGGGAATTCCCGGAGCCCAGGCGGGGCCATGTCGCGACGAGTTAGCCCGGTGGCCAACGGGTCCGGGCTCCGCTGAAGGAGTTCTCTGAGACGTCAGCGGACCGTGATCCGGGCTGCCCGAAGCTTCCCGACCTGGACCAGGTGGGTCCCGGGGGCGAGCTCCGCCTTCGGATCTGAGACCCGCTCTCCGTCGACCTTCACCGCCCCCTGGGCGATGAGCCGGCGCGCCTCCGACGTCGAGGCGACCAGCTGGGCGTCGAGCAGCGCCCGGACCAGCGGCACCCGGGCGGCGCCCGTGGCCACCACGTGTTCGGGAAACCTCTCGGGGTCGACCTCGCGACGCGAGAACCGACGCTCGAACTCCTCCGCCGCCGCCGCTCCTGCCTCGGTTCCGTGGAACCGCGCGACCACCTCCCGGGCGAACGCGACCTTGACGGCCTTGGGATGCAGCTCACCCCGCGCGACCCGGTCCCGGTCGGCCTGGATCGCCTCCAGCGGACGCCCGGAGAGCAGCTCTGCGTAGCGCCACATCAGGTCGTCCGAGATGCTCATCAGCTTCCCGAACATCTCGGATGGCGGCTCGGCCACCCCGACGTAGTTGTCCAGCGACTTGGACATCTTCTCGCCGACGATGCGTCCGTCTTCCATGCGCGCATCCAGGCCCTCGAGGATGGGGCCGGTGAGGATGACCTGCGGCTCGAGGCCGTACTCGCGCATCAGCGTGCGGCCCACGAGCAGGTTGAAGAGCTGATCGGTGCTGCCCAGCTCCACGTCCGCCTTGAGCGCCACCGAGTCGTACCCCTGGAACAGGGGGTAGAGCAGCTCGTGCATCGAGATGCTGCGGCCCTCGCGGAACCGGGTCTTGAAGTCGTCGCGCTCCAGCATCCGCGCCAGCGGCCAGTGCGCGGCCAGCCGGACGGTCCCCTCGGTCCCGAGCGCGTCGAGCCACTCGGAGTTGAACCGGATCTTCGTCCGCTGTGGGTCGAGCACCTTGAGCACCTGCGTCTTGTAGGACTCGGCGTTCGCGAGCACCTCCTCGCGGCTCAGCGCCGGGCGGGTGATGTTCTTGCCGGACGGGTCCCCGATCATCGCGGTGAAGTCGCCGATCAGGAACACCACCTCGTGTCCGAAATCCTGGAAGCGCCGCATCCGGGTGAGGAGCAGGGTGTGGCCCAGGTGGAGGTCGGGGCGGTTCGGGTCGAACCCCGCCTTGATGACGAGCGGCTGCTCGCGCTCATAGGAGCGGCGTAGCTTCGAGCGAAGCTCGTCGGCGACCTGCAGATCGACGGTGGCCCGGGTGACCTCGGCGAACTGCTCGTCGGGGGTGGCTCGGCGAAGAAGCGACATCCCGTTCCACCTACCAGGCCAGCGGGGGAGCGGTCACGTCCCGGGAAGGTGCTCCCGAACCCGGGTGATGCTCCGGCCACGTCCGGTGGCGTCGTCGATGTCGACGACCACGCCCTGGAGATAGACCAGGTTCTTCGCCACCTCGTATTGGTTCGGGCGCTGGGTCAGGAACCGCTCGATGCTCTGTTCCTTCTTGATGCCGATCACCGAGTCGAGCGGCCCGCACATCCCCACGTCGGTGATGAACGCCGTGCCGCCGGGGAGGATCCGCTCGTCCGCCGTCTGGACGTGGGTGTGCGTTCCGACGACCGCGGACACCTTGCCGTCGAGCCAGGCGCCAATCGCGTTCTTCTCGCTCGTGGCCTCGCAGTGCATGTCCACGAAGATACAGGGGGTGGTGCGCCGCAGCTCGGCCACGAGGCGCTCGCCCACCCGGAAGGGGTCGTCCAGCGATTTCATGAAGACCCGCCCCTCGAGATTGAGGACCCCCAGCTTTCTCCCGTCGGGCGTCTGGATGACCGTGTGGCCGCGCCCGGGGCTTCCCTCGGGATAGTTCGCGGGCCGGAGGAGCAGCTCCGGATGGCCCTCGACCCAGGGGAGGATCTGCCGCTTGGTCCAGAAGTGATTGCCGGAGGTCAGCAGGTTGACCTGCGCGCCGAGGAGCGCCTCGGCGGACTCGCCGGAGATCCCCGCGCCGCCCTCCGAGTTCTCGGCATTGGCGATGACGAGGTCGACCTCGTGGCGGGCGATGAGGCGAGGCAGGAGGGTCCGGACGGCGAGCACCCCGGGTTTGCCCACCACATCCCCCATGAACAAGACGATCACGTGGCGGTGAAATCAGGCGGCCGGGCCAGACCGCGGAAGACCTCGTTCTCGGTGACGATGAGGTCGACGTCGACGTCGTCCTCGTTGGTCGGGAGGTCGTCGACGATCTGTTCCGCAAACGCGAGTCCCACGCGCCGGCTGGAGATGGCCCCCGCCTTCAGGGTGGCGTCGTAGTAGCCGCCGCCGCGCCCCAGTCGCTTCCCGTCCGGGGTGAAGCCCAAGCCCGGCACCACGAACAGGTCGATCTGCTCAACCGGGATGAGCTCCGCAGCGTCGGCCGGCTCGCGCACGCCGAGCCGGCCCGGCTCGAGCTCGGACTCGCTCCGGACTGCGCGGAAGGAGAGCACGCGCCCGCGCACGTGGCTCAGCGGGTAGCAGATCACCTTTCCGTCGGCGAGGCCGGCAGTGAGGATGTCACGTGTCGGCACCTCGCCACGGATGGGCGCATAGAGCGCCACGGTCCGCGCGTGGTGGTAGTAGGGCGTCGCCAGGAAGCGCGCCTGGATCTTCAGACCCCGGGTGTCGACCAGCTCGGCGCTGAGCGCCTTCCGACGCGCGGTGAGCTGCTCGCGGAGTGTGGCCTTGCGCAGTGCCCCCTCGTCGGTTCCCATCTCACGCCTGTCCGTCGCCAGCCTCTCACCTCTCCAGAAAAAACGTCCCCCGCCGCTGGGCCGTGTGCGCAGCGTCCATTGAACCCAGTTGAGCCAGGTGGGAGCCGAGGTGAGGTGCCGTAGGTCTCCCGGGTCGTCGGCGAGTGCCGGCTGCCCCGGGCCTGACGCATGGAACCCCGGTACGGCCCCCGGAATGGACGTATCGGTTCGAATTTCTGCTGCACATCACGCACCCCGCAGGGGACAACCTTGCAAGGGCTTCCGGCCTCCGACCGGTCGGCAGCGACAATAAGGACGGGCCCGAGGGGGGTCAAGGGAACCTGGGCGTCTGTTTCATTGCACTGGCTGGCATCGGCTGCGCTGCTCGTGCCAGCATCCGTCAGGATCCAGTGCCCCGGCTCTTGTTCGCCACCACGCTCTGCGCCCTGATCGGTGCCGGACCGGCACTCGCGGCGGTACCGCTGCTTGCCTCCCGCGCGCGGTGGGGCACCAAGGGTGTCCTGACGTGGCAGGCACTGAACGAGCATGTGCTCGGGCGAGCTGGCGAGTCGAATCCGTGCGGATTCGAGGCGGGAAGGGCGGTGGTGGACGCGGCCTGGGAAGGGGACGTGCTCGTCGGCCGACTGACCCTCTGCACCTCGTGTGGCGAGCGCACGGTGCCCTACCTCGGCGTGCATGTCGCGGCGAACGGCACCGTGGTCGCGGACGTGTCGCTCGTGCCGGGATGCGAGTCACCGGGGCTCGAGCGGGGACGGCTGGTCCTCGCGCCGCTGGCGGAGCCGACGGGCCGCAAACCGCTGAGCGCTCACCTCGAGGCGGGCGAGAAGCTTCTCCAGGTGCGCCGCGGGAAGGCGGCGCAGGTGGAGTTCCAGAAGGCGCTCGCGGCGAAGGAGGACCCGGGGAAAGCGTGGCTGGGGCTCGGGCTCGCGTCGGTACTGCTCGGCGACTCGCAGGGAGCGGTGACTGCTTACGAGAAGGCCCGGACGTTCGCGCCGAGCGTGCTCCTCTCCTACAACCTCGCCTGCGCGCAGGCGAGGCTTGGTCACGTCGACGAGGCCCTGGCCAGCCTCGCCGATTCCATCGAGCGGGGCTTCGCCGCACCCGACGATCTCCTGCACGATCCTGACCTGGCACCGCTGCGAGGCGATCCGCGCTTCTCGGCGTTGCTCACCAGGACCAGGAGCAACGAGGAGCGACGCCGGTGAAGCAATCGGAAGTCGTCCTCTGGTCGTCCGGGGCCCGGTTCGGCCACTACGAGATCCTTGCGCCGCTGGGGAAGGGCGGCATGGCGGAGGTGGTGCGGGCGCGGACGCTCGACGGCCCCTGGGCCGGGACCGAGGTGGCCATCAAGCGGCTCCTGCCGCAGCTGGCGCGGGCGCCCGAGTACGTCCAGCTGTTCGCCAAGGAGGCGGAACTGTCCATCGCGCTCCGGCACCCCAACATCGTGCAGACGCTGGACGTGGGAGCCATCGGCGGCGTTGCGTACCTGGCGATGGAGTGGGTGGATGGCCGCGATCTGGGACAGGTCCTCCGGCGGTGCAGGAAGCAAGGGATCGCGCTGCCGATCGACTTCGCGGTGTACCTGGCGCGGGTGCTGCTCGAGGCCCTGGAGTACGCGCACCGCGCGGAGAGTGCGAGCGGGACGCCCCTGCAGGTAGTGCACTGCGACGTCTCGCCGTCGAACGTGTTCATCTCGCGGGTGGGCGAGGTGAAGCTCGGAGACTTTGGAGTGGCGCGGGTCCGGGTGAAGTCCGGGGTGCGCGACGCGGTGATCGCGGGGAAGCCGTACTACCTGTCGCCCGAGGCGACTGCCGGCGAGGTCACGCAGGCGGTGGACCTGTGGGCGACTGCGGTGGTGCTGTTCGAGCTGTTGACGTTGGAGCGGCCCTTCCAGGGGAACAATCCTCAGGAGGTGTTCGGTGCGATCCGCGCTGCCCGGAGGGCGAGAGTGAGGGATCGGCGGCCGGAGGTGACGGCCGGGCTGGAGGCGGTGGTTGACCGCGCGCTGGCGCCGGACCCGCGGGCACGGTTCCCGACGGCGGGGGAGTTCGCCGCGGCACTCGAGCCGCATTGCGACGAGCGCATCGGAACGCCGCTCGCGATCGCCGCCCTGGTGCGCGGCCTCTTCGGAAACGCCGGCTAGAAGGTCTCAGAGAGTTCGTACCCCCGCCTCTGAGGATCGTGAGTTCCGTGCGTCGGGAACGACCGTTGCGAGCTCTCACGCCTGCCGCCTGCTTCGAGGTCGCAGGTCCTCACCGTCTCGGGACGGGAAACGCTCAGGGCGACCAATGTTCGGCCGACCAATCTCCGGCGAGATCGGTAAGCGAGGGTTCGAAGTCAGCCGGATGACCGACGGCGGCCGTGAGTCGGAGAAAGCTCAGGCCGCCAGTGCCAGGGCCGGATAGCTCGGAGGCCACAAGAAAGGCCTGAAGGCGCCGACCGGAAACTCGACTCCGAGCTCACCCCGACGCCAGCTCGAAGATGCGGAGCGGCACCTCGTGACGTAGGTGCAATAGAGCTCGATGTACTTCTGCCGGGTGGACGCACGTGCCGCGTGACAATGAGGCCGAGGAGAACGCTCGGCGCGAGCTGGCCGGTGGAGAGGATGCTGGGCGAGGATCGCCGCGGGCCCCAGGACCCTTTCGTGAACGGCTTCCGCTTCTCTCTCGACGCTTCGCACGAGTTCGAGCACTCGACGTGCGCGGTGCTTCTGCGACAGGTGTGCCCAGTGAGGGAGGGGCACGAGTCGGAGGGTCTCACGCTCGACCCAGCTCGGGTGAAATCGGTCCTTCGCAGCCTGCTGCTTCCGTGACGTCCCGCGCTTGGACCACGAGAACCAGGGAACGCTCCGCACGGATCCGCGCACGAGCATCCGGAGACAGTTGAGCCCGGGCCAGTCACGAACCCTCCGGACGAGGCCGTCCTTCACTCCCTGGGAGAGGATGTAGCGCAACAACGCGACCAGCGATTCTTCGTCGAGCACTGGCTCGGCCGAGTACCGCCGCTCCCAGAACTTGCTGTTCCACCGTACGAGCGAGCCGACCTTCCTGGCGACGTTGGCCAGGACGAACTGCATGAACCTGGGAAGGTTCCCTCGCGGGGCACGAAGGAGAAGATGGAGGTGGTTCGACTGGAACGCGAAGGCAAAAATCTCGACGTCGTACAAGCGGGCTGCCCGGGCCAGTACACCGCCGAGGACCTCATTCGTCTCGGTCGATGGACGGATCAGGTATCGCGCGTGGATGCACCTTGCCGTAACGAAGTACCCAAGTTCCGGGATGAACATCCTCAATGGATAGGCCACGCCCCCCTCCCTGTGCGGAGCAAGGACGAAGCACGTTCCGGGCCAGGGGACCTCTCAGAGACCTCGATCGAGCCCTCGTGCGACAGCGCTCGATCGAGAGAGAACTCGATCGAGAGCACCGAGCAGCCCGGTCACGTCTGCGTCGGTCGTCTCACGGCCGATCGAGATGCGGATCGACCCCCGGGCGTCCTCCGCCGAAACGCCCATCGCCAGCAGCACCGGCGACGGTCGCATCGTCCCCGACGCGCACGCCGCCCCCACCGAGACCGCGAACCCCTCGAGATCGAGAGCGATCAGCATCGTCTCCGCGTCCACGCCCGGAAAGCACACGTTGCTCGTGTTCCCCAGCCTCACCGCCCGATCCCCGTGCACCCGAACCTCCGGGCGTCCCTCGCAGAGCGACCGCTCGAACCGGTCACGCAGCGCGGTCATCCGCGTCACCTCGGTCGCACGGCTCGCCTCGGCCAGCTCCAGCGCCAGCGCCGCCGCCTCGCAGAGCACCACCGGCGGAGTCCCGCCTCGCAGCCCACCTTCCTGATGTCCCGGCACCAGCGGCTCGAGCTTCACCCCGCGCCGGACCGCCAGGATCCCCACGCCAGCCGGTCCCCCGAACTTGTGCGCCGAGTAGGCGACGACGTCCGCCTCGAACTCCGGCGACAGACGGCCCGGAGCCTGCACCGCGTCCACGAAGCTCGTCACTCCGCGGGCACGCGCCATCCGGGCGACCTCGTCCGCTGGCTGGACGACTCCGGTCTCGTTGTTGGCGGCCTGCAGAGCGCACAGCGATGCCCTCTGGGCCACCGCCGCGTCGAATGAATCCGGGGAGACCCGTCCGTCGGGTCCCGGCTGCACCTGAACCACCGGCGTTCCGCGCCGCTCTGCCGCGAGAAGGACACAGGGATGCTCGATGGCGCTGGTCACGAGAGTGCCCGCCCGGCCGAGTCCGAGCACTGCGGTCGCACAGGCCTCGGATCCGGACGCCGTGAAGAGCACTTCCCTGGGAGCGCGCCCGATCACCCGTGCCACCCGGGCCCGCGCTGCGTCGAGGCGCGCCCTCGCCGCCCGGCCGGCGCCGTGCACGCTGCTTGGATTCCCTACCGGCTCCCGGCCATATGCCTCTGCGAGGAGCGCGGCCACCTCCGGGTGGAGTGGCGTTCCTGCGTTGTGGTCGAGATAGGTCACCGCTCGATGGCGGCGCTCTTCCCCGCGAGGAGCAAGGACCGCGGACGCTCGCCCTTCACGCCAAACGCCTCGAGGAACGCGCGCATCAGCCCCAGCCGGAGCGCCGACACCGGGCGCCCCACGGGCAGCGGCAACCGTGCCCCGGCCATGCTTCCGTGTCCACCGGCGGATCCTCCCAGGTTCTCGCAGATGTCCCGGATGAGCCGGCCGGCGTTCATCCTCCGGTCACGCACCCGGAGCGACACGTAGAGTTGGCCCCGGAAGGTGCCGAGCGCCAGGGACCACTTCATCCCCTCGAGGAAGCTCAGCCGCTCGGCCACCTCGGCCACCATGTCCGGCGAGTAGACCTCGCCGAGATCGACGGTCACCACCGTCTGGCCGTACAGCCGGGCCCGCCCGATGGCCGAGTGGTACAGCCGGAAGTACTCGACCGGGAGGTCCGGGTGCTCGATGCGCCCGAGCAGATGCTTGTCCACGCGCGGGAACAGCCACAGGTACGCGTCGACGTCCGCCGGCGTGGTCTGCCGCCCGAGGTCGCGGCTGTCGGTCTTGATGCCGTAGAACAGTGCCGTCGCCACCTCGATGGTTGGCTCCAGCTTCGCCGCGCGCAGGTACTCGACCAGCATCGTCGAGGTGGCGCCGTACTCGCCGCCGACGTCGGCAAACGGGGCGATCAGGCTCTCGTCCCGGAGCGGGTGATGGTCCAAAACCACCTCCACCGGATACTGCGCGGGAACCGAGTGGTTCCCCACGGGTGGCTGCGTGTCGACGAGCGCGAGGAGGTCATGCTCGTCGAACACGACCTGGCTCACCGGACTGATGGGCAACCGGAGCACCTTCACCAGGGCGAGATTCTCGGACCGGCCGATGATTCCGCCGTAGACGACCCGCGCCTCCACCCCGGCGCGCTTCTCGAGCAAGAAGGCCAGGGCCACTGCCGAGGCGATGCTGTCCGGGTCCGGGTTGTCGTGGGTCAGAACCAGCACCCGCTGGCGCCCCCGCGCCAGCTTCAGGAGCTCGTCGAGTTTGCTCCGGATGGGAAGCTCGGCGAGCACACGTTCCGGACTGGGAGGGTCCTCGGCCTTGGTTCGGCTCGAGGGGGATGAAGCGGACGGCATGGGCGGCCTTTTACTTCCGGATCAGCGAATGGAGAAGCCGGAGCCCCCTGGCATAACGACTGGGATTCGGGGTTTCCAGGACCGCCGGTGTCTCTTGAAAACGCGGGTCGTTGACGAGATACCGGAATGCGGGGAGTCCCATCGCACCCCGCCCGATGTCCGCGTGTCGGTCGACGCGGGCCCCCCGGGGCCGCAGGCTGTCATTCAGGTGGAAGCATCGGATTCGCCGATGGCCAAGGCGGCGTACTGCCTCATCCAGCACCGCCTCCGTTCCGGTCTCGCTGGACAGGTCGTAGCCGGCGGCGAAGAGGTGGCAGGTGTCCAGGCAGACGCCGACCCGCCCGGGTGCATCGACGCGCGCGAGGATCTCCTCCAGGTGCTCGAGTCGGTGCCCGAGGCAGTTTCCCTGCCCAGCGGTGGCCTCGAGGCAGATCCGGGTGGACAGTCCGGGCAACCCTCGGTGCACCTCGTCGAGCGCTCGAGCGACCAGTCGGAGGCCCCGCCGCGTCGATGGGTGCGAACCCGGATGGAAGACCAGTGAGCGGATGCCGAGCGCCTCGCACCGGAGCAGCTCCTCCCGCACCGCGTCCAGACTGCGTCCCCGAACGACCGGATCCTCCGACGCCAGGTTGACGAGGTAGCTCCCGTGCGCGATCGCCGGCACACCCGAGGCGCGTGCGGCGCGCCGGAACGCTCGTCGCTCCTCGGTGGCGAGCGGGGGAGCGTTCCAGGCCCGGCCGGAGCGGGTGAAGATCTGCAGCGAGCGTGCGCCGTGCTCCACCGCGCGACCGAAGGCGAGCGAGACGCCGCCCGCGACCGACTCGTGCGCGCCCAGCCTCACACTGCCCGGTTCAGTTGATCGCCCGGTACCGCCGCGCCTGATCGCGGAAGTACTTCAGCCCGTTGTCGAGCGAATTCTCCATCGCGTCCATCATCAGCACCCGGAACGAGGCGGGAGTGCCGCGGAACGACTCGTAGTAGCGCTGCCGGTCGATGGAGTGGATGATGCACGGCAGGTAGCCGTGCCGGGCGAGGATGAGGTTCGACGTCATCCTCGCGACCTTCCCGGAGTGCTCGCTGAAGGGAAACACCTGCAGGAACTGGAACTGGAACGTCGCCGCCTGCTTGATGGGATGGTACTCGCGGAACTCGGTCGTTCCGGTGAACTCGATCAGCTTGTCGAGCAGGGCCTGGATCTTCGCCGGCTGCGCGATGTCGTGGAAGTAAGTCCGGTGCAGCGGCATGTCCTTCCGCAGCCCGGCCCGCTCCCGCTCCTTCGCCAGCTCCTTCTCCGTCCGCTCGCGGCGCTCGAGCTGTGCGCGCATCGCCTGCGCCTCGGGAGTGTTGCCGAGCAGCAGGTCGTGGATGCGCTTCACCGTGGCGAGCGGGACGGCCGACGCCTTGCGTCCCGAGGTGCGCGCCTCCTCGCGGATGTACTCGATGGCCGCCTTGTGGTTTCGGATGTCGAGGACCGCCGGAAGCAACGAAGCCTCGGGCGGAGCGCCGCTTGGATCGAGGCCCGCTCCGAGCTCCTGCTCGTTGTACACGACGCCCTCGAGCGCATTGTCGTGGTACACCCACGCGCGCTCGAAGCGCGACATGAACTCGGCGGCCTTGGGGTGATCGGCGAGAATTTCCCGCAGCGCGTCGTTCTTGTCGTCGATATCCTGGTAA
>Ga0310810_10003356_pt1 | contig 17456 bp, 13 predicted proteins | sample NCmetagenome_FD_207641 | JGI IMG/M metagenome (GOLD analysis project Ga0310810, IMG submission 207641) | Soil microbial communities from experimental microcosm in Duke University, North Carolina, United States - NC | ecosystem: Engineered > Artificial ecosystem > Soil microcosm > Unclassified ... | reverse complement strand
CCGGAGCTGCGATAGGCCTGGGTCGGCATGGTGTTGGTGTAGACCGCCATCGCCCGCAGCATGGCGACGGGAATGGCGTAGGAACCCGGAATCAGGCCCGAGCCCTTGGAGAGCGGAGACAGCGAAACGCAGCGCGCGCCGACATTGCTGATATTGGTCGCGCGCATAGCGAGGAAGCGGCCGTCGCGGGCGAGTGCCAGCTCGACCTTGGTGACGAGGTCGCGCCCCTGGTAGTCGCTGAGGAAGGCCTCCGACCGCGTCGCCGTGAACTTGACCGGACGGCCGAGCTTGCGCGCGGCCCACAGCACCAGCCCGAACTCGACGAAGACGCGGTTGCGCGTGCCGAAATTTCCGCCGACGTCGTAGGACAGGACGCGCAGGCTGTCGGCGGCGATGCCGAGGACGCCGGCCAGCTCGCGCTTCTGCCGCACCGCGCCGCCGCTGCCGGCATGCAGCGTGTAGCGCCCGGTTTGGGCGTCGTACTCGCCGAGCGCGGCGCGCGGCTCCATCGGCACGCCGGTCACGCGGTCGATGTGGAAGTCCACGGCGACGACATGGTCGGCAGCCGCGAAGGCTTTCTCCGTCGCCGCGCGGTCGCCGAAGAAAGTGTCGACCGGGATGTTGTCGGGTACCTCGTCCCAGACCGCCGGCGCCCCCGGCCGCATCGCGTCCTCGGAGTGATAGACGCCGGGCAGCACCTCATAGTCCACCTCGACCGCTTCGGCGGCGTCGAGCGCCAGCGCCGGCGTCTCCGCCACCACCATCGCCACCGCCTCACCGACGTGCCGTGCCTTGTCGGCGGGCAGCAGCATGTGCGGACCGATGAAGACGGCGCCGCCACCCGCGGCGGTGAGCTTCATGTCGTACTTGGTCTTGGGCAGCGGGTCGTGCGGAATGGCGCCGAGACCGTCGGCGAGGCAATCGGCGCCGCTGAACACGCCGAGCACGCCCGGCATCGCCTTGGCCCGCGTTCCATCCACGCCGCGGATGCGCGCGTGCGGATGGGGGGAGCGCACCATCACCGCGTAGGCCTGGCCGGGGACGCTGAAATCGTCGCTGAACCGGCCGCGGCCGGTGGTCAGCCGCTCGTCTTCCTTGCGGACGACAGGCTTGCCGATGGAGCGGAAGTCGGCGGATGGCGTTTTTTGTTCGAGATCGGTCATCGACGGCATCGCATCCACGGCGCGAGAGCAGCGCCGGAACGACGGTCCGGCCGCGCGCGGGAAGCTCCTTCTTTTCCGCTCCAAATGCAAATATACGTCGTGTGCTTTCGACGCGTTTTCTTCGGTGAACCGGTTTGCGTCCGGGATCAAGTCCGCGGCCGGCTTGCACCGAAAAACGACATGGCTGCAATGCACGCGACAATCGAGGGACTTCGATGCCGTACCAGGATTTTCGCCAGTTCCTCGATGTGCTCCGGCAGCATGGCGAACTCATCGACGTCAACCGGCCGGTGGCGTTGAACGATGTCGGCAAGGCGATGAAGCAGAGCTATGTGCGCCAGGGCCCCGCCATCATGTTCACCCGCAACGGGACCGACTACCCGCTGGTTGCCGGCGTCTATTCCACCCGCAGCAAGGCGCTGCTCGCGTTCGAGGCGGACGAGGACACGATCTTCGACAAGGTTCTCACCGGGCTCGACAACCCGATCCCGCCGACGGCGTTTGCCGGCAAGGCGCCGTGCCAGGACGAAGTCATCACCGGCGAGGACATCGACATCCGGCGCTGGCCGGTACCGACCTACAGCCCGCAGGACGGCGGCCCCTACATCACGCCCGGCATCGTGGTGTCGAAGGATCCGGAAACCGGCATCCCCGATATCGGCCATTACCGTTTTCTGATCCTCGGCAAGGACACGGTCTCGTTCTCGGCGCAACCGTTCCACCGTTTCGGCAAGCATCTCGCCAAGCACAAGCGCCTCGGTAGCGTGCCGAAGGCCGCGCTGGTGATCGGGGTCGACCCGATTCTCGCCTATACCTGCCAGGTGCAGGTCCCCGACGACACCAACGACTGGAACGTGGCCGGCGGCTTGCGCGGCGCGCCGGTGGAATTGGCGCAATGCGTCACCTGCGACCTCGAAGTGCCGGCGACCTCCGAGGTGGTGATCGAGTTCGAGGTCGATCTCAACCAGACCGTGCTGGAAGGCCCGCTGGGCGAATATACCGGCTATTACACGCGCCCGTCGCAGAAGCCGGTGGCCCGCATCACGGCGATCACGCACCGCAGCAAGCCGATCTTTCAGGGCCTGCTCACGGGCAAGCCGATCACCGAGAACCACATCCTCAAACAGGTCCCGTTCGAGGCGTCGTTCTTCCGCGCGCTCAAGCGCCAGTTTCCCACCATCACCCAAGTGTCCGTGCGGGCATCGGCGGGGGTGTCGTTCTACGTCGTGATCGCCATGCAGCCGCGCTACGCGGGCGAAGCGCGGCAAGTGATCCTTGCAGCGATGGCGAGCAATATCCGTCCGAAATGGACCATCATCGTCGATCCCGATATCGACGTGCACTCATCGACCGAGGTCGAATGGGCGATGGCATTCCGGGTCCAGCCGCAGCGCGACGTGATCGTGATCGAGAACACGCCGGCGGGCCCGTCCGATCCCTCGGTCGATCTCAGCCGCGACCGCACCATGCGGATCTCGTCCTGCATCGGCATCGATGCCACGCGCCCGTTCGGCGAGAAGTTCTACGACGTCGCCGACGTGCCGGGCTGGCAGGACTTCGACATGCCGGAACTGGACTGAGCCAGCGGCGGGGCTTTCCCACCCCGCTGCTTCACAGCTATGGTCCGGGACGGGGAAGGCCGGGGACATCACGGGGTCCGCGGCTTACGGCCTTGCATTCACTTGGGGCGTTGCAATGCTCAAGAAAATTCTCATCGCACTCGCGGCGATCGGCGTGGTGTTTGTCGGATACGTCGCCATGCAACCCTCCGAATTCCGCGTGGTGCGGACCGCGACCGTGGCGGCGCCGACGCCCGAGGTGTTTGCGCAGGTCAACGATTTCCACAACTGGCAGGCCTGGTCGCCGTGGTCGAAACTCGATCCCGCGGCGAAGGCGGCCTTCGGCGGTCCTGCGGCCGGACCGGGGGCGGTGTTCACCTGGGCCGGCAACGACAAGGTCGGCGAAGGGCGCATGACCGTGACCGAGAGCCATCCCAACGGTCTGGTGAAGATCAAGGTCGACTTCATCAAGCCGTTCGAGGCCAGCAACACCACGGAATTCACGTTCAGGCCCGAAGGCAATCAGACCGCCGTGACCTGGATCATGGCCGGCCGCAACAATTTCGTTGCCAAGGCGCTGTGTCTGTTCATGAACATGGACCGGATGGTCGGCCGCGACATGGAAAACGGGCTGGCGCAGTTGAAATCGGTGGTGGAGGCGGCGGTCAGGAAGTAGGAGCGGTCGGCCGGCAAAGCCAGCGCTTACTCCGCCGCCCGCGGCATGTTCCGACGCACCCGTCCGCGCGGAGCTGCCGCGGCCCGCAATGTCCGGAAATTCTCGATGATGTGTCCGGTGAGCGCAAACAGCTGAGCGACCTCGGCGGTGCTGAGGCCCTTGCGGGCGCGCTTGTTGGCGTCGGCGGCGCAGGCCATCAGCGGCCGCTCCAGCGCGGCGCCGGCCGGGGTCAGAAAGACGTTGATCTTGCGGCGGTCGGCGGCGTTGCGCAGGCGGGTGATGAGCTTTGCGGTTTCGAGCGCATCCAGGATCGCGGTCGATGACGCCATCTCGATGCCGATGCGGCGCGACAGCTCGGCCTGGGTGAGGCCGTTCTCCACCCACAGATTCCGCAGATGCTGAAACTGGCCGAAGGTGACGCCGTGAACGGCGAGCTGCGCGGTCAGATAGCGGTTGAACGCCGTGTCAGCGTCGCGCAGCAGCATGCCGATCCCGGTCTTGGGCGGCCGGGCAGGGGCCTTGCGTGGTTTTTCCGATATCGCCGCCATGCCATCCTCTGCCGCCGAACAGCCTCCCCGTGTTGACGCTATTAAGGTACCATATAATATGGTACCTTATAAATTATTTTAAATCGGAGGGAGGCCGATGGCCGAAATGTTGGTTTGCCGCGACGGCGAGATGGCCGAGGGCGGGGTGCGGATCGTGCGGGCCGGCAAGATCGAGATCGGCGTCATCCGCCACGACGGCAAGTACTATGCCTACCGCAACCACTGCCCGCACCAGGGCGGGCCGGCCTGCGAGGGCTTGCGCATGCCGCAGGTGAAGGAACTGGTCGACGAGAACGGCGTCTTCCACGGCAAGACCTTCGACGACACCGACATGCACATCGTTTGTCCCTGGCACGGCTACGAGTTTCACCTGGCCGACGGCTACCACGTCGCCGACAAGCGGCTGCGGTTGCAGAAGTTCGAGGTCATCGAGCGCGATGGAGAAATTTATGTCGCCGTCTGATGAGGCCCCGTCGTTCGAATCGCTGGCGAGCGAGATCTCCGCGCTCTGCGCCGATGCGATCGAGGCGGACCGGCTGGGCGACATCCCCGACGATTCGCTCGGGCAGATCTTTGCCAGCGTGGTCAGGCTGTTCGCCGCCAAGGCGCAGGCCGGGCCCGCGCCGCGGCCGTTCGGCCGCAACAGCGGCGTCACCCCGACCGATGTCGTGATCGGCTGCAGCGCGATGCTCGACGCCGCCGGCCTGGCGGTCTTCGAGCTCGGAGCCTGGCAGGCGATGTCACAGGTCGGCCGCCAGCCGAATCCGCGCAGCTGATGGCATAGGGTTTTCCGGCGAGTGGGACCGGTCCGCCGCCGAAAACGTGTCGAACGCAAGGGATCAGGAAAGGATCGCTCAATGAACGTCCACACCAACAACTTTCGCGACCTCGCCGCCGCCGAGTTCGACACCACCACCTTGCTGGCGCATGCCGCCGAGCAGGCGATCGAGCGCCGCTACGAGGATTTCTGCATCGTCGACGTCGACTGCCACCACTACGAGACCGAGGCTTTCAACGAGATCCTGCAATACATGGAGGATCCGGTCATTCGGCACGAAGCCAAGTATCAAGGTACGGCGCGCGGCGGCATCGCGTCGGCCGACGGGTCCTACCAGGAACTGGGCGGACGCATCACCCGCTATCCCGGACGCCGGATCGAGAAGGTCCCGCCGACGCCGCACCGCGACATCACCCTGATGCGACGCTGGATGGACGCCATGGGCGTCGACCTCGCCTGCATGTTTCCAACGCCGATGCTCAATCTCGCGGCCTGCCCGCGCGTCGAGGTCGAGGTCGCGATGGCGCAGGCCTACAATCGCTGGCTCTGCGAAAAAATCCTCGGCGAGGAGGATCGCTTCAAGTCGATGCTCTACCTGCCGTTCAACGATCCCGAGGCCTGCTACAAGACCGTGCTGGAATTTGCTGACCGCAAGGGCGTCATCGGGTTCATGGTGACGGCGACGCATTATCGCGGTGTCTACGACAACGCCTATGCCAAAACCTATGCGGCGCTGCAGGAGCGCAACCTGCCGCTCGCGTTCCATGCCGCGTTCAACTGGGCGGATTCCGGCCTGTCGATGACCAACCGTTTCATCGCCGTGCATGCGCTCGGATTCGCTTGGCATAACATGCTGCACCTCACCAACTGGATCGTGAACGGCATGCCGGAGCGCTTCCCGCGGCTCAAGACGATCTGGATCGAGAGCGGGCTCGCCTGGATCCCGTTCCTGATGCAGCGGCTCGACAACGAATACATGATGCGCACGTCCGATTGCGCGCTGCTCAAGAAGAAGCCGAGCGACTACATGCGCGACATGTATTTCACCTCCCAGCCGATGGAGATGGTGGACAACCGCGAGGCGCTGCAGCTCACCTTCAAGATGATCAACGCCGAGACGCAGCTGCTGTATTCCTCGGACTATCCGCACTGGGACATGGACCTGCCGAGCACCATCCATGACCTGCCGTTCCTGAGCGAGCAGGCCAAGCGCAACATCCTGGGGGACAACGCCCGCCGGCTGTTCAACCTCGAGCCCGTGCTGTCGGAGGCGAAACAGCTGCGCAAGGCCGCGCGCACGCAGCAGCAGCCGGAAATCAACAAGGTGTTCGGCGTCGCCAGCGCGGCGGAGTGACAATTCCGCCCTCGACATAAGGCCGCGAGAGAGCGCCGCCAGGAGTCGCCCCGGCTAATCCGCGCGCTCGACGTTGTCCCGCACGCGTTGGCGTAGCGCCGCGACATCGATCTGCTGCACGCTGCCGCTGCCGGAAAGGTCGAGCGCGTGCGCCGCGGCGGCCCCCATGGCGATGCACGGCCCCATCACCCGCACGGTCGACAGCGCGGCCGTGTCGCCGTCGATGCAGCGGCCGGCGGCCACGATGTTGTCGGCCTCGGCCGGTACGAGGCTGCCGAACGGCACGTAGTGCATGTGGTCGTCCGCAAACGGCTCCCAAATGTAGCTGTCGGCCCGGTCGTGCAGCTCGATTGGCCAGGCGGTGCGCGCGACAGCGTCGGAGAATTTCGTGCCGGCGCGCACGTCCTCGACCGTGAGCTGCTGGCGACCGACGATCCAGCGGGTCTGCCGGATCCCCGGCAGCCCATAGCTGCGCACCCGCGCCTGCCCGAAAGCGTCGGGATATTCGCTCTTGAGGAAATGCAGGACCTTGTCGGCCTGCGCCTTGCCGAGCAGGGCATTGCGGGACGCCGCCACCGGTTCAAGCGGGGTCTCGACATGGGTATGGTTCACCAGCGCGGTGCCGCGGCCGGGAAAAACGAAAGCAAATCCGTCCGTGCGCACCAAACCGTAGTGGGCGCCCCTGGCGCGCGCCCGCGCGGTCAGCTCCGCGCGTGTCGGCTGCCGCGCTTCGTCGATGCCTTCGAGCACCATCATCTGGGTGCCGTAGATCGGTCCGTCGGCCGGCTCGCGGCAGGCAAATCCCGCTTCCCAGGTCAGGGCGGCGTCGCCGGTGGCGTCGACGAAGCCGGCCGCCGAGAGCTTGACGTCGCCGTAGCGCGTCGCGAGATCGAGCTCGCGGATGCGGCCGCCGTCGCGCGCGACGCCGCGCAGAATGGTGCCGAGCAGCACGGTGATATCGGCCTTGCGAACGGCTTCTTCGATCCAACGCGACAGCGCGATCTCGTCGTACATCACCACGGTCGTGTTCGATGGTCCGCCGCGGCGATAATGCAACGCTCCCTGCGCGCCGAGTTCGCGCAGGATGTCATCGGCGATGCCGTGGGTGAGCTGGGCGCCGTGCGGCCCGTTGCCGAACAGGCCGCAGAACGTGCCGATGATGGAATTGACCGCCTGTCCGCCAAGCGCCGGAAGGCCGTCCACCAGCGCGACCTTGCGGCCGAGACGCGCCGCTTCGAGCGCGGCGGAAATTCCGGCGATGCCGGCGCCGAGCACGCAGATATCGGCGCCGACACGCCGCGGCGTTCCGCCTGGGGGCCGCCGCACAATTCGGGTCGCGGTCGGGATCTTGGCCTGGTCCATCGGTGGTCAGCTCGATGTCACCGATCGACCATACAGGTTATCGTCACGGGAACGCAGCTCGCTCAGATCGACGCAGTCGGCGGTGATCCGGTTTCGCCGGGATCGGCCGCCCGGCCGAACACGATCGAGACTTGAATATCGCCCCGCCGATCGAGAATTTCGACCGATACGTCATGGGCGTGGCGGCGCACCTTGAGGTCGACGCTCGATTCCTTGAGCTGAAGATTGCGTATCACGACCTCCTGCAGGAACGAGGGCAGGCTGGGATTGTGCAGGCGGATTTCGTTCGCGGCGGGATCGAACTGGAGGCCGAGCGAAGCCTCGATCAGGGTGAACGGCGTCGCGCTGGCCCATGCCTGCGGCGAGCAGGCCACGGGGTAGAGGGTTGGGCCGCGGCCGCGGCCGCGCTGAAAGCCGCAGAACAATTCCGGCAACCGGCGCATCTCCATATAGGTCGCGGCGTCGAACAGGCCTTTGAACACGCGCTCGACCGATCCCTTCATGCCGTAGCGGGCTAGCCCGAGCGCAATGAGCGCGTTGTCGTGCGGCCAGATCGAGCCGTTGTGATACGACATCGGATTGTAGCGCGCTTCGGTATTGGCAATGGTGCGGATGCCCCAGCCGGAGAAGAAATGCGGGCGCAGCAGGCCGTCGCCGACCTGGATCGCGCGGTCCGGCCTGGCGATGCCGGTGAACAGAACCTGTCCGGCGTTGGAGCTGCGAACGCGACAGGGCTCCTTCTTGCCGTCGAGGGCGAGCGCATAGGTGCCGAGCTCAGGACACCAGAAGGCGGCGTCGAACCGTTCGGCCAGCAGATCAGCCTCGGCCTTGAGCCGGCGCGCGTCGTGCATGCGCCCCAGACGCTTGGCGCAACGGGCCGCCAGGAGCTTGGCGCAATAGACGTAGCCTTGCACCTCGGCCAGAGCGATCGGGCCTTCCGCCAGATGGCCGTCGGCATGGAAGATGGCGTCCTGGGAATCCTTCCAGCCCTGGTTGGCCAGCCCCTCTTCGGTCGCCCGGTAGTATTCGACGAAGCCGTCTGCGTCGGGGTCGCCGGGCCCATCGATCCAGGCGAGCGCGGCCTCGATGGCGGGCCATAAATCGATGATGGTGGCGTCGTCGCCGGTGCGCTCGGCATAAAGACCCGCCAGCATGACGAACAGCGGCGTGGCGTCGACCGTGCCGTAATAAAGGCCGAACGGCACTTCGCGCAGGGCTGCCATCTCACCCTCGCGCATCTCATGCAGGATCTTGCCCGGCTGCGCGTCCGAGGCGGGATCGTCGGTCTTGGCCTGAAGCGCGGCGAGGCGACGCAACACGCCCTGCGCGATGCGAGGATCGAGCCACAGCATCTGCAGGGCGGTAATCAATCCATCGCGACCGAACGTGGTCGAATACCACGGGATGCCGGCATAGGGGTAACGTCCTTGCGGCGTGTTGGTCATCAGCATGTAGAGGTCGGACATCGACCGGCACAGCACCTCGTTGAAAAGATCATTCGAGGTCTCGACCGTGGCGGCGTTGTGCGACACCGAGCGAAGATTGCGGTGGACCGCGCGCAATCCCCGCAGCAGCGGCACCGGCTTTGGCGGTTCCGGCGCGCCGCAGCCGATGGTGCAGCAAACCGGTGTGAACTCTTTCGGCGCAATGCTGAGGCGATAGGACACCGTCGTCGCGGTGAGTTCGCTCGGGGTCGGATCGAAGCGCAACACCGTTTGCCGCAATCGCGCATCGAGACCCTGGTAGCTCAGCACGGTGGTGGCGGGGCGCGCCACCTCACGATTGGTGGTGCCGCGGTGCTCCCGCCGCAGGCCGCGGACCTCGAATAGGTCGGCGAAGTCGCTGTCGAACAGCATGGTCAGGCGCAGATCGACCGGACCTTCGCCATGATTCTGGATCGCCAGCCTTTGATATGCCGTGTCGCGCCAGAGAAAAATCGTGCGCACGACGTGCAAGGTGTCCTTCGGCAGCACCAGACGATCGTCGAAATACATGTCGGGGTTGGTCAGATCTACCGTGAGCAGCGTGTTGTCGTCACGCAGGTTGGAGCCGAGCAGCAACGGTTGCATCCCGTTGAGCAGCAGTTCGAAATGCGAGAGGAAACGCGTGTCGCAGTGGAACAGGCCGTCGGTGCCGCCGGCCGACGCGCCGATATCGCCGTGGCTGTCGAGGACGACGAACGTGTTGTCGTGCTTGAGCGAACGGCGCGGCCGCGTGACCGGACCCGTCGCTGGAATATAGAACGTCGCCTCAGGAATAGTGTCGAGCGACAATTTCGGGAGCGCGACGCCCTCGATCGGCATGAAACCTCTATCAGTTCATTCCCTGTTCAAGCTCCGGCTGGCGCCGCGACAGTGGAGCATCCCGCTCCAGCAGCGCCTGCTGCTTGATGAGCGAACGATATACCTGGGCGTAGTCCTTGGCCATGCGCGCAGCGGAAAATCGCTGCTCGAATTTTTGCCGCACTGCGCGGCGATCGAGCGCGAGAACCTGCGGCAATACCCTGATCGCCTCGTCCATGGTCTCGACGATCATGCCCGTCACGCCGGAGTCGACGATCTCGGGCACCGAGCCGCAGCGGAAGGCGAGTACCGGGGTGCCGCAAGCCATGGCCTCGATCATCGACAGCCCGAACGGCTCGGGCCAGTCGATCGGGAATAGCAATGCGCTCGCTTGGCCCAGGAATTCGCTCTTCGAGCGTTCGTCGATCTCGCCGATATATTCCACGCCGGGTTGATTGAAGAGCGGAGCAATGGTCTCGCGGAAATAGGCCTCGTCGACCTTGTCGATCTTGGCCGCGATCTTGATTCGCACCCCGAGCGCCTGGGCGATCCGGATCGCCCGGTCCGGCCGCTTTTCCGGGGATATACGTCCCAGGAATGCCACATAATCTCCGCTCGGCTTGTAATTCGGCTTGAGCAGCTGCAGCGGGATGCCGTGATAGACGGTGGCAGCGAAGTTCGCGTTGGGAATCGGCTTTCGCTGAGAGTTGGAGATCGACACCAGCGGCATGTCGCTGAAGCCGACATACAACGGCTTCATGTCGTGCAGGTCCTGCCGTCCGTGCAGAGTTGTCACCGTCCGATTGGCGATCGGCCGAAATAGCGGGAAGTGAAACTGGTCGATGTGGAAATGCAGGATATCGAATTCGTCGGCCATCTCGCGCACGCGGTCGAGCATCAGCATGTAGTACGGGATCGGATCCCGCACGTTCGCGTCCAGTCGCAGTGCCATCGGCACGCAGCGCACCAGCTTGGCGCTGGACACCGAATCGCCGCTGGCAAACAGGGTGACGTCATGACCCTGCCGAACCAGCTCGTCGGTGACATAGGACACGATTCGCTCGCTACCACCATACAGCCGCGGTGGCACGCTCTCCATGAGCGGCGAGATCTGTGCGATTTTCATGTATTCCTCTCCAGGAGAACCGGCTACGAACCAAACGTGTTGCGATGCGAAAAGTTCCCGAGGTCCGCCGCGGAAACCTGCGGCGCGTCAGCCTTCGGGATAGGCCATCGTCGACAACAGCGAGACCTCGGCGTGGCGGGAATCCAGCCGGGTGTGCTGCAGGATGATCGGGACATCCGATTCGAAAACCGAGGCGTAGTCGGTATCGCGCGGGATCGGCGCGGGATCCTTCAGATCGTTGAAGCGCAGATGAAGCGTTCGACGCGCGGCGACGGTTAGGCGGTAAGGGCCGACGGGCTCGCGATCAGCGAAAAAAATCGTGATTGTCACATGTGCGTCACGATCGCCCGCGTTGAGGATGCAAGCGGTCTCGTGCGAGACGAGCGCGCGATGCGAGAACGAGCTTTCGGAGGGAATGTATCCCTCCGCGAGGGCCCACCGCCGGCGACCGATCGCTTCCATGCCATGACTCCATTTTTTCCACTAAGATTGCCAACGTTGGTGCCCCGTCTTCGTTTCCGTCACGGGAACTTTTTGTCGGCGGACTGCATAATGCGGGAGGCCCAAAATGCGGTGGCCGAAGCGTCGGCGGCGGAACGTGCGCGCAGGCGGCGTCAATTCTGTCTCACCTGTGGTGAAATCCTGGCCATTGATGGAAACCCGGGCCGCGGACTGAAAGGAACGGATGCGCGCAATCACGGTTTTGCCCGGAATCGCCAATTCCGCCCGGCTCGATGACGTGCCCGAACCGCCGCTGTCGGACGGCGCTGTTCTGGTCCGCACGCTGGCGCTCGGGGTATGCGCGACCGATCGGGAAATTCTCACGGGCGCCTACGGGACCGCGCCTCCCGGTCAGGGGCGCCTGGTGCTCGGCCATGAGTCGCTGGGCATGGTGGAATCGGCGCCCCCGGATTGCGGGGTCGCGCCCGGCGATCTCGTCGTCGGGATCGTGCGCCGGCCTGATCCGCAGCCGTGCCCGGCCTGTGCCGCCGGCGAATGGGACATGTGCCGGAACGGCCGCTACACCGAACGCGGGATCAAGGAGCGGCATGGCTACGGCGCCGAACGCTTTCGCGTGGAGCCGGAGTTCGTGGTCAAGATCGATCCGGCGCTGGGCACCCTGGGGGTCCTGCTGGAGCCCGCCAGCATCCTGGCCAAGGCGTGGGATCACACCGAGCGCATCGGCCGGCGCGCCCGGGTGTGGGAGCCGCGAAGCCTGCTGGTCACCGGAGCGGGCCCAATCGGTCTCCTCGCCGCCCTGATGGGACAACAGCGCGGCCTCGATGTGCACGTGCTCGATCACAACAAGGGAGGCCCGAAGGAAGCGATCGTGCGCGATCTCGGCGCCGCCTATCACTCCGACCCGAGCACGCTTGAACGTCTCGCGCCCGACGTGCTGATGGAATGCACCGGGGCGGTGACCGTGATCCGCGCCTGCCTTGGTGTCGCCGCGCCCGCCGGTATCGTATGCCTCACCGGCGTCACCGAGCCCGGAAAGACATTCGAGCTTGATATCGGCCGCCTCAATCGCAAGATGGTGCTCGACAACGAAACCATATTTGGCACGGTGAATGCCAACCGCCGTCACTACGAGTTGGCGGCGGACGCTTTGGCGCATGCCGACAAGACCTGGCTCGCGCGATTGATCACGCGCCGCGTTCCGCTCGATTGCTGGAGCGAGGCGCTCGAACCGCGCAAGGGCGACATCAAGGTCGTCATCGATTTTGCTCAATAGGCCGTCATGCCGCTTCCCATTGAGGACTACGCCCTGATCGGCGATTGCCAAGCGGCCGCCTTGGTCGGCCGCAACGGCTCGATCGATTGGCTGTGTTGGCCCCGCTTCGATTCCGACGCCTGCTTCGCGGCGCTGCTCGGCACCGAAGAGCACGGGCACTGGCGGATCGCCGCGCGCGACCCCGAGGCGCGCGTCACGCGGCGATATCGGCCGGACACGCTGATCCTCGAAACCCGCTTCGAATGCAGCGCGGGCGCCGTGACGCTGGTCGACTTCATGCCCATGGGCGCGACGAATTCGAGCGTCGTTCGGCTCGTCGTCGGCGAGCGCGGCCGGGTGACGATGTCGAGCGTGCTCGTCCTCCGCTTCGGCTATGGCGCAATCGTCCCGTGGGTCACGCGCCTCGACGACGGCACGCTGCGCGCGGTCGCCGGGCCGGACATGGTGGTGTTGCGCACCCCGGCCGACCTCGTCGGCCAGAACATGAAGACCATCGCCGAATTCGAGATCGCCGCCGGCGAGACGCTGCCCTTCGTCCTCACCTACGCACCGTCGCACCTGCCCCCGCCGGAGCCGGTCGGCCCCACCTGGGCGCTGGATGCGACGGAGGGCTTCTGGACGAACTGGTCGAAGAATTGCCGGCCGGCGGGACACTGCTCCGATGCCGTCCTGCGCTCGCTGATCACGCTCAAGGCCTGCACCTACTGGCCGACCGGCGGCATCGTCGCCGCACCGACCACCTCGTTGCCGGAGCACCTGGGCGGAGTGAGAAACTGGGATTATCGCTTCTGCTGGCTGCGCGATGCGACGCTGATCCTGCTCGAGCTGATGGACGCCGGGTACCAGGACGAGGCGCAGGCGTGGCGCGAATGGCTGTTGCGGGCGGTGGCTGGCAGTCCGGACCAGGTTCGGATCATGTACGGCATCGCCGGCGAGCGGCGTCTGACCGAATGGGAGGTGCCGTGGCTTCCGGGCTACGAGGGCTCCGCTCCGGTTCGCATCGGCAATGCGGCGCATGGCCAGCTGCAGCTCGACGTTTTCGGCGAGGTAATGGACGCGCTGCATCAGGCGAGATGCCACGGGATTGCTGCGAGCGAATCCGGATGGGCAATGCAGCAGGCGTTTCTTTCCCACCTCGAGGGCGTCTGGGCCCAGCCGGACGAAGGGATTTGGGAAGTCCGCGGTGGGCCCAAGCATTTTACCTATTCGAAGGTGATGGCGTGGGTGGCCTTCGACCGCGCGATCAAGAGCGCCGAGCAATTCAACCTCGACGGACCGATCGATCGCTGGCGAGAGATCGCCGCCACCATTCACGCCGACGTATGCCGACGCGGCTACGATCCCGAGCTCGGGAGCTTCGTCCAGTCCTACGGCGCAAAGCATCTGGACGCGAGTCTGCTGCTCATCCCGCATGTGGGCTTTCTGCCGCCCGACGATCCGCGCGTGCGCGGAACCTTGGAGGCGATCGAAAAGCGCTTGCTGGTGGACGGATTCGTCCTGCGCTACGACACCGCGGCGTCCGATGACGGCCTGCCGCCGGGGGAGGGCGCCTTTCTGGCGTGCAGCTTCTGGCTGGTCGATGCCTATGTCCTGCAACATCGCTGGCAGGACGCGCGAGAGCTGTTCGATCGCCTGCTCGAACTGCGAAACGATGTCGGACTGTTGAGCGAGGAATATGACCCGCGCACGTGCCGGCTGGTCGGCAACTTCCCGCAGGCGTTCACCCACGTCGCGCTCGTGAGCAGCGCGTTCAACCTGACGCGTTTCGAGAAGCCCGCCGAGCAGCGTGCCCGCCCCGCGACGGAGGACCTGTCGATCGCCGCCGATGTCTAGCCGCAAGCGTGGTTCGTGAACGCGGCTTTTGCGCCCGCCGAAGGCGAATGCACTACGCCAGGCCGGTGAACAGCGGCGGCGCGAGGCCGAGCTGTTCGTGCCACGGCGTCGGGGCTGCGTCCTTGGTCAGCGCCGCCAGGAAATGCTCGCCCCACCAGTTGAGGTCGTTTTCGGAAATCACCTGGAAGAGGGCCGCGTGGCGGGAGCGCCGCTCTTCAAGCGGCATGGAGAGGGCGTGCGCAATCGAGGTCGCGACCGCCTCCGGGTCGTAGGGATTGACCAGGATCGCGGCCGTGCATTCCGCCGCCGCCCCGGCAAAGCGCGACAGCACCAGAACGCCGGGATTCTCGGCATCCTGGGCGGCGATATATTCCTTGGCGACGAGATTCATGCCGTCGCGCAGCGGCGTGATGAAGCCCACCCGCGCGGCACGGTAAAGGCCCGCCAACGCGCTGCGGCTGTAGGCCCGGTTGACGTAGCGGATCGGCGTCCAGGCGACCTCGCCATAAGCGCCGTTGATCCGGCCCGCGGCCTCGCTGATGGTGCGCTCCATTCCAGCATATTCCTGGATTTCGGAGCGGCTCTTCGGCGTGATCTGGAGATAGGTGACCTTGCCGCGCCAATCGGGATAGAGCGCGAGGAACCGCTCGAACGCATCCATGCGCTGGGCCAGGCCCTTGGAATAATCGAGGCGGTCGACCCCGATCATTAGCGCCCGGCCGGCCAGGCTCTCGACCACGCTGCGCACCAGCGGAGAACGGGCGGACCGCCGCGCCAGGCGGCTGAATTCCTGCGTCTCGATCCCGATCGGAAAGGCGCCGACGCGCACGGTCCGTTCGGCGGTTTGGTAGACAAGGTTGCTCCGCTTCTCCAACCGGCACTCATTTTCGAAATAGCGCGCGAGATTGGTGGCGTCGTTGTCGGTCTGCAGTCCGACCAGATCGTAGGCGGTCAGTTGCGGGATCAACCATTCATGGTTGGGGAGCGCGGTGAGAATCTCGGGAGGGGGAAAGGGGATGTGCAAGAAGAAGCCGATGCGGTTGCGGTGACCGCGGTCGCGCAGCATTTTCGCAAGCGGAATGAGATGATAGTCGTGCACCCAGATGACGTCGTCCGGCTGCAGCAGACTGTTGAGCTCATTGGCAAAATGGGCATTGACCCGGCGGTAGCCGCTGAGGTCGCGGCGCGAAAATTCCGCCAGATCGAGCCGGTAGTGCAGAATCGGCCACAGCACCTGATTGGCGAAACCGTTGTAATATTCCTGATAGTCGGCGTCGACGAGGTCGGTAACCACGTAGGACATCTCGCCCTGGTGAATGGTCCTGGTGGTGACATCGTCCTGCGCGGCCACTGTCCCGCTCCAGCCGAACCAAAGGCCGCCCCGCCCCTTGAGCAACGAGCGTACGGCGACCGCCAGCCCCCCGGCCTGGTTGTCGCTATCGCGACTGGGGACAGCCACGCGGTTCGAAACAACCACTAGCCGCGCCAATATCGATCCTCCCAACTCCGCGACAACCGCATCGCGGTTAGAATCAATCCAGCCATGGAATAAGTCTGCGGGAAATTTCCCCACAAGGTCCCTGTTTGCGGATCGATGTCCTCGGACAGTAGACCATATCGATTTCGATACGCCAACGCATCGACAAACAACTCGCGTGCTTCCTCGCGACGACCCAGCGACCACCAGGCATCGACGAGCCAAAACCGGCAAATAAGGAAAGCAGTTGCCGGCAGGCCGAAATCGTCCGCCGCCGCATAGCGCATAACGTGCTTCTCGCGCAAAAGTTCGCGCTCCATCGCCTTGACCGTGCTCACAAAACGCGGATCGTCGGCTTCGATCACACCGAGATCGGGAAGCAGCAGAACGCTGGCGTCAAGATCATCCGAGCCGAACGCGGCCGTGAAGGCCTGGCGCTTTTCGTTCCAGGCGCCCTGCAGCAGCGCCTGGTGCACGGGCTCGGCGACGGCATTCCAGTGCGCCGCGCGATCCGGCAGGCCCAGCCTGGAGGCAATCGCCGCCAGCCGATGACAGCCGGCCCAGCACATCGCAATCGAATGGGTGTGGATGCGCTGGCGCCCGCGGTACTCCCAAATACCGTTGTCGGCCTCCAAGGCGAGCTCGCCCGCTTTGGCGCCCAGCGATTCCAGCAGCCGAAACAACCCTTCATCACCGAGCCGCGGCAGGCGCCGGTCATAGAACATCGGCATGGCGGCGAGAATGATGCTGCCATAGCTGTCATTTTGCACTTGCTCGGCCGCCGCGTTGCCGATGCGCACCGGCCCGTCGCAACGATAGCCCTTGAGCGCGGGCGCGGTGGTCTCGTCCATCGGCTCGATGGGAACGACGCCGTAGACCGGACGCATGACCTCGTTCGGATTGGACGCGATGCTCAGCGTGTAGGAGATGAAATCCTCCATCGTCTGCGTCGCGCCGATGCGGTTGAGCGCCTTGACCACGAAATAGGCGTCGCGCAGCCAGCAGTAGCGATAGTCCCAGGTGCGCCCGGACCCCGGGGCTTCGGGAATGGAGGTCGTGTGCGCGGCGATGATGCCGCCGGTTTCCTCGAAATTGCTGAGCTTCAGCGTGATCGCCGCGCGGATGATCTCGTCCTGCCAGTCGTACGAGATGGAGAGACCGCGCGACCAGTCCATCCAATAATCGATGGTGCGGTCGCAGAACTCCCGGCAGGTGGTCTCGAGGTCGTCTTGAAACCGTTCATCCACCCCGAACACCATATGCAAGGGCCGCGTGAGGACGAACGGAGCCTCGCTTTCGATATAGGACAGCGGCGCATCGGTGGTGAGCCGGATGACGGTGCCCTCGTGGACATAACGAATGTGGTTGCTGCCGACGGAATGCTGCGCGAAGGGATGGCCATAGTCGTGCGTGGGACGGAAACGAACGGTGACGCGGGGCAGCCCGGCCACCGGTTCGATCATCCTGATGAGCTGCGGCGGTCGAAAGACGCGGCCGAACTGCCGATAGCGGGGGGCGAAATCAGTGATGCGGACAGCGCCGCCGTTGCGGTCGGTCAGGACC
>Ga0310810_10003355_pt1 | contig 17457 bp, 13 predicted proteins | sample NCmetagenome_FD_207641 | JGI IMG/M metagenome (GOLD analysis project Ga0310810, IMG submission 207641) | Soil microbial communities from experimental microcosm in Duke University, North Carolina, United States - NC | ecosystem: Engineered > Artificial ecosystem > Soil microcosm > Unclassified ... | reverse complement strand
TCTCTCGATCCCTTGGTCAAAGAGGGTTACAATCTGGAACTGTCCAGCTTCTCTTCCGGCACCTTAGATACGACAGACCCCACGAACCCCACTCGCACAGGCACCTTCCGAGATGACTATTTGCTGACTGGAGTAACCGCCGGTCAGTCGGTGCAGTTAAACCTCAACTCCTCTGCCTTTGACGCTTACCTGCAAGTGGTGGATGCGGCTACCGGACAAGTGGTTGCCTATAACGATGATTTCAATGGTCTCAACTCCCAATTAAACTTCACAGCACAGGCAGGTATTGACTACGTTGTGCGAGCCACTAGTTTTTCCGCAAGTGCCACGGGTGGCTACAGCTTAGCGAGCAACATAGGAGACCTCACATCCGGTGCACCGATTAGCGCTAACCAAAGCGTCAACGGCACCATTGTCAGCAGCGACCCAGCCAACTCCCTGCGCTCTGGCAGTTACTACGATGGCTATTTGTTGACCAATGTGGTAGCTGGTCAGCAGGTGCAGGTGAACCTAAACTCCACAGCCTTTGATAGCTACTTGCAAATCGTGAATGCTGCCACTGGACAGGTAGTTGCCTTCAACGATGACTCCAATGGCACCTTAAACTCCCAGATCAACTTCACAGCCCAAGCCGGTGTGGACTACATTGCACGAGCCACGACTTATGGAGCTAATGCTACTGGAGCTTACACCCTTACTACCAGCACAACATATAGTCTCAACGGTACCTTAGATACGACAGACCCCACGAACCCAAGTCGCACAGGCAGCTTACGTGATGACTACCTATTGACCAATCTGGCAGCAGGTCAGCAGGTGCAGTTGAACCTCAACTCCACAGCTTTTGATGCCTACCTACAAGTGGTGAATGCGGCTACCGGACAAGTGGTTGCCTTCAACGATGACTCCAATGGTACACTCAACTCCCAATTAAACTTCACAGCACAGGCAGGTATTGACTACGTTGTCCGAGCTACTAGTTTTTCCGCAAGTGCCACGGGTGCCTACAGCTTAACGACTAACAATGGTGCTCTCACTTCAGCTACTTCCATCACCAGTAGCCAGACCTTTAGCGGTACCCTCGTCAGTAGTGACCCAGCCAACTCTCTGCGCTCTGGCAGTTACTACGATGGCTATCTATTGACCAATCTCACCGCAGGTCAGATAGTGCAGGTGAACCTGAACTCCACAGCCTTTGATAGCTACTTGCAAATCGTGAATGCTGCCACAGGAGAGGTGGTTGCTTTCAACGATGACTCCAATGGTACGCTCAACTCTCAAGTCACCTTCGTAGCCCAAGCCGGTGTGGACTACATTGGACGAGCCACGACTTATGGAGCTAATGCTACCGGAGCTTACACCCTGACCACTAGCTTACCGTCTACAGGTACCTTAGTCAGCTCAGACCCCACGAACCCCACTCGCACAGGCACCTTCCGGGATGACTATTTGCTGACTGGAGTAACCGCCGGTCAGTCGGTGCAGTTAAACCTTAACTCCTCTGCCTTTGACGCTTACCTGCAAGTGGTGGATGCAGCTACCGGACAAGTGGTTGCCTTCAACGATGACTCCAATGGTACGCTCAACTCCCAATTAAACTTCACAGCACAGGCAGATATTGACTACGTTGTCCGAGCCACTAGTTTTTCCGCAAGTGCCACGGGTGCCTACAGCTTAGCGAGCAACATAGGAAACCTCACATCCGGTGCACCGATTAGCGCCAACCAGAGCTTCAGTGGTACTCTTGTCAGCAGCGACCCAGCCAACTCCCTGCGCTCTGGCAGTTACTACGATGGCTATCTACTGACTGGAGTAACCGCCGGTCAGCAGGTGCAGGTGAACCTGAACTCCTCTGCCTTTGATGCCTACCTGCAAATTGTGAATGCAGCTACTGGACAGGTGGTTATTGCAAACGATGATTTTAATGGTTTCAACTCCCAAGTCAGCTTCACAGCCCAAGCCGGTGTGGACTACATTGCACGAGCCACGACTTATGGAGCTAATGCTACCGGAGCTTACACCCTTACAACCTCTTCAACCAACCCAAACTCTGGTTTCAACGGCACCTTAGATACAACAGACCCCACGAACCCAACTCGCACGGGCAGCTTCACAGATGACTATTTGCTGACTGGGGTAACCGCCGGTCAGTCGGTGCAGTTAAACCTTAACTCCTCTGCCTTTGACACTTACCTGCAAGTGGTGGATGCTGCTACCGGACAAGTGGTTGTTGCAAACGATGATTCTAATGGTACGCTCAACTCTCAAGTCAGCTTCACAGCACAAGCGAATATTGACTACGTTGTGCGAGCCACTAGTTTTTCTGCAAGTGCCACGGGTGGCTACAGCTTAGCGAGCAACCTAGGAAACCTCACATCCGCTGCACCGATTAGCGCCAACCAAAGCTTCAGTGGCACCCTTGTCAGCAGCGACCCAGCCAACTCCCTGCGCTCTGGCAGTTACTACGATGGCTATCTGTTGACCAATCTCACCGCAGGTCAGCAGGTGCAGGTGAACCTGAACTCCTCTGCCTTTGATGCCTACCTGCAAATTGTGAATGCAGCTACTGGACAGGTGGTTATTGCAAACGATGATTTTAATGGTTTCAACTCCCAAGTCAGTTTCACAGCCCAAACCGGCGTGGACTATATTGCACGAGCCACGACTTATGGAGCTAATGCTACCGGAGCTTACACCCTTACTACCTCTTCAACCAACCCAAGTCCAAGTCCAAGTCCAAGTCCCAGCCCCAGTCCCAGTCCCAGCCCTAGTCCTAGCCCCATTCCTAGTCCAAACGGCACTTTAGATACTACAGACCCCACGAACCCAACTCACACAGGCAGCTTCACGGATGACTATTTGCTGACCGGGGTAACCGCCGGTCAGTCGGTGCAGTTGAGCCTCAACTCCTCTGCCTTTGACGCTTACTTGCAAGTGGTGGATGCTGCTACCGGACAAGTGGTTACCGAAAACGATAATTTCAGCGGCACTAACTCCCAGTTAAGCTTCACAACGCAAGCTGGAGTTGATTACATTGTCCGGGCGACAAGTTCTGTATCAGGGGCTACAGGTACATACAGTCTGCTGACCAATAACGGTAATCTCACCTCAGCCACTCCCATTAGCGCCAACCAGAGCTTCAGTGGCACCCTAATCACCACCGACTCCGCCAACTCTCTGCGCTCTGGAAGTTACTACGATGGCTATCTGTTGACCAATCTGACAGCAGGACAGGTGGTGCAGGTCAACATGAACTCCGCTTTTGATACCTACTTGCAAGTCGTAAATGCTAATAACGGGCAAATTGTAGCTTTCAATGATGACTCCAATGGTACGCTCAATTCTCAGCTTGCCTTTACCGTGGAGTCGGGTGCTGATTACATTATCCGAGCTACGAGTTATGGCCCGGGTGTTACTGGGAACTACACCCTCACGACACAGACTGTTACACTGCCTGAAGGTTATAACATTAACTATGGCTACGGTCTAGTTAACGCAGCTGCGGCAGTAGCCAGTGCTGTTGAGCAGAGCAGTCCATTTGCTGAGGTTCCAAACTTAGGGGGCAATAACTGGGGTAACGATATGATTAATGCTCCAGAAGTCTGGGCTCAAGGATACACCGGTCAGGGAGTCGTTGTCGCTGTCATTGATACGGGCGTTGACTACAATCACACAGACTTAGATGCCAATATTTGGACTAACCCTGGAGAAATTGCTGGCAATGGCCGCGATGATGACAACAACGGTTTTGTAGATGATGTCCGGGGTTGGGACTTTGCCGCTAATGACAACGACCCGATGGATGAGGAAGGACATGGAACCCATGTTGCGGGCACAATTGCAGCAGAAAATAATGGGACTGGAGCTACTGGTGTTGCCTACAATGCAAGGATTATGCCTGTGAGAGTGCTGGATGAAAATGGGTCTGGCACAGAGTCAAATGTTATTGCTGGAATTCATTACGCTGTCGATAATGGAGCTAATGTTATTAACCTCAGTTTGGGAGGTAGCGGTACTACCCAGGCAGAGAGAGACGCTATCCAATACGCAGCAGAACACGGGGTTGTTGTCGTAATGGCAGCAGGAAATAGTGGAGGCAGTAGCCCAGGCTATCCAGCTCACTATGCTACGGATTGGGGTATCGCAGTCGGGGCGGTAAATAGCAGTAACCAGATGCCTTCGTGGTCTGACCGTGCTGGCATCCCAGCACTGGATTATGTCGTTGCACCAGGGGTAGGTGTCTACTCGACAATTCCAGGTAACACCTATGCAACTTACAGCGGCACATCAATGGCTACTCCTCATGTAGCTGGTGTGGCAGCTCTCATGCTCAGCGCCAATCCCAACCTAACTCCTGCTCGAGTTGAAAATATCCTCAAGCAAACAGCAAACCGCACAGGTATTACTGTCTAGCAAAATGCTGCAAGTCAACTGAGTTGATACTATAGCGTGAGCTAATCTAGTTAGGGAGGAGAAAAACTCGGCTCCTCCCTGCTACAAAGTAGTACGAAATTCCCAAAAGGGACTTGAGGGACGATCGCTATGTCCGTTTCCCGACTTAAACCTGTACTCATTTGCCTTTTTATCGCTCTTACTGTGGGAATCCTCACAGCCATGAGTTTCCCTGTCTCTCAATCACTCAAAGGAATGCCGTCACAAAATCAACGCCAAGGTGTAAGTGGAGCGGTAACGCGCGTACAGGGCAATCAAATGCCTATGGTAGGTCGCAATAATTCCAGAACTGCTCCGAGTTCAGTATCTACCCAAGTATGGATTTTTTCAGGGCGGATACCGGGTAGGGGTACCCATTGGTCAGTCAGTGAGGCGCAAAAGCATCCTAATTTAGTCACTCGCGTTCACAGCGACGACCAAGGAAAATTCTTCGTCAGCTTGCCTCCTGGCGAATATACTCTCTTTGCCCAGTACGGCGATAACTTATACCTCAATTCATTTTTAGGTGATGGAAGTTATCAGTCTGTGCAGGTGAGTGAAGGTCAAATTACTCAGATGCGCTTGGTTAATACTGAAGGCGCAGTTTTTTAGGGGCTTTTACCCTGAATTAATTACGAACTAAAAACTATGAATTACGACTTATTTTGGTCAGAGTTTACCTCATCGAATTGAGAAAACTCTTACCACAGGAATGTTTAAGGCATCCACTCTAAAACAATCCCTACACGGCTATCTTTTTCTTCCCGTGAATTCTGCTTTTGAATATCGGTTGACAAGCGCAAATTTTGGGTAACAGCATAGCCAAACGAAAGTGTCGTCATTCCTACTTCATCCCTACTACCAGGAGAGACGAAACTCTGAGTCAATGAGATATCTGCCGCACCAGTACGAGATAACGCTAACATTAACCGCGCTCCAACATTGACGCCATCAGTTGAGAAGTTACCTGTTGTCAGATTTCGGTAACCCACCTGTGGCGCGACATTCACATAACTCCCTAAAGGAAGTACGTAGTAGCGCAAATCGGTGCCAAACGATTCGCGTTCACCATTAAATGACCTTTGATAATCCCCACTCACTGTTAAGCCAGTGCGACCCATAAACACATCTTCCACACCCACATTAAATCCCGGTGCTCCATCAGTCGAGGGAAACTGAGAGTAACCCAGCCGTAACCGAGTGCGAAAACTAGGGTCATTGCGAATCTCTTCCAAAACATTAGGCACTTTTTTCAGCCAGCGCTGTAAGACTGGGCTATTTTTAATAATTTCTGGTTTTAAATCTAATTCCTGTGCCGCTGGCTGAGGCGTGGTTTGTGGCTGAGGGGTAGTCTCTGTTTGACTGAGTTTTTGGACTACCCCCCTAGGGTCTTTTTTCAAACCCTCAGATCCCCCCCGGCTCCCCTGATTAAGGGGGGAGAATTCAGTCAAAGTCCCCCTTTTTAAGGGGGATTTAGGGGGATCTAAGTCTGTCGGGGACGTTTGAAAAAACGCCCTAGCCCCCCTTGGTAAGGGATGAATAAGAGGTGGAAAATGGCTGTCCCTACCTATAAAAGTTTCTGCTTGCACTCCCCCTTTGATAAGGGAAGTTGGGGGGGTAAGGGAGGATGGGGACGTAAAAGGGATATTCGGGGAATCAACAACCCTTGAGGAGGTTGTTTGCCCCCAAACAGGTGCATCTGTCCAGAATAAACCAATACCTAGCAACCACCATGTCCATCTCAATCTCATCCCGTATCCTTTTGCCTTAACAGCCTTTTTACAAAAAAAAGCGGTTCTACAATAAGCAGAACCGCTGAAATCACAAGTTAGCGGAGCAAACTTTACTAGCGGGCAACCCCTTGTAGAGAAGCCGTCTCAATGGGCTTCATCAGGTATAGCCGCAGGAACTGCCAACCATTTGAGATGTAGAGGGGCAGTTTTTGGAAGAATTGCAAGAATTTAGGCGTGTTGGAAGATGCGATCGCACCTAGTTTCTCATTATTCTTGATGCAAATTTCTAGGCGATCGTAAAACTCCGCCTTATCTACATCCAGAATCACTGGAAACACTCGTGCTGCTGTTTCGTTGGTCTTCTCTATCACATACTTATCATACTCACGAGCATCTAAACCTAAACTCGCGTAGAAGTCAGCCCGCTGGATGTCATTGAGATACATTGTTGCAAACACCGACAGCAAGAAGAACCGACTCCACAGCTTCGCCTTCCAATCATTGAGAAACTGAGGCTGAGCCTTCATAATCGCGTCAAAGAAATCTCCATGACGGTTCTCATCCTGACACCAGTTTTCAAAGAACCGGAAAATGGGATAAATCCGATCTTCGGGGTGCTTCTCCAGGTGACGGTAAATGGTGATGTAGCGCCAGTAACCAATCTTCTCCGAGAGATAAGTCGCGTAGAAAATAAACTTAGGCTTAAAGAACGTGTATTTGTGATTCTTGGTGAGAAATCCTAAATCCAGCGACAGGTTGAAATCGGACATCGCCTTGTTGAGGAACCCTGCATGACGTGCCTCATCACGAGACATCAGGGTAAAGCACTCAGCCAAAAGGGGATTTTTATCTTTTAAGCGGCGTCCCAGTTCTTTGTACAGCAAGAAACCGGAAAACTCTGCCGTACAGGAGCGCTCTAAAAACTCTACGAACAATTGGCGCGTTTCCCCGTCAATATGATCCCAGGACTGCTCAAACTCAGCATCCCGAACAAAATGGTGACGATTGTAGTCCACTCGGAACTCTTCAAGGATAGCCAGAAGCTCGTCCTCATTGGGCGACAGATCCATCCGCGCCATTTCTTCAAAGTCGGTGGTGTAGAAGCGGGGCGTCAGTAGGGTTTCCTTCGCCGGGACTTTCACCCCTGGTCGGATTTCTTCAAAGCTTGGTTTTTTAAGAGAATCTACCATTTCAAGCGCTGCTCTTTATCTTTGCTTATGATTTTGGGTCGAGTGGGGTGGCGATCTGTACGTCTTTCGATGCACGCCTATACTGAACTGCTTTTAGAGTCTACCAAGGTCTTGGTTAGTGAAAAACCTCGATCGCGTTAAGAGTTGCTACATAACTTCAACTTTTGTGAATTTTTCCACCTCGCTCTATCGGGATGGGGATGTTTTGCCAGGGAACATCCTGGAAAGTTGGTCTATCTACATGGATAACCACCCCGTTACTGATGTGGTAACCGACTCCTCTTCGAGCGTGCAGTGTCTATCCTCAGAGATGAGGTAGAAGGAAGCGAGGAAATTTTAGATCAGGGGCTAACAAAACTGAGACATAGATGATCACTATGAATAATGAGCGAGTTGTTACATCCTACGTTCTTAGTGCCGTTTGGTTTTTCGGCTTGGCAGGACTCCATCGTTTATACAACGGCAAGATTGGTACGGGTTTGCTGTGGCTGTTTACATTTGGTGTGTTTGGTTTGGGGCAGTTCGTCGATTTGTTCCTGATTCCCAACATGGTTGATGAATATCAGCTCAAGCTCATGGCAAAAAATGGTCTAGGGCCTAACGGGTTACCCTTGAGCCAACCGACAATCACAGCAACACATGCCCCTCTTCCGGCAGAATCGTTCACGATTAAGTTGCTCAAAGCGGCTCAGGCTAGGGGTGGTCAATTGTCGATGACTCAAGCCGTGATGGCAACAGGAGCGAGCTTTGCCGAAGTGGAAGCGGCGATGCAAGAGATGCTCAGATCAGGCTATGCCAGCATCACGAACGACCCTGAAACCGGTGTAGTCCTCTACCACTTCCACGAACTTTAGAGAGCTGTGGCTAATTCCACGCCAGCCACTTCTGAGCGTTTAACCGTTGCATGGTGTAAAACACCAACAAGTCTAGCGTTACTTTACGCTCATCAATCATAAAAGACTCTAGAGTACCGGGTTTAGCCCCATTTGTTGACCAGGAAAATGCTTTCTGCTTGTTAATATCATCATCCGGAAAATAAACGTTGAATTGACGTTGTCCGCTTTGCCAGTTACCCCTTACCTGCCAGCAGCCACCATTTTGACTTAAGCCAGCAACCTGTATTTTGTCCTTAACAAAGGTTACCTCTAAATCTTGAATCCCTTGTTCAACAAAGGCACTCTTCAAGGCTGGTAAGTATTCTTGCTCAATAAATTCATTGAAGGGCTTGTCTTCAGGAGCTGGCGGCTTCTCTTTCTTCGCTTTTGCTGCGGCGGCAGGCTTCTCGCCCGCTGCTTTAGCTGCCGCCTTCTTCGCCGCAGGCTTTTGATCTGCTTCGTCCTGGGCAGACACCGCAGGCTCTGCAACAGATGTTTGACTGGTGGTTTGGCTCTTTTGACCTACAGCGGTAGGTTTATCCCCAACAGCGTTGGGATTCACATCTTGATTCACTGCCGTAGGATCGGGGGCGTTAGCGGAGGGAAAATCACTGGCTTGCGGTTCATCTGAACTGGGAGCATTTTCAATAGAGGCGGCTGGAGTTCCTGATTCTCCAGCATTCGGATTAGGAGAAGGAGACTTAACTTCTGCTACCTCTGCCTCTGGATTAGGGCTTTTTTCTTCTGCCATAGCTCAAGTGTTCCTTATCTCTATATCTGGGCGATCGCTTAGTTTTGGAGCTTTGTATATTTCTCTTTAATATTGACACAGGATGGTCAATCTGTATCCAAGTCCCGCAAGGCTCGAAGTCCTTTGGAGATTTACGCCTCCTTTATTGAAAAAGTCTATGAATACTATAAAAATAAACGACTAATGGTATTGACCTCAACAATGATTTTCTGCCTTAATCAAGATTTTTGAGATACAAATAATTTGCACTTTATGGGAGAGTAATTGTAGAAATCTCTTTCTTACTCCTTGCCCTTTAAAAAACGTAGAGGCACGACCATGTCGTGCCCCTACTTCATCAAAACTGTGAGTCTAACGGAACGGATTTATGAGCCGTTACTGAACGTTAGGTTTATCTCAGCCACCCGCAACGGCTGGCACGATACTCACTTCATCACCGTCTTTGAGAGGTGTATCAGTACCTTCGAGAAAGCGGATATCTTCACTGTTCACGTAGAAGTTCAAAAAGCGACGTGGCTTACCGTTCTCATCGCAAAGGCGGGCTTTAATCCCAGGACAGCTGCCTTCCATCGAGTCGATTAACTCAGCAACGTTGTTGCCGCTGCATTCGAGAGTAGCCTGGTTGTTGGAGAATTTTTGCAGTGCAGTAGGAATTAGAACTGTTATAGCCATAGACTCGTTGTTGGTTGTTGGTAGTTGTGGTTAGTCGTGAGAGCTGTAAGAATTTTTGGCTGACAACTCTCGCATGAAGCACCCTATTTTTTCAGTCAAGAGGCACCGCGCCTACCCTAGTCAAAACCTTTAAATCAGGACTTGCTGCCATTCTAGGCGGTCGAGGGTGCGTGAGCGCTCTAATGCCCGCTCAAAACTATCCAACTTCGGCTCGATCGTCAAGGGTTCCCCAATGTAGCCTTGTATGGCTTCTTGAGTTTTGAGTCCATTGCCCGTGATGTAAACCACAGTGGTTTCATCGGGGTCAATCTTCCCAGCTTCTACCAATTTCTTCAACACGGCAATTGTCGTGCCACCGGCGGTTTCGGTGAAGATGCCTTCGGTTTCCGCCAACAACTTCATTCCTTCTACAATTTCTGCATCGCTAACGGATTCAATGTTGCCACCCGTTTTCTGAGCAATTTCCACCGCATACACACCATCAGCCGGGTTACCAATGGCAATCGACTTAGCAATGGTGTTGGGCTTAACCGGGGTGACAAAATCCCGTCCTTCCCGGAAAGCTTGAGCAATGGGAGAGCAACCGTCTGCCTGTGCGCCACTGAAGCGAACTTTTTTATCGTCAACCAAGCCCACTTGAATGAATTCTTGGAAGCCCTTGTAGATTTTGGTGAACAAGGAACCCGAAGCCAGAGGGGCAACAATGTGATCCGGTAGCTTCCATCCCAATTGTTCAGCCACTTCATAGCCGAGAGTTTTAGATCCTTCAGAGTAATAAGGACGCAAATTAATATTGACAAATCCCCATCCATGTGTATTAGCCACTTCACAACACAGGCGGTTGACTTGGTCGTAGTTGCCTTCCACTGCCATGACGGTGGGGCTGTAGATTAGGGTACCGAGAACTTTACCCGCTTCTAAATCGGCAGGGATAAACACGCAACAGTCCAGACCGGCGTGAGCTGCGATCGCAGCCGTAGAATTAGCTAAGTTACCCGTGCTCGCACAGGATACTGTCGAGAAACCGAGTTCCCTGGCTCTAGTCAGAGCAACGGACACCACCCGGTCTTTGAAGCTGAGGGTGGGCATGTTGACGGCATCATTCTTGATATAGAGATTTTTCAGACCCAGGCGTCGCGCCAAGCGGTTCGACTTCACTAAAGGCGTCATGCCTGTACCCACATCGATGGGGTTATCGGTCATAACGGGTAAGAAGGGACGATAGCGCCAAATGGAATTCGGCCCCGCTTGAATCGTTTCGCGAGTTACATGGCGGCGGAGGGCGTCGTAGTCGTAGCTTACTTCCAGGGGACCAAAACACTCTTCACAAACGTGTATGGCTTGGGGTTCGTACTCTGTCCCACATTCCTTACACTTTAAGGCTTTAAACGTGGCAGATGTCTGTTGTGTCTGGTGTTTGGTCGCCTGGGTCATGGCTGCAATCCTCTGTAGTCCGTTAGATCCGTCAACAATCGTCTGATAGTAACACGGGTGGCAAGCCCCGTCAAACATACCCGACTTTTTTTGTCGGGTTTAATTTTTCATGAATTTCTCCTTCTAGAAGTTCCTAACTCTTCTCTTCCTGTTGTTGTTTCCCTAAGACGTAGTCCCAGTCTCTTACAGGGCAAAGGTTTCGGGATGTTTGAGTCCAGATGAGTAGGCGAGATCTGTGCTTAGGAATGCATCTTCATAACATCCTCAAACAATAGTCATTTTTTTTATTATAAAAATACTTGACTATTGAGAAAATCACCCGGATTCAGAAGCTTCGCACCCTGACAAACTCAGCCACCACTAACCGGTGGAATCAGTACCACTTCATCGCCATCTTGAAGAATAGTGTCTGAGTCAACGAACTGGAGATTCAGCCCAAAACGGGTGAGGTTGCGCCATTGCTCAAGTTCTTGGTGTTCGGTGATGAGGGTGTCAAGTACAGCCGATATCGATGTTTGTAAGGGAAATTCCAGCACTAGCTCTGGAACACCATAGGCTTCTTGGTAGGCAGCGAATAGTTTGACAGTGACAGTAACACAAGATTCAGACATAAGAAGTGATAAAGAAAGATTGCCCTACAGGAGCGGGATAAACTTAGGGTACGTCTCGATTCAAGTTGAAATCCAGAGCCAACGGACACAGCTAAACTGTCATGGTGCAACAAATCAGCGAAGTACTTGTACTAGAGGATGGGCAAACGCCGCCGCCAGGGACTACGACTCCACCCCGAAAGCCCAATTGGTATGACACATTTAGTTACATCGCGAATCCCGATCGCTTCTGCCGCCAAAATCTAGAACAGTATGGCCCCATCTTCAACACAGGTGTTTTTGGTGGAACGACCATCTTTTTGGGTGACGCTAGGGCGATTCAAATGGCGTTTAATGGCGACTTGAAATATACAGAGATTGCCTTGCCAAGCACCACGATGGATATGTTCGGCGAGTATAGTCTGTTTCAGCGCCCGGATTTGCATCGCCAGCGCAAAAGTGCACTGAGTCCTGGACTTACGGGTCGTGAACTGGATGGATACCTACCTTACATTAATGATGCGATCGCACAAGGCATCGATCACTGGCCTACTCCCAGTCGGATGGCACTATACCCAGCCGTAGAGCCAATTTGCTTTGACGTACTTGTGCCGCTGCTGCTGGGAGTTAGATTGGATGACTCTAACCCAGCAACGTTTGAGGGATTGCCTGTCTCCTCCAAAGGCGAGCTGAAGGCGTTGTATAAAACCTTCTTTGATGGCTTCTATGGCTTATCTAAGTGGAAGTCTTCCTTCACAGCTTACGGTCGAGGACTGAAGGCACGCGCCGCACTAATCGATTTTATGCGTGCAGTTGTGCAAAAACGACGGACAGAGGGTAATGTGATCGACCCCACGGCAGACTTCCTCTCGATGATGCTGGCTAGCCAGCAGGAAAACCCGGATGGGGTATTTAACGATGTCCTGATTGAAAACCAATGTCTGCTCCAGTTGTGGGCATCACATTACAATATCTCCGGACTGGTGTGTTCACTTATGTACCAACTCGGACGCCACCCACAGGTAATGCAGAAGCTGCGGGAAGAGCAGGAACGGGTGGTAGATGGACAGAGCCATGTCAGCACATTCTCCTCTGCTCATTTAAAGCAGATGGACTTTCTCGAGGTGGCAATCAAGGAGACACTACGCACCTTACCTCCCAGTTCTACCGCCAACCGCCGACTCACCAAGTCTGTAGTACTCGATGGCGTACTGTATGAAAAGGGTTGTGTCCTGATTGCAGAACCACGCCTTGCCCACATTAGGCCCGAACACTTTCAGGAACCAGAGGTATTTGCTCCGGAGCGCTTCCTGCCAGAACGGGGTGAAGGCAAGATGTATGAGTTCATTCCCTTTGGTGGCGGTGTCCATGCGTGCCTAGGAGCACAGATGGCGATGTTGGTGACTAAGGTGTTTGCCTCTCATATACTGCGTCGTTTTGACTGGACGCTGACAGGTGAGGCTAAGTTTGTGCAGTTTCCCCTTAAGAGGATGGCTGATGATTACCAAATTGATATCGCACGGCGAGGGAATTAACCTTGATGCTGGCTGCCATTGTTAGCCGATTCACCCCCTGCCAGATGACCGGCAACTTTAGCCACATCAACACCTGTGGCTTGACGTAGCTGCTCGAAAAAAGACGCCATCTTTGTCACGTTGCTGCCATTTTGAGCATCAATTACCGTCAAGTTTTGTACTTCCACCTCTGGAACTCCAGCCGCCATCGTTTTTAACAAGGGTTCTAGCTTCTGCAAGAGGAAGATTTCGCGTGCAGATGCACCCGCCGTCTTCCAAGATTCCGCCAAGCGTTTTGTCCCAGCGGCTTGCGCCTTACCATCTTCCACGATACGCGCCGCATCCCCCCTCGCTTTGGCGATCGCTCTTTTACATTCTGCCTCTGCGGGTGCCACCACATCCGCCTGTAACTGATTTTCTACCTGCTTGATGCGCTCCGTTTGCACCGCCACTTCCGCCTGAACCCGCGCCACCTCGGAACCTACGACAGATTCTACTTCAGCGATGACCGCTGCTCGCTTCGTCAGCGCATCTCTGACTCGACGTTCCGCCTCCGCCTTAGCCATTTCCAAATCCCGTCCAATCCGTCTAAGTGCGGTAATGCGATCGTTTTCCGATGCCCGAATCAGCGACTCTGCATGAGCTTTTGCCTCAGCAATGCGTGCATCCCGCATCAGTTCTGCCTGCTGTTTACGTCCAATCGAATCGAGATACCGAACTTCATCAGAAATATTTTGGATTTGCAGATTATCTAACACTAAACCCAGCTTTTCTAAATCATCTTCCGCTTCTTCCAGCAAACTTTTGGCAAAGGCAATTTTGTCTTGGTTCACCTGTTCAGGTGTCAGACTGGCTAAGACGCCTCGCAGATTTCCCTCTAAGGTTTCTTTGGCTAACTGTTCGATATCTTTACGACTTTTGCCCAACAGACGCTCGATCGCATTATGAATCGTCGGTTCTTCGCCCGCAATTTTAATGTTTGCTACCCCTTCTACGGTTAGAGGAATTCCACCTTTCGAGTAGGCATTAGATACCCGTAGTTCGATAATCATGTTGGTCAAATCCATACGGAAGGTACGCTCTAACAGAGGGAGTTGAATGCTGCTACCCCCTTTGACTAAGCGGTATCCAACTTCCTTACCATCGGCAACTTGGGTACGATTTCCGGCAAAAATTAGCACTTCGCTGGGCTGGCAAATGTAGTAAAAGTTGCGAATGACGAGGAAACTCGCCCCAGCACCCGTACCGAAAATTCCTAGGAGTAAAATGATGAGTTCCATGATTTTTTTAACGCAGAGAGACGCAGAGGTTTACGCAGAGGGACGCAAAGTTTGTTGTAGGATAGATGGGTGGGCAGGAAGGTTTAACTCTCTCCTGTCATTCCCCGTGAAAGTGATTTTTGGGATTACTTTGACGGTTGAGGGTGCCTAGGACATCAATACCTAGAGTTTTCTCAACATTTTCCAGGAAATTACAAACAATCTCTGGATAGACTTTGACTAAACTGGCTAAAGATTTACCATCGCCATTGTCAATGACACTCACTTTATCCAGTTGAATTCGCTTGGGAATTTGCACGGCTTCCTTGAGTACCATTTCAATTTGCTGAATCAAGAACAACTCAGACGCCTCGGTACCGGTTTCTTGCCAAACTTGGGAGAGAATATCGTTGACTAAAGCGGCGGCTTTGGCATTTTCTTCTAAGAATGCAGCATCTCCTCTGGCGCGGAGTTCTTTGGCTTGTCGTTGGGCTTCTGCTGGCAGCACTTCATCCACTTCTAGACGTAGGCGCTCTAACTCGGCTCTAAAGGCTTGGAGTACCTGTTCAGCTTTCGCTTTCTTTTCTTTAGCTGCTGCTGTGGTGATTTCTTCTTCTGAGCGAGATTTTTGTTCGAGTTTTGCCTTGATTTTACGCAGTTCGTTTTCTTGTTCTAAGACGATAATCCGGTTTTGAGTTTTGGCAACTTCGGCATGTTCTTCGCATTCGGCTTCTATCTGTTCAGCTTCGGCGATCGCATTCGATTCCGCAATCTCTGCATCTCGGATAATTAGAGAAATTTGCCTGCGACCTAATGATTTAAGATAGTCTACGTCATCGGAAACACTTTGAATTTTTAGGGTGTCTAATTGTAGTCCCAATTTAGTTAAATCCCGGCTCACATCGGAGGCAATTCGTTCGGCGAAACTCAGACGATCTTCGTTGAGTTCTTCTGGGGTTAGAGTTGCGACAACACCCCGAAGATAACCTTCTAGGGTTTCTCGTGAAACACGGGTAAGTTCGGAGCGATCGCGATCGAGAAATCGTTCGATCGCATTGCCGACAACTGCCGGATCGGTGGAGATTTTCACGTTAGCGATCGCTTGGATATTCAGTGGCGTTCCCCCCTTGGCATAGGCATTCTTCACCTCTACCCGTACTGGCATCGTCGTCACGTCCATGCGCTTGATGGTTTCGACAATGGGGATGCGAATAGCTCGTCCCCCAGTGAGTACTCGATAGCCAATTTCTTGCCCATCTTTGGTACGCCGTTTGCGTCCTGAAAGAATTAATACTTCGTTGGGTTTACAAATGCACAAAAAGGATTTAATAAACCAAACAAATACAATTAGGCCAAAGATGGAAAGCGCAATGGGAAGGCTGGTGAAAAGTAATCCTTCCCAGCCACTTTTTTCCTGATTGTTTGAACTGTTGGCTGGAACTTGTGCTAATTGCACGACAGCAACATCTTGCTGAAAAAATGATTTAAATTTGGGTTGAACGTTCATCCTTGTTTCCATTCATGTTGGGTTTATGACTTGGCGATCGCATCTTCGGAGACAACCCACACTTTATTACCCTTCATCCCGACAACGAACACGCGATCGCCAGGGCTAAATTCTCTCAGTTCGTCCGTGAAGGCCATAAAATCAACTAAAGACCCTTTCACATTGACGCGCACTTTTCCTTGAGTGTGGGCATCAAAAGGAATTTCAACCGTACCAGAACGGCCCACTAAATGCTTAGTACGCACTAGGCTATCTACAACTTGGCGTCGCCGTTGGATATAAATCAACCACACCACAAAAACACCGACAACAAGACCAACGACGACTGAAATACAAGCGATAATCACAATTGGATTATTCATCGCCACCCCTATCAATGGCTTGATCCAAATTCATGTAAGTCTTACTGGCTTGACTCATAGAGGTTCGGAGTGAGATCTGTCTTTTGACTACACCAGCGTCCGTCTCAATTCCAGCAATTGGCTCTATGGCAATTGAGAGAATAGCGAATGGATTAACCACCACCGCAGCCACCACAGCCGCCGCAACCTCCACAACCTCCACCACCGCAGCCACTATCACCTCCAACCCAGCCACTACTGCTACCTGTACTCGGAGGTGGTACTAACAAGCGTTTTAAGCTAGCCAATGAACTGTCTGCTAAAACTGCGCTACCAAATAAGGCAAATGCTAATTCGATTTGCTCTAATTCGGACTCGCTTGGTTTTTGGAGATTCTGATGTTTGGCTTGCAGGTTCTCTAGGGTGCGATCGCCATAACGACTACGGTGGGGTTTCTGTAGCGCAACTAATCCCACGATTGCTGTGATAATACACAAAATAACCAGGAAACCCACAGGCTTGTGTCGAGAGATTCCCACCCCAATCTTGGCAATCCCTAGTAGCAATACAGCAGCGATAGGCAGTACAGACATGAACTCAACGGCATTGGCTTGCTTGGCGTTCACTAACAGTCCCAGGTTTTGCAGCCTCTCTCCGATTAAGCGAGTCGCGGATATAACGCTTTGCCGAATCTGGTAGGGTTTGCCGCTTTTCTCTACCGCTTGCGCGATCGCAGATTCTAAGGGATGGCTGTCGCTTGGCAATGCATCACCCAATTCCAAAATGTTCGTGAGTGGCTGCAAATGCCCTCGTTGCACAAGACTAACAATAGCCGCATCTACAGCGCGATTGTTACCACCAGACAAATAGGCTATCTCATAGGCATCTAACGAGCTAGATACATCAGGTAAATTATGAGCAGGTTGCCGTAGATACCAGCGCAGGATGTAGGCCAAAACAATAGCCGCACTTGCTATCAACAGGTAAAACGAGAGAAATTGAGAACCTTGGAAATCAAGTGGATTGCCGATCTCAGCCAATCCTAACGGCATACAACCCGTCACAGTTAGGGCTAACACTAACAATAGGACTGCGATATGCGATCGCTCTCGATAAAGTTTAGATAACTCTATTTGAGGTTTCGGTAAGACCCAGTTTTG